>Ga0315282_10016922_pt1 | contig 10596 bp, 7 predicted proteins | sample YL17G07_20_MG_FD_203693 | JGI IMG/M metagenome (GOLD analysis project Ga0315282, IMG submission 203693) | Sediment microbial communities from Yellowstone Lake, YNP, Wyoming, USA - YL17G07_20 | ecosystem: Environmental > Aquatic > Freshwater > Lake > Sediment | place: USA: Wyoming | collected... | reverse complement strand
GTTCAGCACCTGCGAACAGAACGGCGGCGTGATCATTATCCTGAATCCGGCGCCCAAAGTGCAGGTGGTGTTCGAGTCGTTCGGGCTGACGGAGATGTTCGTGCTGACCAACGACCGCAACGCGGCCTTGGCTCGGCTCAAACAGGGCCTGAGTGTGTAAGCCGCAGGGCGTGAGACTTGAGGTTCGGATTCGCATTGAAGACTTCTCTTTTCGACTTTCGTCTGCCGCCGCAACTTATCGCCCAGGAGCCATTGCCCGAGCGTGACGCGTCGCGCCTGCTGGTGCTGCATCGCGCGGGGAAGACGTGGGAAGACAAGAGCGTCCGCGACCTGCCGAGTTACCTGCACTCCGGCGACCTGCTCGTCCTGAACGACACGCGCGTGATCCCGGCACGGTTGCGGGCGCTGCGCGACGTGAGCGGCGGGAAGGTCGAGTTCCTGCTGCTGCCGCCGCAAACGACGGACGCGGGGACGCGGGGACGCGGCGACACGGCGACGACGACGCGCCGCGTGCTCACCAAGTCCGGCGGGAAGCTGAAGCCTGGCGAAATGTTCACGCTCACGGGCGGCTGCACAGTCACGCTGCTCGAACGCCACGGCCCGGCCGGCGATGTGATCGAGGCGCACTGCACGCCCGCGGAGTTCGAGCGCTACGTGCGCGAGCAGGGCGAGGTGCCGCTGCCGCCCTACATCCACAGGCCGCCGGGGCCTTCCGCGCCTCTCGACAGAGAGCGCTACCAGACAGTCTACGCGCACACGCCCGGCGCTGTGGCCGCGCCGACGGCGGGCCTGCACTTCACGGAACGGCTCTTTGTCGAGCTGCGAGCGCGCGGCGTCAACACTGCGTACCTGACGCTGCACGTCGGACCCGGCACGTTCCGGCCCGTGAAGTCCGACGACATCGAGGAGCACTTCGTTGACCCGGAACCGTACTTCATCCCGGCCGAGACTGTGGCCGCGGTGCGCGCGGCCAGGCAGGCGGGGCGGCGCGTCATTGCAGTGGGGACGACGAGTCTGCGCGCGCTGGAGGGGGCGGTCGCGCCAGCCCTCGACGCGGAGAAGCGGGGACACGGAGACGCGGTGAATGCGCCGCTGTGCGGCGAGACGGGCCTGTTCGTGTACCCGCCGTGCAAGTTCTGCGTCGCGGACGCGCTGGTGACGAACTTCCATATCCCGAAGTCGAGCCTGCTGATGCTGGTGTGCGCGTTCGCGGCGCCCGGAACAACGGACGGCATCGAGTTCGTCAAGCGCGCGTACGAACACGCCGTGCAGAGCGGCTATCGTTTCTACAGCTACGGGGATGCGTGCTTATTCGCATGAACGTCGTCACGAATAGGGACAGCCGCCGAAGGCTATTGGCTATTGGCTATTCGTGTTGCCGCCGCGCGACCGTGCCAATAGCCAATAGCTAATAGCCAATAGCTACTTTCCCCGCACATCCGCGATGAACGACGCAATGGCGGGATTGACCTGTTCGTAATGCCTGAAGAAGAACGCGTGCCGCGCGTTCGGCACCAGCACCAGCGACGCGCCGGGGATGCTGCGCTGCAGTTCCACGGCCGCCGCGGGCGGCAGCACGTTGTCAGCCGCGCCGTGGACGATCAGCGTGGGCAGGCTCAACTGCCTGAGACGTTCGATCAGCTCCAGCCGGGCGAGCGCGCCGACCGCGTAGCCGTAGTACGAGAGCGTACGCTTGATCCCTGGGTACGCGAGCCAGCGGGCTTCCGCGCGCGTGATGTTGTTGTGTGGCAGGTACGGCGTCAGCAGCCACCCGCAGCGTCGCAGGAACGCCAGGGGCACGATGTAGGCCAGCGGCGCGAGCACGCGCTGCAGCAGCGGGAGATGCCTGCTCGAACCGTATGTGCACAGCAGCACCAGCGCACGGACCTGCACGCGGCCGCGCAACGCCATCAGCATGCTGATGGCGCCGCCCATGGACGCGCCGCCGAGAATCAGCCCGCCGGGCCGCTGGTCCAGCTTCCGTTCGAAGACGTACTCTTCCACATAGCGCGCAAAACCGCACAGCCCTTCCTCGCCGGGCACGGGAGCGTTCGGCATCTGGAACAGGTGGATGTGCGCGAGCGCGCCAAGCTGCAACTGGCGGATGAAGCACAGGCCGTCCATCCCGAGCCCGGGCACAAGCAACAGCACGGGCGCCTTAGCGTCGGAACAGACATAGGGTTCGGCGGCCGGCACCAGGGCCTCAAGCCGGCCGAAACCGGCGACAACGGCCGAGTCCGCCCGCAACTGGCGCTCGTCAAGCGGCGGCGGAGGCAGCAACGCCACCGGTTGTGCCACTGCGGGCTGGCCCCGCAGTGCGCCCGTGCCACCGCCGCGGGGGCGCTCAGTGCTTTCAGTGTCGGTCCCAGCGTCGTTCATGGGATACGATGTTTACGTCCGGCGACCGCAAAATGCCAGCGTTCAACAATCTGCCGGATTGTTGGACAACAGCGCCCTGTTGCCGCCTCATTCGAGTTTCAGCGTTGCGGGCCGCGGAACGCCGTGAGCGTAGCAGTCCTTGAGGAACTGCGTGATGTCGGGCCAGCGCTGGATGACGATGGGCGCTTTCACTCCGGCGGTGAGCACCACGAACTCGGGGAATTCTGCGGCCTCGCGCCATTTGCCCTGTCTGGCGCAGACTTCCGAGACCATCTTCGAGGCATCGAAGTACCACGGGGAATTCTCTTCCTCACTGACCTGAATCTCGCGCAGGAGTTTCAGCGCCTCGTCGTAGCCGGCGTTGAGCATTTTCAGCCTGGCGCTTTTGAGGCGCAGTTCCACGTCGTTGCCCGCCAGCTCAAGCTGAATGTCAATCTGCTTGCCGGCGATCTCGCGATACGTGCGGGCCTCTGCCTCGCTGGCCGTCTGTTTCGGGCCTTCGACCAGAGAGAGGGCCAGGTCTATCAGCAGCTTGCGCGTGGCGGCGATCTTGCGGCGGAAGTCAATCTCCTCGGCAACCGTGTCGAGCAGCGGCTTGCCGTCCTGGCCGTAGCGGGGATCGAGCGTCTGGCAGTCGGGGTAGTTGCGCCTGATGGTGCCAAGCTGGCGCGCCGCGTTGTCGAGGTTCATGTTGTACCGGTCGTCGTGCGGCCGATGCGGATCGTTCTCGGGCCAGGCCGTGCCGGCGGACGAGTCGTAGAGGTAGTCAATCAACACCTGGTGGTCGAGCTTGCAGCGGTCCCACTTGGCGAGATCGGCGTACTTGATGCGTGCGAGCATCTTCGCGAGCAGCTCCTGCCACGGCTTGGGGTCGTCGGGGATCCATACGCCGCGGTTCGCACGATCGAACTTCGTGAGCAGCCGCTGCGCCATGGCGATGGCGTTGCGCGTGTCGCCGGCTTTGTGAAGCCAGAACAGCGCGCGGCTGTGGTCTTCCAGCGTGGCGGCTGCGCCGAGCGCGTCCAGGCGCAGGCCGAGCAGCTCGGCCACCTTCGCGCTGTACGCCGCGACGGCCACCGTGGACAGTTTGGCGGTTTCGGCCTGCGCGGCGGCGACGACGTAGCGGCGCGAGAGCGCGTCGAGCATGAAGAGGCGGCTGTCGCGGTCCGGCGGCTGCAGCCTCGCGGTCTCGGACAGTACGGCCTGCGCTTGCGCGAGGAACGGGTCGCAGGCCGGCGCGGGCGCCGCGGCCTGTTCCAGCAACGCGCGGAACTTGGCGCACAGCGCCGGCGCGGTGGCGCGCTGCTGCGGGGCCGTGGTCTTCTCCCAGGCCAGGTACGCGTCGGCGCTGCGGACGGCGCTGTCCCATTCGCGCGTGGCGCTGTGGAGGGCAGTCCGGGCGAGCCAGATCGCGCCCTGGAACTGCTGGCGCTGCTGCTGCAGGCTTTCGCCGGCCCCGCCTGATTTGCCGCTGACGTAGTCTTCGTATTGGCGGAAGGCATCGAGCGCGCGGCGCGCCAGCGCGACGCTGCGTTCGGCCTGTTCGTCGGCGTTCTTGGCGCGGACTCTGCCCGCGGCCCACAATTCCTGCGCCGAGGAGAACGCACCGCCGGCGTTGAAGAGCGCGAGTTCGTAGTCCGCGGACGAGGACTCGACCTTCAGGAACTTCTCGGCGGCGGCGACGAACCGGGACGCCGCATCCGCGAAGTCCCGCGCCGCGCCTGCCGGGTCCTGCCTGGCGCCTTTGACGAGGCCGCGCGCGGCGTAGAGTTCGGCCTTGGCGCTCTGGTACGCCGAGGCGTCGGCCATTTCACGCGCGCGCCACAGGTCGGCCCAGGGATTCCGATGTACCTTGGCGTCTTCGGCCAGGGCGCGCGCCTTGCGCGAGGCCGCGGCGGACAAGAGCGGCTCAATGTCGGCGAGCGTTTCGGCGAGCCGGGCCTGTTCGCGCGGCGGCACGGCCTTCAGGCGCGGCTGGAGCCACTGGCCGCGCGCTTCCGGGAGGAACGCGCCGCGCAGCGCATTGCAGGCGATGACGGCCTCATAGTAGCGGCGCATCTGCAGATAGCACGCGGCCAGCTCGGACCACGCCCGCGGCTCGACCCGCAGGCGCGCCAGCACGTCGGTCTTATCGCTGCGCGCGACGGCGATGGCGCGGCGGTAACAGTCGGCGGCGTTCTGGAAATCGCGGCAGGCGTTCTCGGCAGCGGCGGCGGCCGCAGCCTTGTCCAGCCCGGCTTCCGCGGCGCGGCGGTCCTGCTCCTGGCCTTTGACCGAGAAGCCGAGCGCGACGTGGTACCATTGCGCCGCGGACAGACGGAGCGGGAGGCCCTGCTGCTGCGCGTCGGCGGCGATGCCGGCCATGGCGGCGGAGAACTCGAACGTCCACGGCGTGCGCTCGGCCACGCGCGGCTCCCGGTCAATCAGCTTCTGCAGTTCGGTCAGCGCCCGTTCGAAGCCGGCGGCGCCGGCGTCGGGCGTCAGCGTCATGGCCTGCGCGTAATCGAGCATAATCCGCTTGCCGAGGTCCTCGGCCCAGAGGTCCCGGAATTCCGGGTTGAGCAGTGCTTCCATCACCAGGTCCACCACGCCCTGGAAGCTGCGGACTTTCATCCTGAGCGTGATCTGTTCGCGCAGGATGGCCTTCTTCATGGCCGTCAGTTGCCGGCGCTGGTCCTGGGTGAGCTGTTCTATGGCCTCCATCTCGCGGATCTTCTTCCACGCTTCGTCGGCGTGCGGTTCGTCCAGCAGCAGGGCGAACGTGCGGCCCTGCATCAACCAGTACCAGGCGCTGACGAGCGGAAACTCCGCGAGGTATTCGCTGTCGGCCTGTGTGGCGCAATACTTGGCGATCTGGCGGGCGAGCGGCTTTCTGGCGGGATCGGCGTCGGCGTAGCATTCAAGCTGTTCGATGGCGGCGTTAATGTAGCGCTGATCGGCGGTCACCCACGCGTTGAACGTTCTTTCGAGCGCCTCGCGGAGCTCGCGCGGCAGTGCTACGGGCGGGGACGCCCGTGCCACGGCCTCGATGTACTTGTCGTACCACTTCTTGAACTCGGGAAACGCCGCCGTGGCCGCGGCGAGGTGCTTCTTCGCTTCGGTTTCCATCAGCGCCGCGGCTTCGCGCCGCAGCTTCTCGGCTTCCTGCGGCTTGTCCTTCTTCGCCAGCGCCAGCTTGGCGTACAGGAGTTCCCTCGTCATGGCCGCGCTGTCTTGTTCGGCCACGGCGTACAGTGCAAAGCTGCGCGGGCCGGCGAGGATTTCCTTGTACAGCGCGCTGGCTTCATCGAGGTACTGCACGCAGAGTCCGGCGCCAGCCGTGGCGGCCTGGCGCCGGCGCAGCACGGCTTTGATGAGCTTCGCTTCGGTGAGCGTTGCCGGGTTCTGTTCCAGTTGCTGGGCGAGGCGTTCGACGAGATCGGTCGTTGTGAAGCCGGTCTGGTCGCGTTCCAGCAGCGCTTTGGCGAATTCGTAATCCATTTCGGCGCGCGCCGATATGGCAAGCGTCACAGCGCATGTGCAGACGGCAGTGACGAGACGATGTGTTCCCATAGACGTGCTCCTCCGCAAGCCGCGACGTACTCTATTGGCGATAACGGACGAGAAGCGGGAGACTTGCAGGGAATGGACACTACCGGGGTTTCTGGTCGTCGGGCAGCGAAGCCGCGATGGTGGCGTGAACTTCGGCGGCGAGACGGTCGCGCTGTTCGTGCCCGGCGCCGCTGTCCGTGGACGGTGCCACAGAGATCGGCGCGTGGAAGATGACGCGCACCGTGCCGGGGCGCACGAGGTACGAACCTTTGGGGTTGGCGCGGCAGGCGTCAATCAGGGTGACGGGAACCACGGGCAGGCCCAGGCGCAGCGCGAGGCCGACTGCGCCCTTCTTGAACGGCTGCAAGCGGCCGTCGGGACTGCGCGTGCCTTCAGGGAAGATGATGTAGGAGTACTGAACCGCGTTGCCGGCGAGCATTTCCTGGAAGAGCTCGGCCGAATGCCGCGCGCTCTCGCGGCGGATCGGGATGAAGCCGCTCAGCCGCATGCCCCAGCCCAGGAACGGAATGCGAAAGAGCGACTCCTTCGCCATGAAGCGAACGTCGTGCGTCTTCATGCAGGCGCGGAACAGTATGGGGATGTCGAGCGCGCTCTGGTGGTTGGCGAAGAAGATGCACGGGCGGCCGTCGGGTGGCGGCGCGCCGATGGCCTCCACGCGGATGCCGGCCACGCGCACGATGCCGCCGCCCCAGCATCTCAAGCCCCAGCGGCACAAGCGCTTGAGCCGCAGCGCACCCGTGACCATGGTCCAGGTGCCCCACAGCATCGTCCAGGGGCCGAGGAAGAGCGCGACGAGGATCGCGCGGGGAGAATTCAAAATGCAAAATGCAGACTGCACAAGTTGAATGATCTATCCTCTCATTTTTCATTTTGAATCTTGAATTGTGAATCTTCCGCTGTCAGTTCTTTCCAGTGCGCCTTGGGACGCACGGCCTTGGAGCCGACTTTGCAGAGCGCGCACTGGTTCGGCTGCCAGGTCTGGATCTTCACGGTGATCAGCGCGCGTATCTGGCGGCCGGAGAGCGTGTCCGAGAGCGAGCGGTTCACGAGGCAGACAATGCAGGGCAGGATATCGCCGGGCGCCGCGCCGGCGTTCCGCAGGGCCTCAATGGTCTTGAGCGTGGAGCCGCCGGTGGAGATGGTGTCTTCGACCACCAGCATCTTTTCGCCGGGCGCAAGGTTGAAGCGCGCCAGCTTCATACCGTCGCCGTCCTTTTCGGTGAAGGCCGCGCGTACCTGGAGGTGTTCGGCCACGGCGTAGGCCAGGGTGATGGCGCCGAAGGCGGAGCCGATCACCCAGTCAACCCTTTCGGTGGGCAACAGCGGGGCGAGGCCGTCGGGCGCGGAGACGATGCGCCGCACCAGTGCGGGCCGCTGCGTGACGAAGGTGCAGTTCACGAAGCCGTCGGAATGCAGGCCGCTGGTCAGGAGCGCGTGCGGACGCGACTCCTTGCCGTCGTGCATCCAGATGGCGCCGCTCTCCTGGAAGGTCTGTCTCCAATCGGTGTTCACGGAAGCCTCCGCCACGCAGTTTGCCTTTCCGGCCGCGCTGAACTACAGTACGCTTTCATGAGCATACATCCAAGCGCAATAATCGCCGCAGGGGCCGAACTGGGCAGCGGCGTGGAGATCGGGCCATATGCCATCCTGGAAGAGGGCGTGCGCGTGGGCGACGGCTGCCGCATCCGGGCGCGCGCGCAGTTGTGCCGCGGCACGACGCTGGGCCGGAACTGCGACGTACACATGAACGCGGTGATCGGCCACCTGCCGCAGGACTTCTCGCACAAGGGCGAGCCGATTGCGACGGTGCTGGGCGACGACGTGACCGTGCGCGAGAACGCGACCATCCACGGCTCGGTCGGCCAGACGCCCACGCTGGTGGGCGACAACTGCTATCTGATGGTCGGGAGCCACGTGGCGCACAACTGCAAGCTCGGCCGCGGCGTGCTGCTGGCCAACGGGGCGCTGCTGGCGGGGCATGTCAGCATCGAGGACGGAGCGATCGTCTCCGGCAACGTGGTGATCCATCAGTTCGTGCGCGTGGGACGCCTGGCGATGCTCTCGGGCGGCTCGCGCTTCGGCATGGACATCCCGCCCTATCTGATCGCGGACGGCGTGAATGCCATCACCACGCTGAATAAGGTCGGACTGCGGCGCGCGCCCAGCCTGACGGAGGATGACCGGCGCGAGATCAAGGCCGCGTATAAGGTGCTCTACCGCAGCGGCCTGCAACTCAAGGACGCGCTCGAGCGGCTGCGGCAGGAGTTCAAGGGCCCCGCCGTCGCGCACTGGGTGGAATTCTTCACGGCGCCCAGCCGGCGCGGGTTCTGCAGGCACCACGCCGGCGGACGGCGCGCACTGGCGGCACCGAGCGAGGAGGACTGATGCGGCCGCCTCCGCCGCTGCAGCAAGCACAGCGGTATCCCGTCGTCGGCGCGCTGGGCGCGGCCGCGGCTGCAGCCACGGTGGCGTGGTGGTGCAAGTGGGACATCGAGCCGCTGGTGATGAGCGCGCGGTTCTGGCGCGGCCAGCCATGGCGGCTGGTGACCTCCACGCTGCCGCACGTCAACATCATACACCTGGCCTTCAACCTGTACTGGCTGTGGGTTTTCGGCTCGCTTGTCGAGGGCACTTTCGGGCATCTGCGAGCAGCGGCGATCCTGCTGCTGTTCGGCGCCGGCGCATCGGCGGCCGAATATGCGTTCCTGCACGGCGGGGTGGGCCTTTCGGGCGTGGGATACGGCCTCTTCGGCCTGTTGTGGGTGTTGGGCCGCCGCGACGAACGGTTCCGCGACGCCGTGGACGGCAGCACCATCAGGCTCTTTGTGCTCTGGTTCGTGATCTGCGTCGTGCTGACGGTCTCGAACATCGCGCCGATCGGCAATGTGGCGCACGCCGCGGGCGCAGTGCTGGGGCTTGTGCTGGGCTACGCCATCACCACGCGCTCCGCCTGCCGGCTGGCTTGCAGCAGCGCCTGCCTCATCCTGCCCGTCCTGTTCGTCGTGCTCGCCGGCCCAGGCCGTCCGTACGTGAACTTCGTGGGCGCCGCCGCTCGGGACCTGGCGCAGGAAGGCGTCGAGGCGCTCCAGGCCGGCGACAATGAACGCGGCGAACGGCTCCTGCAGCGGGCCGTGGCCATTGACAGCAAGGACGCTGTGTCGTGGTACAACCTGGGCGTGGCCCGCACCCGCTTGGGGCGGACGGACGAAGCGGCCATCGCCTACGACCGTGCCTGCGCTCTGAATCCCAGCGAACCGGGACTATGCCAGAAACTGGCAACCTGGAAACTGCGCGCGGCCTGGCAGGCACAGGCAGCGGGCCGGCTTCCCGACGCCCTCCGCATGTATCAGGAAGCTTTGGCTCTGGACCGCAAGAACGCCCTGACCTGGCACAACCTGGCGCTGTGCTACGAGCAGGCGGGGCGCATTGCGGAAGCAGTCCACGCGCAGGAGCAGGCAATCGAGATTGACCGCAAGCCGGCAATGCTGCAGGAACTCGAACGCCTGCGCGCGTTGCAGCCGCAGCGGTGACGGAGCGTTCGCCACGCGCAACGTGTGACGTGAAACGCAAAGAGCCGGACCGCGGGACGCCGTGCGCATTTCACGTAGTACGTTTCGCCAGCAGGTCTTTCACGGCACCGACCAGATAGAGCGAGCCAGTGACGAGCAGGATGCCATCGGGGCGGGCGAGGCGTTTGGCGACGGCGAGGCCTTTGGCGCACGAAGGGTAGGCAGGGGCTTCTCTGCCCGTCTGGGTCCGCCACAGCGCAGCCAGTTCGTGCGGGTCCTTGCCGCGCGGATTGCCGGAGTGCGTGAAGACGACCGTCTGCACGGCGGATTCGGCCAGCACCTGCAGCATCGCCGCCACGTTCTTGTCTTTGGCGCACGCGAAGAGGATGGCGGTCGGCTTGACGTACGGCGCCATTTCGCGCAGGACGATCCGCAGCGAGTGGTCGTTGTGGGCGCCGTCGAGGATGAGGTGCGCGCCGACGTATTCGAGGCGCCCCGGCCAGCACACGTCGCGCGAGCCGGCCTGCACGGCGCGCGCGGGGATATGCGCGCCCGTTTTCTTCCGCCAGAAGAGGTCGGCCAGGCGGACGGCGACGGCCCAGTTCTCAACCTGGTGGCTTCCGCGGAGGCCCAGGTCGGCGTCGAAGGAGACGCCGTCCGGAAGTTCCAGGCGCGCGCGAGGCAGCGGCCACTGCGCGCCGTTCGGCAGAGGGCGCGTGACTTCGGCCCGCCCGCTGCCGCCGCGCACCGCAAGCTGAATGACCTCGACCCCTCCCTGCCGCGGCCCGGCGGGCGGCACGGATGTCACAGCGATCTCGCGGCCGACGAACTCACAGGGCGCGCGGCTCAAGCGGGCGCATTCCTCGAACACGGCCACGACTTCCGGCACTTGCGGCGCGATCACCACGGGCACGCCGGGCTTGATAATGCCGGCCTTCTCGCGGGCAATCAGCGGGAGGGTGTCGCCCAGGATGGCCTGGTGGTCGAGGCTGATGCCGGTGATGCCGCAGGCGACGGGCGTGACGATGTTGGTGGCGTCGAGCCGCCCGCCTATGCCGACTTCCACGACGGCCACGTCTACGCGGCATTCGGCGAACCAGGAGAAGGCGAGGTGCGTGAGGACCTCGAAATACGTCGGACGGCGCTGGCCCGGCGG
>Ga0315282_10016921_pt1 | contig 10596 bp, 4 predicted proteins | sample YL17G07_20_MG_FD_203693 | JGI IMG/M metagenome (GOLD analysis project Ga0315282, IMG submission 203693) | Sediment microbial communities from Yellowstone Lake, YNP, Wyoming, USA - YL17G07_20 | ecosystem: Environmental > Aquatic > Freshwater > Lake > Sediment | place: USA: Wyoming | collected... | reverse complement strand
GTGGTGGTGGGAATCATGTCGTCCTGCCAGCCTCTGCCCCCGGCCCGGAACGCGTTGGTCAGTACGTAGAACACTTGAAACGCATAGCCCTTGGCGTAGCGGCGCTGTACGTTAATCTGGAACGCGCCGGCGCTGGAGCGGCCCGTCTTCTGATAGCGCTCGATGCTGCCCAGCACGGTGTTCTCAAACGGGCGGTTGGCGACATTCGCGTAGGTGCCGGTGGGCGTGGGCAGGCCGGTGGTGGCGTACCAGATGTAGCCGTTGGGCGCCTCGTTGAAGGTGTAGTACTGGTCCAGCCTCGCGCCATGCGTGCCCACATAGCCGATGCGCACCAGGTCGTTGGACAGGAACTCGCGCTCGAAGGTCAGGTTCCACTGGTGGGCGCGGCTGGTGGGTTGGTGCGGATCGAAATAGACAACGCTGAAATTGCCACGGTCGATGCCGCCCGGCTTGCTGAGGTCGATGGCGCCCTTGCTGTTCACCCCGGCAACGATCGCCGGAACCGAACGCAGGCCCATGTTCGAAATCCCGTCCGGGCTCTTCGCGGCGGCATTGAGCTGGGTGATGAACTGCGCTGTCGTCGGCGGATTGGCGCGCATGCGCTGGTCGAACTGGAAGGTCGGCATGGGGTAGGCGAAGATCGAGTAGCCACCGCGCACCACCAGGGCGCGCCTGCCGTTACCCATGCGGTAGGCGAAACCCGTGCGTGGTCCGAAATCCAGCCGATTGTCGTAGAGGAGATGGGCGGGGAGGCCCGCTTCCTTGGGGCTTTCGAACTTCACTCCGATGTCGGTGAACGCCTGGACGATCGAAGGAATCGTCGCACCCGCTTGGTACATGGTTTCCAGCGGCGCGCCGTTCACCACCGCCTTGGTCTTCTCGTCGAAGCCCGTCAGGACGTTGTTTTGTTCGCGGATGAACGGGTAGTACTCCCAGCGCACGCCGAAATTCAGCGTCAACCGGCCGTTCACCTTGACATTGTCCTGGAAATAAGCGGCGTACTCGCGGTCCGTATTGCGGTACCACTTTCGACAGAACTGCGCCGAGTAACTCGCGGCCACACCCAGGAACAGGTTCGCGGCGTCGTGCCCGGTCTGCGGCAGAGCGGCAGGGGAATTGCGGTTTCTCCCGTCCCACACCGCGGTGGCCAGACTGTTGAAGGTGTGAGCGCCCATCACCTGCTGTTGATCGGGAAGTGAGTTGAGAACTTCGTAGCGGAAACGGCCGCCGAACTGGAGTTCGTGCCGGCCGTGAATCCGGGTGAGATTCTCGTCGAAGTTGAAAATGCGGATGATGTAGTTCCGGGCATTGATGCCCGGGCGGTAAGTCATGTTGAAGCCGACGTTGGTGAGCTGCGGGAACGCGTTCTGGTGAAACGGATTCGGCAGCCCCAGCATGTCCGCCACGTTGACGCTCTGTCCGATGGGGTACAGCACGTTGTCTTCGCTCGATCCGTTGACCACCGTCTCGGAGAAGAACCTGGGCGAAAACGTGTGGGTCCAGGACAGCACGCCAGTCTGGTCGTGGAAGTTCTGGTTGTTGCCATTGGCCAGGTTATCCAGGGTGATCGGCCCGGCGCCCTGCTGCAGCGTTCCATCGCGGCGCCCATATGAGAACCGGACGAACAACTGATCGCGATCCGACAGCCGCTGATCGAAGCGCGACGTAATCGTATCCTCCAGACGATTGTTCAGACCCGGAGCGAACCAGTTGTCGGCCATCGCCGGATTGACGCCAGGCAGCGTGGGCGCCGGCGTTACCTTGTACAGGTACGTGGCCAGCGGGCTGCGCAGGCTCACCGGAATCTGGTTATTGGGAAACGGCTGCCGGTTCCAGTTGGCATCGGTCGTGTACGGGTTATAGAGCGTGATGGCCCGCCCGGCGCTGTCGGTCAGCCCGCTGAAGTCGCCATTGCGCATGGCCATGGTCGGCATGGCGGTGCTGATGGTCGGGGAGCTGATGCTGCGGAAGGCCTCGTAGGCGACGAAGAAAAAAGTCCTGTTCCTTCCGTTGTAAATCTTCGGCAGCCGAAGTGGGCCGCCCGCCGATGCTCCGAACTCATTGCGGACCAGGTGGGGCGCCTTCGAGTAGTAGTCCTGGCGGCGGCGCGCCAAGCCGAGCCCGTTGTTCTTGGCCGTCTCGAAGGCCGCGCCGTGGAACCGGTTGGTGCCGGAGCGCGTGGCGACGACCACGCTGGCAGGCCGGTTCATCTTCGCCGAAGAGTTGTTGGTTTCCGTGCGGAATTCCTGCACGGTGTCCAGGCCCGGCGGACGCCCCTGAATCTCGCCGGTTTCGCGGTTGGCCAGCACCGCGCCGTCCTGCATGAACTCCGTGCCCCAGCGCAGGCCCCACATCATCGGAGCGGCGGCGGCCCCCTCGGCGCCCGGCGTGGTCATCATCATCAGCGACTGGAAGAACCGCCCGCTGAGCGGCAATTGCTCGATTCGCTCGCGCTCCAGGACGGTGCTCAATGTCGGGCTGGTGTCGGTCACCAGCGGGGTGACGTCGCCGACCACGGTGACCTCGGTCTTGGTCGAGCCTACCTTCAGCCGAACCTCGACATCGGCGGTCTGGCCGGTTTGCAGCGTCAAGTCGCCTTTCCACGTTTCCATCCCGCCGGCTTCGACGGTCATCTGGTACTGTCCCATCTGGACCGAAGGGAACAGGTAGAAGCCGGCCTCATTGGTCAGGGTGCTATGTTGGCGGGCTGTCTGTACGTGGATAATATCCACCCTCGCGCCGGGAACGACGGCGCCGGTTACGTCCCTGACTGTTCCCTGAATATCGCCCGTGCCGGTCTGCGCATGGATTGCCGGCGTGAGAAGGCTGAGCACGATGGCCAGAATCGGCAACCATTGGCGTGCCATATTGCGCCTCCGCAAGAGAATCAAGCCCCGGGGTTCGTCGATTGTGCGCCGATTGTATCCCCAAACAGCCTTCGCACATGCGGTTTTGTCAGCCGCAAGTCGGGTTGTTGGCTACTTTGCCGCAATCCGAACCAATGGCCGTTCCAGCGAATCCTTGCTGAAAGCGATGGTGTAGCGGGTTGAGCCGAACTCGATCTCCGCGCCGAAACTGCCGGGTGTGTCGAGCCTGCGGATGGCGGGCAGCTTCGCGTTGGGGTCGAGCGTCGGTTTCAGGATATTGAGGAAGAAATCGGTTGTGGCCGGCGCGGCCGGTTCCACTTCCAGCCGCCATCGTCCGTAACCCGGGCCATAAACCGGGACATACTCCTTCGCCGCGATTTCCAGCGGGGTTTCCGGCGCCCAATTGACCGATTCATGATTGGGAATGACGCCTGCGCTGAAGTCCTGCACCCAGAAATCCTTGATGTGGCGGTGAAAGTGGCCGGCGTTCTTGCCGCTAACGTACAGGTCGGGGTGCACGGTATCGGCCGGTTCCCGGCCGCCGATCACGCGATAACGAAACTGAGCGGGGAACAGCGTCTTCACCAGCAGCGCCGCGTAGCCCGTGCGCAGATCGAAGGTGGTCTGGTCCCGGTCCGAGCGATCAGCGTCGTCGACGACGACTTTCGCCTCGTCGATGCCCGTGTGGATTGATTCGCCGGCGTCGATCCGCTGGACCTTGCCCCCCAGTTCGATCCGGTCGAGCGCGTGCAGCAGCCACTTCTTCGGAAACTGTGCGTTGGTGGACTCCACGGTGTCGGCGACCAGCAGAAGATCGGCCGCCCGCAAGTACACCAGCCGCCGCCAGACGCGGTTCACTTTCGGCCTGTTGCCGGCGCTGGAGAAACGCGGATTGTTATAGGAGTTGGTGATGTCGGCAACGATGCTGACCACCTTGCCGTCGTCGTCAAACGAGAGGACGCGGGCGGTGTCGAAGATGTCGCGGTAAGTTTCGAACATAGCCGCGTTCTGGCAGGCCAGCGACAGAGGCACCATAGTGCGCTGGCCCCCGTCATTCGGGGCGCAGATCGGCTGGCCCAGCCCCGGCGACGTCAGTTTCGGGCCGTTGCCCCGTGCATCGCAGCCCCAGCCGGCGTTGAAGCCGCGAAACACCTCGGAAGAATCGCCGATCAGCAATGCGTTGGCGCTGATGGTGCGCGTATACCAGCCCAGTCCGTGCGGCGAGCGAATCTCGGTGTCATAGTGGCCGGTCTTGGGCGCCAGGTCCCGCCGCTTGAAGATGGCAAACGCTCCCTGGTCGAGGTGCTGGTGCGTGTCGATGTGCGGCCCGGCCCAGAAGGCGATCCAGGTCGCGTCGGGCGAGTCCCAGTCGGAGCGGATGTAGACGAAACCCATGCTGGGATCGAAGAACGAAAGCCTGGCCGGTTTTACCAGCCGCGGCGGGGGAGTGTAATAGAGCAATTCGGAGGCCAGCTCGCCGGCATCGTTGGGCCCATCGACTTGCGGCTGCCGGTAGACCCAGTTCCAGATGTCCGCCTCGGGCGTGCCCTGGAAACGCCGCGAGAGAATCAAGCCGTTTGGCCGCAGGGCGGCGCTGTGCCAGGAGGCGCCGCGGCGGCCGTCGCCGCCGATGGACGCCTGCTCGACGATCGGCCGGTCGGGATAGCGCGCCACGGCGTTCGGTCCCCCGATCGAGCCGGGGTAGGCGCCAAAAGCGTCGAACAGCAGCCGCTGCCGGAACCAGGCGTGGCTCAGGAAAAGGTCCTCGCCCGAAGCATAGTAAACAACGTTGGCGGCGCGGATGATGCTGGATGCCGTCGGCGACGCGCCATAGGCGTTCCCCTCACCCGAAGCGCCTCCCTTGCCCATGATGTCTAGCGCTTTCAGCATCTCGTCCCAGTTGTCGCGGAACCAGCCGAGAATCTTCGGGGCCTCCGGATTTTCGCCCAGCGTGGCGTAGGCCGCGGCCGCCAGGCCGTAAGTGACCGACGCGCCGTCGTTGCGCATGATTTCCTGCGCCGGGCGGCTTTCAAGGTAGTTGTAAGCGGCCGCGTCGTTCAACCAGCCGATAAGATCCTGCCGCTGCTCCGGCGCAAGGTGGGCGTAGCCCCAGTCGTAGAGAAGCGCCATCTGCCCGATCAATTGCCCGCCTTGGAATGCGGCGGTGTGTTGGTCGCCGCCGTACTGCTCGATGAGCCGGACGACGCCGCCGGAGCGGTCGCGCTTGTTCTTGTACAGCCTCGCCGCGGCAATCCGCCAGGCCGCATCGCAAAACTCCTTCTCGCCCGTCACCACGCTGGCGAGCAGGTAGGAAGTCATCAGGTTTACCTGCGCGCCCGCACCGGAGGCGGCGGGCCGGGAATCCAGGCGCTGGCGGAAACGCATCCACAAGGGGTGGCTGGCGTCGCGCAGTTTGCGGATCTGGCCCAGCACTGCGTCGTCGATTTGCAACCGGGGATGCGGCCGCAACATAGTTTGCACCACCGTTCGGTCCTCGTCCGATTCACCGGTGGCCGGATTGGTAACCCGCAGCTTGATGGTGTAGTGGCCCGGAGCCTTGGGCGAAAACGAGACGCGGGCGCCCTCGCCGATCTTTTCTCCCGCCCGGTGCGGGGAACCCCACGCCGGCTTTTCAATCGTCCATGAGTACTGCAAGCCGGTCTTCCGGCCATCGGGCAACGCCGACCGGCTGCCGTCGAGGGGTATAGTCGCTGCCGCCGCGGGCGCTAGCGAACCGCCTGCATCGGCCCGCGGCGCCGTGCGGCTGTAGTCGATTTCCAGTGCGGCCTTGGCGATGGTCACAACCAGGCGGGCTTTGACGATGGCTGCATCCGTCGGGACGCCATTCAACTCGAAGCGCAGAAGCGCTTCTTGCCGGCGCCCCTTCACCTCGAGGATTGAACCCGGCACCGGAGTGAGCGCAGTCCGCGATCCGGCGGCGAACGCCGCGCCTGCCAAAAGAAACACAATGGCGATACTTCCCTTGATCATGAAGCGCAATTCTACTGCAATACGTTGTCTCGCGAATCGGCGGCCAGCGGGCTGTTAACCATCACGATCGGATCCCGCCGAAGGTTATCCGACCGCCTTGGTGGCAGGGCGGCCGAACATGCGCTTTCTGTATTCAGGCCTGGAATGCGGCGTCACCACCACGTCGCGGGCCGCGGCCAGGTCTCCGGCCAGCATGTCGCGGTCCTTTTGCACGTCCAGGTACGCCTTGTCCAGGGCCATCGCTCCGTGGCCCGGAAGCAGCACATCCCAGCGCACCGGAGCGAGATCGAGCGCAAACTTCAGCAATTTCTCCAGTGAGGCCAGATAGCGCTGGTTATCGGCGTACGGGTTCAACTGCCAGCCCAGCATGCCGTCGTAGAACACGGTGTCGCCTGAAAGCAGAAGGTTCTGGCCTTCGACCTGGAGCAGGAAGCACGCCGACCCCGGTGTATGGCCGGGCGTGTGAATTACCTGCAATACCTTGTTGCCGAGCTTCAGATCCTCGCCGTCCGACAGGCGGCGGTCCACTTTCGAAGGCGGGAAGGTGAAAATGCCCGACTGTTTCCCGACGAAGTACCAGGCGGTGGCCCGCGTGGCTTTTTCGATGGCCTCGGCGTCGGCTTCGTGAACCATGATCTCGGCGCCCATCTGCCGGAACTTGGCATCGGCCATGGCATGGTCCATGTGGCAATGGGTATTGATCACCCAGCGGACCTTCCTGGCGGAGAAGCCGCACTTTTCGACGTTGGCCAGAGTTCGCTCGATCTCCGATTCGAACGTGGGGTCGAGGATGAGCAGGCCATCCGCGCCGCAGTCAATCAGGTAGGTGAGGTTCGTCACCTTCTCCTGTCCAACCAGGTAGACGTCGGGCGCGATCTGTGCAGGCATGGGGATCGGAGCAGGAGGAGTGTCACGATCCAGCCCGAAGCGCACCAGCGCCTTGCGCAGGTCGGGGCCAGCGGGCCAGGGCTCTTCCAGCGGCAAGCGCTTGGCCAGTTCTCGCGCTTGCCAGGTCTGCCGTGGGAACACCACCCGCTGCCCCTCTTCGGTGACGATCGCTTTCACCGGTTCCACGCTTCGCTGCTGCCAGCCCCGCAACAGCACCAGAGGAAACAAGTGAAACAAGAATGATCGGCGGCCCAGGGAAGCGGCAATCATCATGGCCATGCGCTCCAGAATCAGACTCGGCTCGCCAGGCAGGCAACCTGACGAACAACTACTTTCGGTTTCGCCGGGCCCTGACGCGCCCGACGTATTCGTAGCCGGGCTTCCCGGCGAAACGCGCCTGAGGGATGGTTACTTCCGACCAGCCATCCGCATGATACAGGCGGTAGGCGCCCGGCTGCGCGATGAACCACGCCTGGCCTTCAGCGTCGGCGCGCACGCCGGGAGCTACGCTGACTTCCTGCTTGCTCGGCGACAAGACGACGAGATCATGGGGGGCAAGCCCGGAAACCAGCACCTCGCCCGCCGCCTCCCCCTGGTACGGGAGGGGAGCGCGCTCCGTGTATTTCTGGTAAAGATCGGCGAACAGGCGGCTGTACGGGGCCGCGTTCCACGCCGGTTGGGAGGGGTCGCACCAGTTAGGCATTGACGGCGCGGCAACGCCCGGGCCACGATCGCGGTTCCCCAAGCCGCTTTCGCTCGGCCACTCCACCCGCAACGGACCTCTCCCTTGGATTAGCGGCAGGTGCTGGACAATAATTCCAGTGCTTCCACCGAGGTATGACTTCTCGTAGAGACTCCGGAAAAAGCGCGCCACGTTCTCGAAGTCTCCGAAGCCGCCATAGATTTCCTTGGTGAGGAGCGGTTTGGTGGAGGCCGCCAGCCGCTCAGCCATCCGCGAAGCGTCGTCGTACTCCCCTGAGTTCCTCGGATCTTTGAGGACGCTTTGCGACCAGGCGGCAATGTCGCTGTCGTCGGCCAGCGGGCGCGTTCCGTCCTCCCGCCGCACGTACTGGGCGATGCCGGCCACGAACTGCTCGCGGCTGATCTGCACCTTGGGAGGCAATACATCGGTAGGCCGCCAGGCAACGATCGAGGCATGATTGCGCCTGGCGCGAACCCACTCGCCGGTGGTGGCGCCCATCCAGTCGATCCACCCGTCATCGGCGCGCGACTGGATCTGCGGCCGGCCGTCGCAGAAGAACTCCGCCAGAACCAGCATGCCCATTTCATCGCAGAGTTCCAGCCACGGCTCGCCGAGGTCGTCCCAGTGGCCGTGCAGCGTATTCAGCCCCGAAGCCTGCATCGCCGCGATCATGCGCCACTCGACCCGGCGGTCATTGAGGTAGCGAAGCGGTGCGAGTTTCGGGAAATAGGTTCCGGCCATCCACAGCTTCCTGCCGTTCAGCAGCACATCGCGCCCCTCGATCCACACTTCCCGGAACCCGAACCGGGTGAAGCTGCGGTCCATCACTTTACCGCCATGAACAAGCTCGGTCCTCAGCACGTACAGCTTCGGCCGGCCGTAGGGAGGCGGTCCCCACAGCACCGGGTCGCTCCAGTTCGCTGCCAGGGTAATCGCACCGTTGCCGGCCACCGTCTTGTCCGGCAGTTGCAGGACGACGCGTTGCTGATCGAGAACCGCGGCGCGCACAGTCAGCTCTGAGTTGGAGGTTCCCGCCGTGGAAATGGCCACTCGCGCTTCCAGCCGCTTCTTTCTTACCGATGAAATGACGAACACATCGGCGATCTGCACGGCGGGACGCCACGCCAGCACCATATCGCCGACGACGCCCACCCAGTTCCTCTGGAACTCCTGGTCGGTTGCCGCCCGATATGCGTTCCCAACCTCCGGTTCGGTGACGAGCGCGCCGGGACGCACGTACTTCCCCGAGGCGTTGTGAACATAGATCGCGACCTCATTGACCTTGCCCGGCTGCAACGCTCCGGTGAGGTCCGCATGGAACGGCGTGAACTGCCCGTAATGCTCGGCTATCCGCCGCCCGTTGCAGTAAACGGCCGCGTAGTGCCCGGCCTTTCCCAGTTGCAGAATGAATCTGCGGCCGGGTTTTCCCCATTCGCCTGGAATCGTGAACTTCTGCCGGTACCATGCCGACACCGTGGGCGGGTTGGTGGCCATGGGCATAGCCGGCACGCGACGGCCTTCCCATCCTGCGGCCGGGATCTGCTCATCACCGGCATTCAGGACTGTCTCCCAGGTCCCGTTCAGGCAAATCTCGGCGCGCAGCAAATCCACCGGGCGGCTCGCTGTAGCCGCGCCCACACAGCAGGGGGCCGAGAGAATCGCGGCAAACATCACCACCAAGTGTGTGGGAACGGACGGCAGACAACGATGTAACAAACATCTTTGAGGCACGAAGTTCTCCTGCTTCACCAATGTTTTTCGGCAACCGCTGCTATCCGTGTAACAGTCGCACCACTTCGTGTTTCTTGAGCAGCAGATTTACCTGCAAAAAACAATCCGCCGATTCACGCGGATTAACACCAATTCCGGAATCCGCGTTAATCCGCGTTAATCCGCGGATTGTTCTTGGTTCCGGTGAGAACTGATAGCGCAGGCCGCACTGCATCGAGCGGCTGGCCCCGGCACTGACGATCGTGCCCCCGTTGATGGCGAACGGTCCCGCATTATCGCCTTCCGCATTCTGTTGAACGCCCGGCACCAGGAATGCCAGGTCCTGAAAATTACGCCCGTCCAAAGGCATCTCCATGATCTCCTGGGTCACGATCACGTCGCCGCGGACTGCGTTCTCCGTGTTGAGCAGGGAGACCTGCCCCTGCACTTCCACGGCTTGCGAGAGTGCTCCGACCTGGAGCTGAAGCTCGAGCCGCGCGGTCTGGTTTACCTGAAGTTCCAGCCCCGTCTCGCGCAGCGCCTGAAAGCCCGTTTTTTCAACGAGCACCTCATACCGGCCGGGTGAAAGATTCGTGATGGTGAACCCGCCGTCCTCGCCGGAAACAGCCTGGCGCAGGGCGTTTGTGTCCGTGTTTCGGACCTTGACGGACGCGCCGGGCACCGCTGCCCCGCTGGCATCTCGGATGATTCCCACCACCGCCGCCGTAGGACTCTGCGCGGACATGTGGCAAGACAGCAGGAGGAGAAGGAACAAGCCGGCTGACAGAACTCGCCGAGTGAACGACCGCATGGTGCACCTCCGCCTTTTGACGGCGCTACCGTTTAGAGCTGGGCCCTCAGATCTTGAACGACTTTATAGCACCGGCCGCGCAGGGTGGCAAATGCTAAAGTGCGGCCAAAACGCGGTTCGTACGCTGTTGCCGTCTCGGCGGCGCAGTCTGCGACGTTTCAGAACTTCACTGCGCAATTTTTTAGCGAGCTGGGCATGCCGTGCGGATCTATCCTAAGCACCATGCCCCGAGGAGACCGATGCCGGCTGCCTCGGATTAATCTACGAGCTCACAGCCGTGGCGTCGACCGAGGCGGCATCTTCGGGAAACAAAAATGGCGCAGTTCAGGCTGTCCCCGTTTTCCCCCGAGGGATCGAAAGGAGACAACGCGGTGTACACTTGGCGTGGAATCGGGAGCCGAAAACGGCAATCCCGGGATACTCGTTCACGGAGGAACGAATGCCTTTATCGCGCAGACATTTTCTTTTCCAGACAGGTGTTGCCGCGCTGAGCGCCACCTCATGGGCGCAATCGGCGCGCAAGCAAGCAGGACTGAACTTCCTGCTCATCACCGCCGATGATATGAACTACAACTCGCCCGGCGTGTTTGGCGGGCACGTCCCCGGCATTACTCCCAATATCGATC
>Ga0315282_10016920_pt1 | contig 10597 bp, 9 predicted proteins | sample YL17G07_20_MG_FD_203693 | JGI IMG/M metagenome (GOLD analysis project Ga0315282, IMG submission 203693) | Sediment microbial communities from Yellowstone Lake, YNP, Wyoming, USA - YL17G07_20 | ecosystem: Environmental > Aquatic > Freshwater > Lake > Sediment | place: USA: Wyoming | collected... | reverse complement strand
TCCGAAAAAACAAAAAAGCGCCTGACCACGATTCTGTCTTCTCTCGGCATCGACCGCCTTCAGGACATCAAGAATCCGCTCGACACGACCCCCGTGGCCGACGACGCCGCATTCTGCGAGTGCGCCCGCGCTATCCTGGATGATCCCGGGGTTGATAGCGCCGTCGTATCGCCCGTCCCCATGACCCCCGCGATGCAGACCCTTCCCCCCGCCGAGGGAAACACTGAGAACATGTACAGCCCCGAGAGCACGCCCTCGCGACTCATCGAAATTTTCAAGGCGACCGCGAAACCTTTTGTCGTCAACATCGACGCCGGCGCCGCGTACGATCCCCTGGCCGCGCTCATGGAAGACGCCGGCCTTCCCGTTTTTCGCCGGTCGGACGAAGCCGTAAAATTCCTCCGGAAGTACATCGGCAGTCGTCTCCGCAGGGGCCGACGCTAGCAGGTGACTTTTGACATTGTCAGATGATATTCCAATGTTATTACGTTTTAACGTTCGAATGTTGGAACGTTCAAACTTGATAACGCTATGACGCAGTCAATAGCGTAGGTTTGTTCCCAATCTTCGCCCTTGTCCGTTTGCGCCGAGTTCTGTTAAAATCCCGGGGTGAACGTCAAGGTCGTCGGCGCGTTCTTATTGGTCATCGTGGCCGCGGCGCCGTGGAGTTTTGCCCAAGTGAGTGATCGGAAAAAGGCTGCCGGGAGCGTCCTCGGGTCCCTGCTCCCGCGAGAATCACTGGGTTGGCGGGCCGAGGCGGAAGACCATCTGTATAACCCCGAAACCATCTTCGATTACATCGACGGCGCCGGAGAAGTCTACAGGGCTTATAATTTCCGGGAACTCCTCTCCCGGCGCTTCAAGAAAGACGGCAAACCGGACATCGTCATCGACCTCTTCGACATGGGCGCGGCCGCCGATGCCTTCGGCGTATTTACCCATGACCTCGACGGCGATGACGTTCAGCTCGGCCAGGGAGCGAATTACAAGGGCGGGCTCCTCTCGTTCTGGAAGGACCGGTATTTCGTCTCGGTCTATGCCGAGGGAGAGACGGCCGAGACGAAAGACGCGCTGTTCGCGATGGGCCGGGCCGTCGACTCGGCCATCCCCGGCCGAGTGGCGAAGCCGGAACTCGTCGGGCTCATTCCTCCGCCGTTCGACGACCGCCGGGCTGTCCATTATTTCCACAGCTACGTGATCCTGAACTATCATTTCTTCGTCAGCCGGGAAAATATCTTCGGGCTCGACCGGACGGCCGAAGCCGCGCTCTCCAGATCGGGAGAGAAGAACGACCGGATTGCGCTTCTTCTCGTCCGGTATCCGGTCGAGGAGAGGGCGGCCGAAGCCTTTCAGAACTTCTCGAACGTCTACATGAGAGATTTCCAGGGACACGGATTCGTCCAGACCGAAAACCGGAAATGGACGGCTGCGGCGCGCCGGGGCGATCTTCTGGCGATCGTCTTCGACGCTCCCTCCGTCGAACGGGCAAAAGAAATCCTGGCCGGCGTCGGAACAGGGAGGCGGTGATGCCGACCGAATTCCGTTGCGCGAACCGACACACCCGATATTTCAATCGAAACAGAGAGGAGTCTTACGCATGAAAAGAAATACGTTCACCCGCCGTGATTTCCTCAGGGCCGCCGCGGTCGCCCCCGTGGCGGACGCCATCGGCCGCCTGAAGGGCGACTCGAGCGGTATCCAGGCATCGGCCTCGGGTCCGTCGAGCGGTCCAGCCGCCGCTGCCCAAACCCGGGTCGTCCTCATCCGTGACGACGCGGCCTTGGCCGAAGGCCGGAAGATCAACGGGGATGTCGTCCAGAAGATGCTCGATAACGCGGTCGCCGCGCTCTTCGACGAGAAGGATCCCGCGGCCGCCTGGAAAAAAATCCTGAAGCCCGCGGATACGGTCGGGATCAAGACGAATACCTGGCCGTCCCTGCCAACGGGAAAAGAGGTCGAACAGGCGATCGAGCGGCGGATCCGGGAGGTCGGGATTCCGGCCGAGAAAATATCGGTCGCCGACCGGGCGGTCTACCGGGATCCGATTTTTCAGAAAGCAACCGTCCTGATCAACGCCCGGCCCGCGCGCGTGCACTACTGGTCCGGCATGGGAAGCTGCCTCAAGAATTACATCCAGTTCGTCCCCCAGCCGTCCGATTACCACGACGACGCCTGCGCGAACCTGGCCTCGATCTGGTCCCTCCCCATCGTCAAGGGCAAGACGAAGCTCAACGTCCTGGTGATGCTCACGCCCCTCTTTCACAACATCGGGCCGCGGGGGTTCAGCGAGAAATACCTCTGGCCCTACAAAGGGCTGATCGTCGGCCAGGATCCCGTGGCCGTGGATTCGACGGGCTACCGGATCATCCAGGCCCGGAGGCTGAAGGAATTCGGCGAAGACCGGCCGCTCGAGGTCTCCGCCCATCACATCGCCCTGGCCGATACGAAGTTCAAGCTCGGAACGAGCGATCCGGGCCGGATCGAGCTCATCCGGCTCGGCCCGACCGAAGGGATGTTAATCTGATTGTCGGGGTCAAATCTTCACGATTCACCAGATCCGGCGCGAGAGGAGGTTTCGGGATTATCGATTCGCCGAAATGAGATATAATTATTTCCATCCCGCTCGGGAGATCTAGGATGCCGATCTACGAATACCGCTGCCGAAAATGCCGCAAAAAAACGACTTTCATTACCCTATCGGCGAGCGCCGCCTTCGAGACGAAATGCAAGCACTGCGGAAGCGCGGACCTCGAAAAGCTCGTTTCCCGGGTAGCCATATTCAAGTCCGAAGAAAGCCGGCTTGACGATCTCGCCGACCCGTCAAAGCTCGCCGGAGTCGATGAAAACGATCCCAAGAGCGTCGCCCGCTGGATGAAGAAAATGGGCAAAGAAGTGGGGGAGGATATGGGCGACGACTTCGAGCAGGAAATCGAGCAGGCCGTCGAGGAGGCCGAGTCCGAGAAGGCGACGGAGGGGGGAGGTACGGAAGGCGGCCCGGATTCCGGCGCGGGCGGCGACGATTTTTAAAACCATCGCCCCTGCGCAAAAGCTTGTAACGTTTTACGTTCGTCTATCCAGAAAAAATAATCTCAGGCCTTTGACCCATTTGGGGTTCTTCCCGATCCAGGGATTTCGTCGTTTTCACGACCCACGTAATGATTGTTTAAAAAACGAACATACCATTGACAACTAAACAGACAGGATTTATGATAATATCCGATGAGGAGGATCTCAATGGACGCTCTGGCAGCCCGCATAAAGAAATACCGTGCGATAAGGGATCTTAGCCAAGATAAATTGGCCGGACTTTTGGGCATTCCCCGGACGTCTCTTTCCATGATCGAAAACGGCGAGCGCAAGGTCTGTGCAAAGGAATTGAGAATGTTGTCGGAGATTTTTGATGTCTCGATTGACGAACTTATGGACGAAAAAAAGGAGCCGCTCGTTTCAATTCGCGAGGAACATTCTCCGTATAAGGAAGCCGAGCCTGAACTCCGGATCGATGTCCCCCAGAAGAACCTCGCGAAATTTAGGGAAGTCCTTCTCTACCTCCTGAACCGAGTGGGAGCGAAACCGAACATCGGGGAAACGGTGATTTACAAGCTCCTCTACTTTATTGATTTCGATTACTATGAAAGATACGAGGAGCAATTAATCGGAGCCACGTATAAAAAAAACCGCTATGGTCCAACCCCCCTGGAATTCCGGAAGATTCTCGAGGATATGATCAGGAAAAATGAAGTTGTCAAGGTCTTGCACAAATATTACCAATATCCCCAGACGAAGTATCTGCCCTGTCGAAACGCTGATTTGTCGAAGCTCGGCGCCACGGAAAAAGAAGTCATTGATCATGTGCTGGATAGGCTGGCGGACATGAACGCCGCCCAAATATCCGAATATTCCCACAACGATGTCCCCTGGCTTACGACGCCGGAGAGCGGAATCATCCCCTACGAATCCGTCTTTTACCGAACTCCTGCCTATTCCGTGAGAAAATATGACGAAGGCCTTTCGTGAAATCATTAGGGCTACGGAGTTTGAGAAAGATTTTAAAAAACTCTGCAAGAGATTCAGATCGCTGCCGAGCGACCTCGAGATTTTCATTGATTCGGAGCTCGCGCTTTATCACAAACTGAAAATTGATAACCGAGGGATCTTCCCCATTTCGGGATTGCCAGCGTCTTCCGAGAAGATATTTAAAGCCAGGAAATTTGCGTGTAAATCGTTAAAGGGGAGAGGCGTCCATTCGGGAATCCGAGTCATTCATGGATACGACGAAGCCGAAGATCGAATCGTCCTTATCGAGATTTATTTTAAAGGCGATAAGGAAAACCAGGACAAAGAAAGAATAGAAAATTATCTCAAGAGGGAAAGCTCATGGAAATGAAAATCTGGAATGTCGTCATCGAATGTGTCCAGGGGAATATCGCCTCCCAGCCGGGACTAACCGCCATCGTCAATGCGGCCAACGCCCAGCTCCGCCGGGGCGGGGGAGTAGCCGGAGCGATTCACCGGGCGGCCGGGGCCGGGCTCGAGGACGAGGCGGTGCCGCTCGGGCCAATCAGTCCCGGCCAGGCCGTGATCACCGGAGGACATAATCTTCCGAACAAATACGTGATTCATTGCCTGGGTCCCGTTTATGGGGTTGATGAGCCTGCAGATAAGATCCTAGCCGACTGTTACCGGAACGCACTCCGTCTCGCCGAAGAAAAAAAGATCGATTCGATCGCTTTCCCCGCCGTCTCGACGGGGATTTTCGGATATCCCATCAAGGATGCCGCGAGCGTCGCCTTCCGGACAATTCTCGAGATCGCGCCGCGACTTATGAGTGTCAAGAAAATTAGGTTCGTCCTCTATTCCAAGGCCGACCTCGAAGTCCACGAAAGGGTGCTTGAAAAATTAGCGAACATCCACCTTTGATCTATCGAGAACCGATGATTGCGGCGACCGTCGGGGCGGCGCCCCTGCGCCTTTACGGCCGCGGGCCGAAGATCTTGGTCCCGATGCGGATCATGTTCGCCCCTTCTTCGATGGCGACCCGGTAAGAATTGGTCATGCCCATCGAGAGCCGCGCCATTTCGACCCCGGGCACGTTGAGGGCCTTGAGGGAATCAAAGAGCCGCTTTGTGATCTTGAAATAGGGCCGGGCGTCTTCGGGGTCTCCTTCGAACGGGCCCATCGTCATCAAGCCCTCGATCTTGAGGTTCCGGAGAGAGGAGATTTCGCGCGCCAGGGCCTCGGCGTTTCCGGGCAGCACACCGAATTTCTGTTCTTCTTCGCCGCTGTTGATCTCGATCAGGATGGGCATCACCTTGTCCGCGTTCCGGCTGCGCTTGTCGATTTCGCGCGCCAGATCCAGGGAGTCGACGGTCTCGATCATGTCGAAGATCTCGACCGCTCTCTTGGCTTTGTTCGTCTGGAGGTGACCGATGAAATGCCACTTGACCAGCCTCCCGACCACAGCCAGGGCTTCGGCCGCTTCCTGGACGTAATTTTCGCCGATAATCTCGATGCCGGCCTCAACCGCCTCCAGGATTTCAGCCGGAGTCCTGGTCTTGGCCGCGGCCACGAGCGCCACTCCCGGCGGCAGCTCGGCTAGAATTCTCTCGACATTCTCCTTGATACTCACGGCGAGCTTATCTTATCAGAAAGGACGGGCGCGGGGCAAAGACCCGGGGTCGCCGTGCCTGATCTCGTTGGCCGACGCTCGACTCGATAAAAAAGAGAGAAGACCTGCGCCATTGACAGAGGCACCGTCTCGGGCTATTCTTATCCCGATTTCGGCAACGTGAACCATTTTGTAAATAGGGAGAGACTCTGCGTGGGAACGGACGCACCCGAAAGTCGGAGCACCGCGCGTCCGAATCGCGTCAGCATCCTCGGGATCAAGATTAGCCTCTGCACCCGGACGGAACTCAACCGGTACTTGGAAGAAACGGTCCTCTTGGGACGCAAGGAAATGATCCTCAACGTGAATGTCAACTGCATGAACCTGGCCGGCCGCCACCTCTGGCTGAAGGACCTGTTGAACGCAGCCCCGGTCGTGTTTTGCGACGGTGAGGGCGTGCGATTGGCGGGCCGCTGGCTCGGGGCGCGGATTCCCGAAAAGATCACGTACAACCGCTGGATCTGGGATGTCGCCGCCCTGTCGGAGCGTCACGGTTTCACCTGGTATATGCTCGGCGCCTCGGAGAATTCTCTGCGCGAGGCGATCCGCGTGCTCGAGAGCGCGTATCCGCGGCTCCGGATCGTCGGCGGTCACCCGGGGTATTTCCGGGACGACGCCGAAATCGAGGAGGTCGTGGAGGAAATCAACGCGAAACGGCCGAACGTGCTCGTCCTCGGCATGGGAATGCCCCTCCAGGAGAAATGGCTGCACGGCCACTTCGACCGCATCAACGTGAATGTCGCTCTCACGGGCGGCGCGGTCTTCGATTATATCTCCGGCCGAATCAAGATGACGCCGGATCTGTTTTATCGCCTGAAGCTTGAGTGGCTTTACCGGCTTTGGCAGCAGCCGAGGAGGCTGTTCCGCAGATATCTGGTTGGAATTCCGGAGTTCTTCTTTCGTGTGATCCGGGCCCGGCTGTCGGGCTCTTCGCGGTTGCGGAAAGGAGTGGCGTCGTTCAGGTCCTGACCGAATTCGTCCGATGATCAAGGAAAAGATCGATTTTTTTAGAAAGATCATGGTTTTTGCGGACGGCGCCGCCGTGGCGGCCGCGTTCTTCGCGGCGTTCTTCCTCCGGCAGACTATGCCGAAGGACTCTCGGTTCGACCTCCTTCCGTTCTTCCGGGTCCTGACCGCCCCGCCCACGGTCCTAAACGGGTACTGGACGGTTTTGGTGATCCTGGTGCCGCTGTGGATCCTGGCTCTCTCCATGAGTGGGATGTACAAGCCGCTCAGGACAGAGCGGCTGAGCGGTGTTCTGTGGATGATCGCGAAATCGGTTTTGCTCGTCTTCGTCGGGCTCGGCGCCGCCCTCTTCGTGTTCAACATCAAGTTTGTCAGCCGCCTGTTCATCTTCTTCTTCCTGGTCATCGGCGCCTCTGCCCTGGCCGTCGAGCGAACGATCCTGCATCATGCCCTGCGCGTCCGTTGGCGGCGCGGACACATGATGCGGCGTCTCCTCATCGTGGGCACCGGCCGGCAGGCGTCCCGGTTCATCGAGACGATCCGGCGTCATCAGGAATACGGGTTCCAAATCGTCGGTCTCGTCGAAGACGAAGCGGAGAGGCGCGTCGGGAGCGTCAAGGGGATCGACGTCATCGGAACGCTCGCCGATTTTCCCGACATTCTCTACCGGCGGGTCATTAATGAAGTCGTGTTTGCCGTCCCGCGGAAGCGCCTGAGCCGCATCGAGAATGCCATCACGGCCTGCGAGACCGAGGGCGTCAGCGCGACGCTGGTCATCGACCTGTTCAACCTCAAGATCGCCCGTTCGCGCCTCACCGAGCTCGACGGCGTTCCGCTGGTGACCTTCGAGACGACGATGCCCAGAGCGTGGCATCGGTTCGTGAAGCGACTCTTCGACATCGCCGTTTCGGGATTGGGGATCATGGTCCTGAGCCCCGCATTCTTCGCCATCGGGGCGCTTATCCGGCTGACGTCCCGCGGCCCGGCTATTTTCAAGCAGGAGAGAGTCGGCCTGAACGGCCGGCGATTTGTCCTCTACAAATTCCGGACCATGCGCCGGGGCGCCGAAAAAATGCGCTTCGAGCTGGAAAGCCGAAACGAAATGAACGGCCCCGTGTTCAAGATCAAGGATGATCCCCGCGTCACCCCTGTCGGTCGGGCCCTGCGAAGGTTCAGCCTGGACGAGCTGCCGCAGCTCGTCAATGTCTTCGCCGGGCACATGAGCCTCGTCGGCCCGCGGGCCCTGCCCGTCTACGAGGTGAACAAGCTCAGGCCCTGGCAGAGGCGCCGCCTGTCGATGAGACCCGGCTTGACCTGTTTGTGGCAGATCAAGGGCCGGAACAGGGTCGATTTCGAAGACTGGATGAAGCTCGACCTCGAGTATTTGGACCATTGGTCCATGCGGCTCGACTTCACGATCCTCTTGCGCACGATCCCCTCGGTGCTGTTCGGGATCGGCGCGTATTGAGCCTCTCGCCGCGGGCGAAGGGCCATTCCGCGGCCTAAAAAAAGCGGCCGAAAAAAAATAGTTGTTCCGCTTGACAAATGGACGCGCTTCATGGATATTTGTGATATCCTTATCAGCGAACTGAGATGTTGAGCGGCCTAAGGCAAATCATTTAAGGAGGAATCATGAGCAAGCGTTTTTGGGTGTGGATCGGCGTCTTCGTCTTTGCGCTCCTCTTTGTCCTCGTCCAACCGGGGGTCGTGCAAGAGAAGCAGACAAGGGACGTCCAGAAAAAAACCATAACGGCGGAAAAGCAAGTGGTCGATCCGGCAGTCGCCAAGGTCGTCGAGGACATCAAATTCTATCGGTCGACGGGCGACAACGCGAAAGCGGCGGAGCTGTTGAAGTCGATCTCAAAAAACACGGTGGCCGCTCCCACGAGCGAGAGCGGAGACTCCAAGCCGGATAATTATACGGTCACCCCTATATCCGGCGACCAGAAAAACAACAAGGGGGGCGAGCTCTGGAACACGACTGACGTCCCCGTCAGCACTTCCAGCGCAATAGAACTATTTCCGTCCATGGACGTCCGGTCCAACTCGGCCAACGACACCGAGATGTACAATGTTTTAGAGTCTTGGAACGGCAACACGGCTCCCTTGAGGCTCAAGCTGTCCCGGAGCATGAATCACGGGCAGAACTGGAATGAGGCTTGGTTGTTACAAAACGGGTCGTACGAATTGACTTCTCCCACGGTCAAGCAGGTCGATGATGATCATATAGGGGTCGTCTTCACCAGGAAATTTTCGTCCGGCGATTATGATGTCCATTTCTGGAGGGCAAAAGTTACCGATTTTTCGGAGAATCTGTACGGCTATCCCGACAACAGCGGCGGCACAGTCGACCGGTACCCCGCTATGACTTCCGATTATCCCTATTGGGGGAGCCCGGGGTGGGTTTATATCGCGTATTACCGGATGGCGGGAACGTCGTCGCAGCTAAGGTTTGTCAAGAGCACGGACGGCGGCGTCACATTTGAAGATTCTTCTCCCCTCGCCACCTTCACCAGCCAGCCCACGGCGCCCTGGTGCTCGATTTTTTTCAAGAACGATGTATTGTGGTTGGCCTATACCTATACGAACTCCAGCGGCAAAAGCTCCGTCGCCCTTATTAAATCAACTGATTGGGGCGACACGTGGAGCTCTCCGGTTGTAATGTGGAGCGACTCCTCCCTTCCTGCTTATTATCCTTCCGTCGCAGCCGCGGACGCTAACAAAGCCTGGGTGGCTTACAACGTAAATTGGGGCACGGATTGGGACACTTATTATGCTTACACGACGAACGGCGGTTCGACCTGGGGTTCCAGTTCGTTAGATGGCTCTAGCGCTCAAGACACAGCATATCCCAAGCTGGGTTATATGGGCGGCTCTAATGTGTATATAACGTATTACCTCTGGAACGGCTACCAAGTCATCCTCCAGAAAACGGCCACGACCGCCCCCACGAGTTGGAGCAGCCAGTTAGACATCAAAAACCGTGGGACTAGTCTTGTCAGTCAACCGGCTATTCTCGTCAGCCAAAACCCGTCCGGCACCTATCAGGGTTCAGTGAGTTGGGCCGATGTGTTCAACCCTAGCCCCGCCGACTATGATGTTTGGTTCAATGCGGAATGGCTGCCCTTGGCCTCTGCGACGTCGATGGGCGTAGTCCCTACGGCGAATTTCTACTCCGCGGGACTTGCCGGCGGCCCGTTCTCCCCGGTGAGTATGGACTATTTAATCCAGAACACCGGAACTGCTTCAATAAGCTGGACGGTTGCAACGAACCGAACCTGGCTCTCGCCGGTATCGGGAGGCGGCACTTTGGGTCCCGGGAACGCGACGACGTTAACGGTCTCGATCAACAGCGGCGCGAATTCCCTGGCAGCAGGCGATTACACCGGCACGGTGACATTCACGAATACGACCAACGGAGTCGGGAACACGACGAGGACCGTCTACCTGCACGTGGGAGCGCCGGGCACGTTGAGCGTGACGGCGGGCAATATTGTCGCGTGGGATATCTACGGCTGGATCCCTTGGACGGTTTGGAGCAAAACCTACACTCTCACGAACACGGGGGGGGCGCCGCTGAACTGGACGGCGGCAAAAACTAAGAACTGGGTATCGCTCTCTACGCCGGCGAGCGGCACCCTGAACGCGGCCGCCTCGACGACGCTGAACGTGGCTCTCAACGTAAATATCTGGCTTCTGTCCCCCCCCGCGACCTATTCGGATACGGTCACCTTCACCAACACGACGAACGGTCTCGGGACGACGACGCGGACCGTGACGGTCACAATGGTTTATAACCAGTACGTTACCGTCCAGGGATCGGATAACTACATCTATTCGAGAGCCATGGACACCTCCGAGGGGCTGAGCGCCTGGACGAAGCTGAACGGGAAGACAAACGTCACCCCGGCGACGGCGGTCTTCAACGGCAAGCTCTACATGGTGGTGAAGAGCGACACCGAT
>Ga0315282_10016919_pt1 | contig 10597 bp, 9 predicted proteins | sample YL17G07_20_MG_FD_203693 | JGI IMG/M metagenome (GOLD analysis project Ga0315282, IMG submission 203693) | Sediment microbial communities from Yellowstone Lake, YNP, Wyoming, USA - YL17G07_20 | ecosystem: Environmental > Aquatic > Freshwater > Lake > Sediment | place: USA: Wyoming | collected... | reverse complement strand
GCTCGAATAGCGCGGTACATGATGTCGAGGAGTGCGGGCACGCCGGCGAAGACGGTCGGTTTCGCCTCCGCCAGCCGGTCGCGGATGCGCACCAGGTCGTTCTCTATCGTCACCATCGCGCCGACGGACAGCGGCAGCAGGAACTCGACCGTGAAGGGGTAGGAATGGTGCAGCGGGAGCAGCAGGAGGATGCTGTCTCGCGGCGTGACCGTGAGCGCCTTCGGCACCGCTTCGACGTTGGACATGAAGTTGCGATGTCTGAGCATGACGCCCTTGGCGCCGCCGGTGGTGCCGGACGTGTAGACTATCGACGCCAGGTCCTCCGGCTCGACAACTGTTGCCGCCAGCGCCGCGTCGCTCTCGTGCGTTGCCAGCGAGAACGCCTCCTCGAACGGCAGGACACGGGCGCGGGCGCGACGAAAGAGGCCGCCGCCGCTGGCTGAGCGCGCCTCGGCGCCGGGCCCGACGACGAGGAGTGTCTCCAGGTGGTCGGAGATGTTCGGCAGGACCTTGTCCGACACGACGGCGAACCGCGCGTCCGCTCGCCGCAGCGCATCCTCGATCTCCTGCGCTTTCAGGTCGTAGTAGACGGGCACCGCGACGCCTGCAGCGCACGATATCCCCAGATAAGCGACGATCCATTCCAGGCCGTTCTCGCAGACGATGCCCACCCTATCGCCGCGCTTGAGCCCCATGGCCAGCAGCGCCGACCCGAAGGCCCTCGCCTGTTGTCGCAGTTCGCCGTAGGTAAGCTTCTTGAACTCCCTGCCGGCCTTGATCTGGAAGGCGGTCTTGCCCTCGAAGCGGCGCGCGCTCTCATCCAGGGTGAGTGGAATGGTCAACTGCATGACTGTACCTCTCCGATAGGACAATTTGGCGTGATTCTACAGAGTGGGACTTGTACGGGCAAACGGCGGCGGCATCCCTGCGCTCCGCGAGCAAACTGTTTCTGCGCGACGGGAGTGCCGGTCTAGACCACGTCCGGGCGCGGCCACTTCAGGTCGCAACTCAGGCAGCGCGCCTGGATGAGCTGATCGCCGCGCCAGTAGCTCATCGTGAAGTTCTTCTTGCAGCGTGGACACTGCAGGTCGCCCATCTTGATCTGGTGTGGCCTTGTCTCGACTGGAGGACTCTCGCCCTGGTTCTTCCGCGGCTTGCCCGGCATAGTATCCCTCCCGGTGCCAATTGTACACCATTGGCGACCAACCCACTCCTATCGCCTGCTCCCCCCAGGCTCCGGCAGGGCGTTGGCCGCTATGACGTCGCGATACCAGTAGCCGCTCTTCTTGATCGTCCGTCGCTGTGTCTCGAAGTCGACATGGACGAGACCGAAGCGTTTGCTGAAGCCCTCAAACCACTCGAAGTTGTCCATGAGCGTCCAGTGGTAGTAGCCGCGCACGTCGGCGCCGTCGGCTATCGCGCGCGCCACCTGCGCGATGTAGCGTTCGAGGAAGCTTATCCGCCGGTCGTCGTTCACGGCGCCCTCGACCGGCCCGTCGTTGTAGGCGCAGCCGTTCTCCGTGACGTAGACCGGCAACCGGTAGTCGTTCCAAATACGCATGATGACCTGGTAGATAGACTCCGGACAGACCTCCCAGCCGAAGTCCGTCTTCTCGGCGTCGTCAGACGCTGGCACTCGGCGCATTCCCAGGTCGGGCTCGCTTTCGTCGGCGGCGAAGATGTCCCGCGTGTAGACGTTGACGCCGATGAAGTCCAGGGGCGCCCGTATGGCATCCATGTCGCCGTCTCGCATTCCAAGACGCTCCGGGTCTGGGCCGCTCACGAGGGCCTTTGGGTAGCGGCCTCTAAGCGCCGGCTCCAGAAACCAGACGTTTGTAAAGGCGTATGCCCGGTCAGCGGCGGCGCGGTCCGCTTCGCTGTCGCCGGCGGGACAGGCCCAGGGCATGCTGAAGGCCGAGCTTATCGCGTCGACCTTGCCGGTGGCGCGCATGGCTTTCACCGCCAGGCCCTGCCCGATGTTTGCGACATGTGCCGCAAGAAGGGCTCGATCGAGACGGCTCCTACCGTCAAGAACGCCCATCATGTAGGGCGCGATGGTAAACATCCAGGGCTCGTTGAACACCAACCATGTCTTGACGCGATCGCCGAGCCGGTCCGCGACCGCTGCGCAATAGTCGGCAAAGTAGCGAGCGGTTTCCCGGTTTAACCAGCCGTCCTCATCCTGGAGCGCCTGCGGCAGATCGAAGTGGTACATCGTCGGCAAGGGAACGACGCCCGCCGCTAGCAGCTCGTCGACCAGCCGGCTATAGAAGTCCAGCCCCTTCTCGTTGAGCGCTCCCCTGCCTGTCGGGAAGATGCGCGGCCAGGAGATGCTGAAGCGGTAGCCCTTCAGCCCCAACTGCTTCATGAGGCCCACGTCCTCACGATAGCGGTGGTAATGGTCGCAGGCCACGTCGCCGGTGTCGCCGGTGCGGATGCGACCAGGCGTGCGCGAGAAGCGGTCCCATATCGACTCACCCTTGCCGTCCTCATTCCACGCGCCTTCGATCTGATAGGCCGACGTCGCGCACCCCCACACGAAGTCCTTCGGGAAAGCAAGCACGTTGGCGCCTCCTCAGGTTATCTCGACCGCCGTCGGCACGACCTCGGTCCGTTGCACAAGCCGCGCCTGGCCGGTCACATGGAAGCTCGCCATCAACCGGATATCTTCCGAGGAGCTACCGACGTAAACGCCGAACTCCCCGGGCTCGACGACGAACCGCATCTGCCGGTCGTAGAAGGCCAGCTGGCTCAGGTCCAGATGGAACGTGAGGCGGCGTGTCTCCCCGGGCGCCAGCGCGACCCGCTTGAAGCCCTTGAGCTCCTTAACCGGCCGCGTAACGCTGCCGGCCATGTCTTGGACGTATAGCTGAACGACCTCTTCGCCAGCGCGCTGCCCGGCGTTCGTGACCTGGCAGCGGACATCGAGCTTCCCCGTCGCCGGCATCTCCGCGGCGCTCAGCGAAAGGTCGGCGTACTCGAATCGCGTGTAGCTGAGGCCGTGCCCGAACGGGAACAGCGGCTTCGACAGCGCATCCACGTAGTCGCCTTGCCACATCGTGCGGCCGCCGGACGGCTTGTGGGCGTAATAGACGGGCACCTGCCCGACAGTATGCGGGAAGGAGATCGGCAGCTTGCCGCCCGGAGCCGCGTCGCCGAAGAGGACGTCGGCGATTGCGTTTCCGCCCTCTTCGCCGCTGAGCCACGCTTCGACGACCGCCGGGACGTGCTCGGCGATCCAGGGGATCGCGTACGGGCGGCCGTTCGCGAGCACGATGACGACCGGAGTCCCCGCAGCGACAACCGCCTCGACGAGCGCCTGCTGCATGCCCGGAAGTCCCAGGTCCGCGCGGTCGATGCTCTCGCCGCTCGTGCAGCCCTTCGTCAGCCCGGACTTGTCGCCGACGACGACGATCGCGACCTCGGCCTGTCGCGCGGCGTCCACCGCTTCGCCGAAGCCCTCCGTCGATGCGTCGAGAACGTCGCAGCCCTTCGCGAATATGATCTCCGCGTCCGGCGCGTGGCCGCGGACGCCTTCGAGCACCGTGACGATAGGGACGGACTCCGCGGCCTGGCGCGCCACCTCTTCCGGCGGAGCAGCGATGCCCTGCGCGATCTGCTGATTCTGGAACGCCACCTCTATATGGGCCGGGAAATGGTAGTCGCCGAGATGGGCCCGCGGGTTATCGGCGTTGGGGCCGATGACGGCTATCTTCCGCAGCGAGCGCGAGAGCGGCAAGAGGTCGCCCTCATTCTTCAGGAGGACCACCGATTTCTGCGCGATGCGACGCGCCAGCTCGCGTTGCTGCGGCGTCTCGAAGACTGCGGGCGCGGCCTCGGCGTCGACGTAGGGGTTCTCGAAGAGACCGAGCCGGACCTTCATGCGCAGCACGCGCGCCACGGAGCGGTCGACGAGCGCTATGTCGACGCGTCCGTCCGTCAAGGCCTGTTGCAGCGGCTCGCGGTAGTAGTTGCCGTCGGGCAGTTCCACGTCCATGCCCGCTTCGAGGGCCAATCGCGCGGCCTCCGGCTTTTCGTCTGTCAGGTGGTGATAGTGAAGCAGCATCGGGATCGTGGTGTAGTCGGTCACGACGACGCCGTCGAAGCCGAGCTCGCCGCGCAGCAACTCCTCGAACAGTTCCGGCGACGCGCCGCAGGGCACGCCGTCGATCTCGTGGTAGGCGTTCATGATCGACGCCAGGCCGGCCTCGCGTATCGCCGCCGCGAACGGCGTCACGTACACTTCGAGAAGCTCACGCCTGCCGATGTGCGCCGGCGCCCAGTTCAGGCCGCCCTCCGAAGCGCTGTAGCCGGCGAAATGCTTCCCCGTGGCGACGATGCCCGTCCTGGGGTCGTCGCCCTGCATACCCTTTACATAAGCAACGCCGGTGCGAGAGATGAGGTACGGGTCTTCGCCGAAGGTCTCCTCTGTACGCCCCCAACGCGGGTCGCGCGCGACGTCGAGGACCGGCGCCAGCGCCTGGTGGGCGCCGACTGCGCGCATCTGCGTCCGGATCACACGGCAGGCCTCCTCCACCAACTCCGGCTCCCACGTCGCGGCGAGCCCGATAGCCTGGGGGAAGCATGTCCCGTTGGAAGCCGCATAGCCCGCGCAGCTCTCTTCGTGCATGATTGCGGGGATGCTCAGGCGTGTGTTCTCGACCAGCCAGCGCTGACAGGCGTTGACCAGTCGGGCGCTGTCGGCGGGCCGGAGCCCCGTCGACCCGGCGGGACGCGTTATGTGCCCGGCGCCGTGCGACAGGGCCGCCGCGGCTTTCTCCTCGGAGAAACGCCCCTTGTCGACGAGCGCCGTCGACCATACGCCGGCTAGTTGCGCCAGCTTCTCGTCGACGGTCATGCGCGCCAGCAGGTCGAGCACCCGTTCGTCGACAGGCTGCGAGGCGTCTCGGTACAGGGGTTGTTCTTCGGGCATCGAAGGACTCCTGAAAGAGGCTGGCGGCTGCCGTTTCGCCGCCGCTGCGTTATATTAGCAGGAAACCGTAGGAGACTGTCTAGAGGGGGCCCAATGAACAGCTACCTGCAGGTAACGACGACGCCGCCGTCCAGGGAGGATGCCGCTCACATCGCGGAGGTGCTCATCAGCAGGAGGCTGGCGGCCTGCGTCCAGATCATCGACACGATCGAGAGCACCTACTGGTGGAAGGGCAAGGTGGAGAAGGCCACGGAATGGCTGTGCCTGGTGAAGACGGAAAGGCGCCTCTACGCGCAGGTCGAAGCGGCGATCAAAGAGGCCCACCCCTACGACGTGCCGGAGATCATCGCCTTCGAGATCGTCGCCGGCAGCGCCGATTACCTGGCGTGGCTCAGCGGCGAGCTGCGGCGCGACGCTTCATCCGAGGACGCGACCCAGCATGTCCCGTAGTCCCAGGTTGGAGGCGCCGCCGATGGTGATGTCGCGGCGGGCGAACGAGCGCACGGTCAGGGCAACGAACAGCGCCGCGATGCCGAGGAGCAGCAGCACGTGCGCCCAGTCGATCCCCTTCACCAGCGGCAGGCCGGCGCCGTAGTAGTAGAACGGCGACGCGTACTTAAACCATGAAAGGCTACTGACGGCGGCGGCTATCGTGTTGAAGAAGTAGCCCGCTGTCGCCAGTGCTATCGCCCCGCCGGCGGCATAGGTGCGATTCGGCAGCACCGAGCCGAACCACAGCGAGACCGCGTAGTACAGAAGCGCCATCGGCAGCATGTTGGCGGAGGCCAGCGCCGCGCCCTTCAGCGTAATCTGGATGTCGACGAACGGGATCGACACGAGAAAGCCCAGGAACCCGAACCCGGCGATCAGCGCCGACCCGATACAGACGGCAACCGTCTTCTGTACCACCATGCCCGTTCGCGTCAGCGGCTGCGACATCAGCAGGTCGATCGTGCCGCTGCCCTCTTCGCCGGCGATGGCGCCGGTGCCCTGGATAACCGTGTAGACGATCAGGAGTATGGGTATCCAGCTAAAGTATTCCGCGCTCACGAAGCCGGCGGCCGTCGAGTAGGCGAGGTCGCTGCCGAGCAGCGCCTGCACCGCCTCCGGGAGCTGGATGCTCGCCACCGTCGTGCGATACGACGGCCAGATGTAGACGATGAGCGCCGCCATGACCAGAAGGGCTATGCCGAAGCCGACAATCTGCCACTTCTGGTCGCGCAACGACTTCTCAACGACGTTCAGCCGGTAGCGCATCTTCAACTCTCTCTTCGTCTGGAGCGGCGTAGTGGGCGAGGAAGAAGTCCTCCAGGCTCGGCTGCTCCGTTCGCAAATCGACGACATGGTAGGCGGCAATCGCCTTGATCGCGGCGTCGAGGCCGTCGAGCGCCTGGATGTGGACGGTGGCGCCGTCGCGGTGCAGCTCGCGCACGCCGGGCAGGGCGAAGAGGTCGGCGGGCGGCGGCTCCGCGAAGGTGATCTCCAGCACGTGCACTGCCCGCGACTTGAGTCGCGTGATATCCTCCACCGCGGCGATCGTCCCCTGGCGTATGATCGCGACGGCATGGCTCAGCCGCTCTACCTCCGGCAGGACGTGCGACGAGAAGAACACCGTCCGCCCCTCGGCGACCGCCTCTTCCAGCAGCTTCGCCACCTCTTGCTGCACCAGCGGGTCGAGGCCGCTCGTCGGCTCGTCGAGGATGAGCACGTCCGGGCGGTGCATCAGGGCCTGCACGAGCCCCAGCTTCTGCTTGTTGCCCTTCGACAGGGCGCGAATCGGCATCGACGCGTCGAGATCCAGGCGCTCGAGCAGCTCGCGACGGTACTGCGGGTCACGCTTCTGCGGGCGGAAGGAGTCGATGAGGTCGAGGAAGGCGCTGCCGCGCAGGCCCTCATACATGCGCAGGTCGCCGGGTAGGTAGCCGCAGCGACGCCGCACCTCGACGGAGTCGCGCTGGCTATCGAGGCCGAGAACGCGCGCGGTGCCGGACGTGGGCCGGATGAGGTCGAGGAGGATGCGGATGGTCGTCGTCTTGCCGGCGCCGTTCGGGCCCAGGAAGCCGTATATCTGGGCGGCCTCGACCGTGAGGTCGATGCCGCGGAGCGCGCGCACGCGTCCGTAGTCCTTGACGACGGAGCGCAATTCGATGGCGGGGGCCATGCTGCTCCTCCCGAGGCGCCTGCTCGACCGGCGCCCTTGAATTATATCGCCCCGTTGCGGAAGAAGCAGTAGAGCGAGCTGCGATGATCGCGCGTGCTGCTGGCATAGCGTCCTCGGCGAGAGGAGGCGCGGAGAGTGTGTGGCGCATGTTCTGCTATCGCGGGGGCCGCTCGGGATCCCGAGCGGCCCCGGGCAGCGCAGAGACGGCGCTGCAGCCGCGGCCCCATTGCTCTGCGGCACTGCAATCGGTCGCGGCTAGAACTTGATGATGCTGCGCGCCACCTCGCCGCGCTTCATCGCCTCGAAGGCGTCGTTGATTTCGGCCAGAGGGTACGTACAGGTAATCAGCTCGTCGAGCTTCAACCTGCCTTCCATGTATAGCTCGACGAGGGCCGGCATCTCAATGCGGAAGTGGGCGGAACCGAAGTACGCCCCCTTCAGCGTCTTGCCCATGAACAGCCCGAGCGTATTGATGGTCAGCGGCGCCCGCAGCGGCGGCATCCCTACCATCACCGTCGTGCCGGCGGCGTCGGTGGAGTCGAAAGCCTGGGTGACCACCTCCGGCATGCCGATGACCTCGAAGGCGTAGTCCGCGCCCGTGCCCGTGATCTCTCTGATCCTGGCGACGGGGTCTTCAGTCGCTGCGTTGATTGTGTGAGTGGCGCCGAACTGCCTCGCCATCTCCAGCTTGTTGTCCAGCCTGTCGACAGCGATGATCTTCGTCGCGCCGACCAGCGTCGCCCCCTGGATGACGTTCAGGCCAACGCCGCCGCAGCCGAACACGGCCACGCTGCTCCCCAGTTCTACCTTTGCCGCGTTGATGACGGCACTTACGCCCGTGAGGACGCCGCAGCTTATCAGCGCCGCCTTGTCGAGCGGCATGTCCTCTCTTACCTTCACAATCGACGTCTCGTGGACGATGGTGTACTCCGAGAATGAGGACACGCCGGTCTGATGGAATAGCTCCTGGTCTCCCTTCTTGAAGCGGCTCGTGCCGTCCTTCATCGTCGAAAGAGGGGTGTTGGTGCACAGGTACGGCTTGCCCCGCGAGCAGTTTCGGCAGACGCCGCAGGAGGCCACCCAGGAGAAGATGACGTGATCGCCGGGCTGCACCGACGTGACGCCTTCGCCCACCTTCTCGACGACGCCGGCGCCCTCGTGGCCCATCACCAGCGGCGTTCGGATCCTCCAGCGTCCTTCAATGAAGCTGAGGTCGCTGTGACAGACGCCGGCGGCCGCCACCTTCACCAGCACCTCGCCCTGCTTCGGGTCCTCGAGCTGGACGTCTTCGATCACCAGCGGCGTCTTCACTTCGTACAGGACGGCTGCCTTCATTTCGATACCTCCCGCAGCGAGCGTTGTGCCGTAAGAATAAGGCGGAAGTTTGTAAGAGCGGAAGAGCCTGTACGTATTTAGTGAGCGAGGAGATCTCCCCCGGGGGTTGGCTGGGGCTGCGGTGTCCCCCGCGAAGCGCGAAATGCGGTGACAGCAAGGGCGCCCGATCCCCATATTCCCGCCAGCACGCCGATGGCCCAGCCCACGACCGGCACGAGGACGATGATCTGGAGCACAATCAGCCCCAGGGTCGCGGCGACGTACGGACGGCCGGACGGCGGCTGCCGGCCCGCCAGTTGAAACAGCGCTCTGCCCAATCGAGTGCCCGTGACGAGGTAGCCGAGCAGCCAGAGCAGCGGCAGCGCGAGCAACAGCAACGCCAGCGCGAAGGGTATGCCGACGACGGTGACGAAGGCAAGCGCGGCAAGAAACGGCACGCCGATCCAGACCACCACGGCGCCCAGGATGCTGTAGGCAAGCTGCCCCGTCAGCACCTCCGTCGCCGTCGAGAGCTGGCGGCCGGCGATGGCGGCGAAAACGAGCCCGGCAATCACCACAGCGATGGTCATACCCAGCCAGAATAGCCAGAAAAAGAGAGCCGGGAAGAACCCCAGGCCGTGGCGGTTGACGCCATGCTCGACGACGGAGCCGCTCTCGCGATTGACGCTGCCGTTGATGATCGTGACGCGGTTGACGAAGGAGCCGCCCTCCAGCGTCACGTCGCCCTTGATGATCGTGACGTTGCCCTCAACCCGTCCGGCGATATCGGCGTGCCCGTTGATGACCAGGAGCGTGTCATGCACGGTGCCGCCGATCAGCGCATCGCCCCTGACCACGATGACGGAGTCGACGCTCTCGCCGGACGCCAGCGTGAACGGCCCGTTGACGCGCACGACGAAACCGCCGCTGTCGCCGTCATCGGCCATGGCGGCGGCCGGCAACAGCGCAATCGCGACGACGCAGGCCGCGAGCGCGCCAAGGCGAATCCATTTCCACCTCATAGCGCCAAATATACGGCGGCCGTTGCCGCGTGTCGAGAGAAGAGAAGCATTCGTGTGGGCGTCGCGTAGTAGGGGCGCATGGCCGTGTGCCCCTTCCGGGGGCCTCATCAGCTACTGGGCACGGTTGTCGGCTGGCTCTCTGACTGCGGCCTCTCGACGATGCGCCCGTCCCTCATGTGAACGACATGGTCCGCCGCCGACGCGACGTGGGTGTCGTGCGTCGCCAGGAGGATCGTGACCTGGTGCTCATCGCGGACGCCCCGGAAGAGGGCGAGAAGGCGATCGACGGCGGCCGAATCGAGGTTGCCCGTCGGCTCGTCGGCGAGGATTATCGACGGATTGTTCGCCAAGGCCCGCGCGATCGCTAACCGCTGACGCTCGCCGCCGGAGAGCCGTGGCGGAGTCATCTTCTCTCTATCCTGCAGCCCCATCTCGTCGAGGAGTTCCTTCGCCCGTTTCAGCCGTTCGGCGTGGTTCATGCCCGTGCCGAACATGGGGATCTGGACGTTCTCCAGCGCATTCAGGTTCGGCAGGAGATTGTGCAATTGGAACACCAGGCCTATCTCCATACGGCGGTAGCGGTCGTTGCCCGCCGAGCGCAGGTCGCGCCCATTGACGATGATCCTGCCGGCTGTCGGATTGTCGAGCGCGGCCAGCAGGTGCAGGAGCGTGGACTTGCCGCAGCCTGATGGGCCCATCAGTGCCACGAACTCGCCGTAGTTGATCATCAGGTTTACGCCGTCCAGCGCCCGGATCATGTTGTCGTAGACCTTGACGACGTCGATGACCTGAATGGCCGGACCCTGGCGACTCCCGTTTCCGCTACTCATGTCGGAGCGCCTCCAGGGGTTGAAGGAGGGCGGCCCGCGCGGCCGGGTAAATGACGCCGAAGAACGCCATGCCTACCGCCACTCCCAGTGCCTGCCCGAAGACCGACGCGGGATAGACGGGATGGAAGAAGCCCAACACATCGGGTAACTGCTTTATCACCTGCACCGCCGCAAACCCCATGGCCGTTCCGACGAAGGCGCCCCCAAGCGCGATGAAGAGCGCCTCGCCCATCACCATGATGACGATTCTCCCTCGCGACCAGCCGACGGCGCGTAACACGCCGAACTCTCGCGTCCGTTCGAAGACGGACATGAGCGTCGTGTTCATGACGCCGAT
>Ga0315282_10016918_pt1 | contig 10598 bp, 5 predicted proteins | sample YL17G07_20_MG_FD_203693 | JGI IMG/M metagenome (GOLD analysis project Ga0315282, IMG submission 203693) | Sediment microbial communities from Yellowstone Lake, YNP, Wyoming, USA - YL17G07_20 | ecosystem: Environmental > Aquatic > Freshwater > Lake > Sediment | place: USA: Wyoming | collected... | reverse complement strand
ACACGGTACGATGCGCCGCCGCCGAGGCGTTGGGCAAGATCGGCCCGGCGGCCAAGCCGGCCGTGCCGCACCTCATTGGCGCGCTGGAGAATGACGCGTTCGGCGTGCCGACGAAGGCGGCCGCCGCCCTGGGGTGTATCGGCGATCCGGCCGCGATTGACGCCCTCAGGTTCGCACTCGTTCATGCGGGGTACGACACTCGGGCCACGGCCGCAGCGGCGCTGGACAAGCCGGCATTCATCGCGGCCGACGCGAACGTCCCGGCCCTGCTGAAACTGGCTCGCTCCCGCGAGGGCTATCAGGGGCCGGACCTGGTCCTGGCGGCCCTGGGGCCCGACGCGAACCTGCGAATCGCCCGGATGATTCACCAGCTTGCTTCTCGGCAGGACGCGAGCCAGACCACCAGGCACATCCTTGGCATCCTGATAGGCCGGCCGTACGAGAAAGACAAGGCCGGCAACGTCACCCCCAAGACCGTGCTGGCGTGGTGGTGGACGTTCCCGCTGGATGACCGGGTTCCGCCGCGCGCCAGGCTGGACGAAGCCGCGATGGCGAAGCTGTGGAACTCGCTGGCCGACGAAGACCCCGCCGCGGGCTACCAGGCTGCGCTCACGCTGGCCTCCGGCGGCGATGACGTGGCCGCCTTCCTGGCCGGCAAGCTCAAGCCCCCGGCCGCGGGCAGCGACGAGATCGCCGCACTGATCGCCCGCTTGGGCGACGACAAGGCGGCCGCGCGAGATCAGGCCACCGCCCAACTGGCTTTGATCGGCCGACCGGCAGAGGCGGCCCTAAAGGCCGCGCTGGCGGGCAACCTATCGGCTGAGGTCCGCATCCGGCTGGCCATGCTGCTGGATGCCCTGTCCCAGCCGTACCCTGCCGTGGGCTCGACTCGGCAGGCCGCGCGAGCCCTGCGCGTGCTGGAGATGATCGACACCCCCGCGGCCGGCAAGCTCCTGGCCGCCCTGGCCAAGAGCAAAGGCGACGACTTTCTGAGCGCTCTGGCGCGGCGGCGTGCGGCCTTCAGAGCCAGGTCCGGCAAAGCGGTCGATACCGGTACTCCGAAAGCAGGGGATCCTCCCGCCACCGCGTTCCCCCCTTCGGCAGGCTCAGGGCAAGCCTCCGACAGGGGAGCCACGCGGCTGGGGGATTCGGGCAAACCGTGATTCCGCGAGCCCCCTGAGTCTTGACGCGAGTTCGAAATGTCCTCGTTCGGGGGCCTTGACAAGCGGGTCGAAATACCTCGAAATGTGCTGCAACCATGGCGGGCGTGCTGCATCTAACGTATAGGTCAAACACGGGAGTCATACTATGCGTGGATACCTTGTGAGCGGATTGTGGCTTCTCCTTGGCGTTACGGCAGCATGGGCCGGTGATGGGGCTGCTACTGCTCCCGCCCCCTCGACGGGCCCGGGACCAAGCACCCAGCCGGCCGGCGGGCCGGGCCCAGGCCAGGACCGTATCGCCCAACTGGTTGACCAGCTTGGAAGCGAGAAGTTCGCCGAACGTGATGCGGCGCAGCAGGCTCTGGTGAAGATCGGGCTGCCGGCTGTGGAGCATCTTCGGGCCGCGGCGGAGGACAAGAACGCCGAACGCAGCGAGCGCGCCAAGCAGGCGATGGAGCAAATCGAGGATTCGCTGGCCTCCGCCCCCATGGCCTCCGCCCCCATGCGGATCTACACGGCCTTCCAGGAGCAAGACAAGCAGTTGGCCGGCAGGCTGCTGCGCGACTTCCCATCGCTGGTCAACGGCGGGCTGCCCTACGGCGCCCGCGCTCTCGACCTGGCGATGTACAGGCGGTGGTTTGACCTGGCGGAAGAGTTGATCAAGGCTGGGGCCAACGTCAACGCCGCCGACAGCAAGTCAGGCCGGACCGCCCTGCACGCCGTGGCCGACGGCGGCAATGTCGAGGCGATCCGGCTTCTCGTCAAGCACGGGGCGGACCTGGCCGCGGTCGACGATAAGGGCTTCACCCCGCTGCACCATGCCGTCATGGAGGACCCCAACGCACCCGCCGTCGCGGCGTTGATCGAGGCCGGGGCTGATGTCAACGCGACCGGCAAGGTGGGCATCACCCCGCTTACGCTGGCGATCATCCGGAATGGCTTCATCAGCCGCGGTGAGGCGCTTGCGGAAAACGCCGCCTGCATCAAACTGCTGCTGGACCACAAGACTCGGCTGGACGTTCTCTCGGCCGCGGGCCTGGGCCGGGTGGATGCACTTCGCTCAATGATCGCTCGCAAGGAGCCGCTGGAAGTCGAGCTTGTACCCTTCAAGATGCGTGTCAGCGCACTGCACGTTGCCGCGATGAGCGGCCAAGCCGAGACGACCCGTCTGCTGATCCAGGCCGGGGCCGACGTGAAGTCCTCAACGGGCGGCGATATGGGCACGCCGCTGCACGCGGGTGCACGCGCCGGCCAAGGGCAGATTGTGAAGCTGCTGCTGGACGCCGGCGCCGACCCAAACACCGCCACGGACCGCGAGGGGCTCCCCATCCACGCGGCCGCCAAACGCGGCCACGCCGGGGTGGTTGCCCAGTTGCTCGACGCCGGCTGCGACGTGAACGCGCACGGGCATTCCGGCAGAACTCCGCTGATCGAGGCCGCGTCGCGGGGTCGGGTTGAGGTGGTCAAGCTCTTGCTGGCGCGCGGAGCCGACGCGGTTGGCAAGCCGGACACCGACACGCCCCTGCACGCCGCCTGCTCCGGCGCCAGCAACGAGGTCGTCCTGCACTTTGATGCGAATCAGGATTTCCCCGCATGCGTCAGGCTGCTGCTTGCTGCCGGTGCCGGGCCCCGGGCACCCGACACACAGGGACTGCTGCCGCTGCACCGCGCCTGCCAGTTCCGATGCTACGGCAAGCCGGCACTGCAGGTCGTCCAGGTGATCCGGATCCTGCTCAACGCCGGCGCGGATGTCAACGCGGCGGTGACGTCGCCGAAGACCGGGTACAGGCGATGGACGCCGATCCGCTTCGCCGCGGACTCATGCAGCGCCGAACTGATCAAGGCCCTGCTGGACGCCGGGGCCGATCCGTTCGTGGAGTCCGACCGGCGTCACGAACCTATGCCCGTGCAAGTTGCCGCAGGGATGGTGAATGTGGGAGGCAAGGCCGCCCACGAGCTTCTCCAGGCCGCCACGGACAAGCGCGAACAGGCCGAGCGCCGGCGCGTCGAGGCTGTCGCCACGGAGTTCCTCCAGGCCATCGCCGACGCCAACGACGCGGCGGCACGGGCCCTGACGGTTGAGGGACTGGAATACTGGTCGAACGACAAATGGCCGGCGCGGATTAAGCGGATCCGCGATCAGGCCGCCCAGGCGCCGCAGATGCTCGGGCCAATCCTGGCAGCCAAGGTCCGCCCCAACTGGGCGGAGGTCCGCACCGGCCTGCCGGACCAACCGCCCCAGCTCGGCCAGGAGCCCCGCCCGCGATGCGCCGTGTTCATCCTGATGCACATGCCGGACGGCTCCTGGCGGCTCGCCGAGTTCGCCGAAGTGTCTTATGGTCCGCAGGGGAAGCTGGGCGTCTACCTGCAAGACATCGACGTGGGCGGCGGCTTCCGCGACAAGGTCTTCGGCGCCACAGATGAAGCGAAACAGAAGAAGCCTCCCGCCGCACCAACGACTGATCCCGCCACGTAGGGTGGCTGTAAGCAAGTACCCCCCCCGGATGTCTGCGAGGACTCTTTTCGGCAATTCCGCACATTCTTCCTGCAACGCAGATGATCCGAGAGCCCTCTTACAAGCAGAGCCCGCCCCGGCGGGCAGCAGCGTGCGGGGGGACTTGCGGGAACCGAGGCGGATGGGCGGCGTCTAATGACCGGGTCGGATACGGGAGATGGGCTATGGATAAAGCGATAGTGATCGTGGTTTGGCTGGGGATGGTTCTGGGTCTGGCGATGGCGGGATGGGCCGGCGAAGGCGGCAATGCGGCGCCAGGACCGCTGGCGAATCCAGGACCGACTTCCCTGCCCGCCCCGGCGGCCTCGACAGAGACGACCATCGGAACCGTTTCCGCCGAATCCATTGGACCCGGGGCAGGCTCGCAACCGGGCGAGATGGACCGCGCGGCTATCGAGCGTCTGGTCGGCAATCTTGGCAGCAGGTCTAGGTTGGTGCGGGAATCGGCCCAGAAGCGGCTCGTCGAGATCGGCCTGCCGGCGGTTCGGCCGCTTCGCGCCGCGGCAGAATCGGACAATGCGGAGGTCCGGGCGCAGGCGATGACGGTCCTGAAGGCAATCCGCGAAGCCGGCGAGGTCTGCGTCCAGGAACTCGGGAAGGTCCCGCGACCGTTCGATACCCGTCTCTTCGTGAGCCCCAACGGGCAGCGCTTGGCCTACATCCTGAAGTTGGGCGGCAAGGAGGCCCTTGTCTGTGACGGCAAACAGGGACCCGCATGGCACTCGATCGGGAACGTCGGCCCGTTCTCGCGGGACAGCAAGCGTCTCCCGTATCAGGCACGCACAGACGGCAGGGCGTACACCCTGTCCCTGTTCGCCGGAGAAGAGGATAAGGCCGCCGCCATGAATGGAAAGGATGGGCCGGGCCACAAGGATGTCAATCACAAGCCGTCCTCACCTGACCAGAAGAGGTTTGCCTACATAGCCACGGACGACAAAGGCAAGAAGTTCGTCGTCCTGAACGGCCAGGCGCTGAAGGCCTACGAGGCTGTCTGGTCCCTGGTTTTCTCGCCGGATGGCAAGCGGGTGGCCTTCACCGCGCGGCGGGACGGGAAAGCGATGGTCGTTTGTGACGGAAAGGAAGGCCCGCACTACCCGGAAGTGTTTTATCCAATGTTCTCGCCGGACGGCAAGAGCCTCGCCTACTGGGCCAGGAACGCCCACCTCAAGAAGTGGTTTGTTATTTGGGACGAGAAGGAGATGACGCAACTGAATGGCGAACCCCAGTTGGCATTCTCTCCCGACGGCCGGGCTCTCGCATGCGCAACGTATAGCGGTGGCGGACTCTACCGTTTCACAGAGACTGTTGAGAGCTTGGCGGCCGGCCACGATCACGCCAGCCCGCCGGGATTCTCGCCCGACAGCCGGCACATCGCCTGCGCTCTCGGCAAGGACATGCGCTGGTGGGTCTGCGTGGACGGCAAGAGCCTTGCCGGAAAGTATGACCCGGAAAACGTGATCTGCTGGGACGGGCCCACCGGTGGCGGAACGAGCATGACCCTTGATTCACCGGGCTTTTCGGCGGATGGGCGGCACGTCTACTGGAAAGGGTTTCGCAGGCCGCCGGGCAACTTGCCGCTGGGCAACCGCGAGCACTTCATCGTCTGTGACGGCTTTGAAGGGCCGTCTCATGAAGTCCTGTGGATACCGGCGGATTTCAGGAACAACGCGAAGCGCCTGCGCTACGTCGTGCGCGATGGAGAGAACGTCCGCCTCATGGAGTTCGCCTGGCCCGAGCCGATGACCTGGCAGGACGCCGTGGAATAAGACAAGTCCGGCGCCCACCTAGTCCCAACAGGGCAAGCACGCGCCCGGCTGTTACAGTCTCATAATTCACTGATAGTGGCAAACCCCCCGCCCCCCGGGCACAGCCCATCGCCAGCCTGAGGGCCAACGCGAAATTGAATTCGCTATCAGTGAAGGTTTTCGGGATTCGTTTGAACCTTAGCTATACCTGGCGCATCCTCCACTGTGGATAGCCAGGAGATGCGATGCTTTCCGAACGCGACCTCATTCTGTGCGAACTGCTTGTACTGCGGTGTCAGCAGCGCGACCCTCAGGCCGCCACTGAGCTCATCGCGCGTTTTGAGCGTCCGCTGCTCTACTACCTTCGCCAATTGGTCAATTCGGAGGCGGACGCCTGGGACCTCTACCAGGAGACCTGGCTGGCAGTTTTCCGGACTCTCAATGCGCTTGTTGACGCACGTGCCTTTCCGGCATTCCTTTACCGCGTTGCCCACAACCACGCCAGGGCACACCTCCGGAAGCGACGGTTGATCGAAGAGTCTGTGGCGAACATGGACGATGACCGCACTGCCAGCACGCCTGATGTCGAATTCACCACCGAAGACGCGGCGGTGGTTCACGCGGCCCTTGGCAGGCTTTCTGCTGCACACCGCGAAGCCCTGACGCTCTTCTTTCTTCAAGACCTCTCGATGCCGGAGATTTCTATCGTCCTTGATGTCCCGGTTGGGACCGTCAAGTCCAGGTTGCACCATGCCAAGCGCTCCCTTCGGGAGCTGCTTGAGAAAGGAACCCATTATGGCACCTCCACCCCCGACGCTCCGTGACCAGCTCCTGAATATCGAGCCGTTGGACCCGCAGAGACAGCGGCAGCTCGAACAGCAAGTCCGCGATCTGGTGAGTCCGAAGATCACCGGTCTGCAATGGGTGTATTGGGCAGGTTTCGTGGTATGTGGCGCGTTGATGGCCCTGTTCTTCTGGAGGTCGATCTCTGGGCTGTCGGGACGGGTCCCGCCCCATGTGGGTCCAGGACCTGAGTTGTTCATGTTAGGCATGTGGGTGTGCCTGCTGCTATCCGTACTAGGGGCTGTGCTGGCCTTGTACTTCATGATCCGACGCCGGGTGGATACCCGTGTGCAACTGCGATTAGGCATGATCATGCCGGCTGGAGCGTTCATGCTCATCGTCATCAGTTTTTTGTACGGGTGCGACGACCCGGATCATAAGGGTGCCACGTGGCTTGGCGTATACGCCCTGGCCGCGTTTGCTTTCACATCGACCATCACCCTATGGAATCGGATCGTGGCGGCTGACCAACATGCCAAGGAGCACATGCTCAGAATCGAATACCGCCTGGCAGAACTGGCGGAACGCCTGCCGCCTCCTCAACCGAAGCAGTAGCGGTGGCCACGCGCCTGTCGCGCAGAACGGACGCAAGTCGCTAAGGACCACCGCTACTTCAGCATCGTCGAAAACCGACGCATCGCCGGGTGCGGCCCCGACGGCAAGAGGATCGCCCAACGCACCGTCCTGTATCTCGGCGAGATCAATGATTCCCAGCAGGCGGCCTGGCGCAAGACATTGGACGTCTTCGACGGCTCCGGCCAGCAACCCAGGCAACTGGCCCTGTTCCCCGACGACCGACCCGTTCCGCCCGACGCGATCAACGCCCTCCAGATCAGGCTCTCGGAGATGAAGCTGCTGCGGCCGGGGCGACTGCCGGCAGGTGGTGATCGCGTTGATCGTCACGCCGCGGGGCTTTCCGCTGGCCTACGAGGTGCTGCCGGGCAACACCATCGAAAACACCACGCTGCGGGACTTCCTCCGGAAGATCGAGGATCGCTACGGCAAGGCGTGCCGGACATGGGTGATGGATCGCGGCATTCCCTGCGAGGCGACGCTGGCCGAGATGCGTCAGGCCGGGACGGACTACCTGGTGGGCACGCCGCGCTCGATGATGAGCAAGCTGGAACAGTCGCTGACGGGGCTGCCCTGGCAGCAGGCCCGCCAAGCCATGCTCCTCCAACGGCGCTTCAACCCAGGCGGCGCAGGCCAGGTCAATCGCCTCGGGCGTCAGGCGCGTCGAGCCCAGCTTGCCCAGGAGGTACATGGTCCCCTCGTCCTGGAGCAGGCGCGTGCAGAGCGCATGGCTCGAACTGTTAAAAGAGGCCTTTCTGGCAGGCAGCCAGGCCCTGAACCGCTCGGCCGAGCACTCCTCGGCATCCAGGCCGAGGCGGTTGCCCGTCAGCCACGGCTGGTATGGCTGGACCTCCAGGGCGGCGGCGGTGATGTCCTTCCATGCCTTGTCGGTCAAGGCGTCCCGAAGCGGGCGGTCGAACTCGTAGTAGGAGTAGACGGCGCCGACGGCGCAGTGGAGTTTGCCGCCATAGGGCACGACGGCGATGATTTTCAGCGGCCTTCCCACGCCGACGTAGCGGCCCTTTTCCTCAAGGTATTCGCGGGCAATCCTCACGATGGTGCTCATCGGTTCGCGGGCTTCGTCGGAAGTCGAATCGTTCATCGCCAGGTGCTTCAACTGCCTGCCCAGGCCCTTGAGCAGCTTGATGTCCTCCTGGTCGAACGTGCGGTCTTCCAGTTCCTTCACGGACATGTCGCGAAGTCGCAGCAGCAGCGACTCCAGCGCCTTGAAGTGGTCCTCGGTGACGGCCACCGCGGGCCGCCAGTACGTTTCGGCATCCTTGGGGCGGCTGGATGCCTCCCGGGCCGTGATCTTGAAGACCCCCAGTTGCCCGAAGGCTTCCCTCGTCCGCCCCGTCAACGACGCCAGGGCCGCGTAAAAAAGCGGCGCCGGCTCGACATAGCCGTGGAAGTCCTCGGGCAAGGGCATTGGGGCCCCCGCGTAAAGGGTGTTGTCTTTGACGTAGAGGCACAGGTCGTGCTCGACCTGGCTCCAGGCGCCCATCTGGGTGTTGGCCGTCTTGATGCGCCAGGCCGGCTGGGCCATGAATGACGGATAGCCATCCTTGCCCTCAAACGGCAGGCGGGACAGCGCCAGCATCGCCAGGGTGTGCACGTCCTGGTGCGAGGTGTCCTTGCCCCTGCGCGACAACTCATCCTTTGCCCTCTTGAGCAGTCCCAAGTCCTTGGCCACCACTGGCAGTTCGTTGCCCAGCAGGGCCGCGACGTGTTCGCCCCTGGGAGTTCGCTCCCGCGCGGCAGCCACATCCTGGTAAGCCATCGCCCGGACGGTGACGCCCGGCGGGAACATCCTCATGCCGTACCCGGCCAGGGGGTCAGCCCCGGGAACCGACTGAGGCTGGTCGGCGACGACCCCTCGCGGCTGGGCCGCCACGGCCTTGCGCAACCTGGCGATGCTTTCGGCCTCGGCCAGCGTCGCGTGGGTGAGTTTGTCGCCGAAGGTCTTCCTCGCCGCCGCCAGGAGCGTGACGGGCGTGGGGTCTTCGCCCATTCCGCCGAGCAGTTCGCGGTATCGGGCGATCTCCAGCCAGGCGGCCAGGGCCTTGTCGCCGGTGCCCACCGCCAGGGCCGAGAGCATGCAGGCCTGGGCGCCGCGGTCGCTGTCCATCGGCTGCGTCGCCAGCGTGAAGTAACGGTTGAGCACGAAGTAGCGGCGCAGTTCATCGGAGGCCGCATATCCCGCGATGGGCTGGTAGATCGTGTAGTCGCGCTTGGGTCCCTGACCGTCCACCACGCCGATGAACGCGGCCTTGCCGATCCGTTCCAACTCAGCCGCCACGGCTTGTTGCACCTCCGCGGGGACGGCCGCATTGGGATCGGCCAGTCTGGCGGCCACCGCCCAATAGACCAGCGCGTCCCTGGCCGCCGGCGCCAGCGCCTCGCCCACCTCCGACCTGATCACCTTCATCCGCTCGAAGCCGGCCGACGCCAGCAGCGCCTGCCGCGGCGACAGGCAGTGCAGCTCTGCATTCCGGAGCGTCTCGGACAGCAGCACGTGATAGGCGTGGAGCACGCAGTCGCTCGTCACAAACGGCGCGGGGTTCTCGAGGTAGATCTCGTAGAACTCCTTGCTCACCGACGGCAGGATCAGAATCCCATTGGCGGCCAGGAGCTTCCTCCTGTTGTCCGTCATGTCCTTCAGCGCCTCGGACGGCTGGACGTTGGACAAGTCAGGCTGGACCCGATAAGGCTTGAGGGCGGGCTTGAAGGCCACGTCGTAGTCTTTCAATACCCCCAGCGGCGCCCATCGCATCTGCGCCTCGGTGGGCAGTTCGTAGGCTCTGGCGCTCTGCGGCGGCCTTACCAGCAGGACCGCCGCCACACCGCAGACAGCCACGCCAAGGGCAAACGTCGATCTCATGATCCATCTCCTTGTCCGGTTGACATTAGTGGGCGGCACGCCGGCGATGGACGCCATCACCGCATCGGCCAAGTCCGGCCGGGCGGAGAATACCCAGCCCAGGCGGCCTTGTGTCGATGAACTGGCCGCCATTCATATGAATAGACGCCGGTCGGGTACCATTGGTTGCATGATTTCGAAAAGAATAAGGAAACGCCTGACCGGGCGAGTTTCTCCCGAAAAATGCGGTTTTCCATCCATAAATGCTCGGATGCCTCCTGCTGTTGCCGGTTCTTCCAGCCGGCAAAGGCCGCCATGATGAAGTGCCAGGTTCTCCATGTCATGGGAGGCGGTCATGACGGCGCGCCACTCACCCGCAAGGTCAAGACCCAAAAGCGAATCCGCGTAGCGCGGCGTCATTAACACGGCGTCATTATTCTTGAAAAAAAACTTAAAGACCGCGTAACCTATTGGTGTATCCCCACTCTTTGCTAGGAAAGGCCATCGTATGTCGGACGACGTAAGGTCGACCGAGGTTGCCGGGCTGATTGCCAGGGCGTCCGATGGTGGCATTTCGCTGGACGAGCGGCTCAAGGCCTTCGGCCAGGTGGTCCAGTACTATCAGAAGATGGCATATGGCTGCGCCTACGCCATTCTGGGCGATTTCCACCTGGCCGAGGATGCGGCACAAGAGGCGTTCCTGATTGCGTATCGACGGTTGGCGGACCTGAGAGAGGCCAAGGCGTTCTCGGGCTGGCTGCGCCGCATTGTAACCAACTACTGTCTGGCCCAGGTGCGGCGGCGGGGAGTCTCCGCCGTCAGCCTGGTGGTTGTGCCCGAGCCGCAAGCAAGTGAGCCGCCCGACGAAGGCGCGGACGACGCAGCCGGGCGAGATGCGG
>Ga0315282_10016917_pt1 | contig 10598 bp, 8 predicted proteins | sample YL17G07_20_MG_FD_203693 | JGI IMG/M metagenome (GOLD analysis project Ga0315282, IMG submission 203693) | Sediment microbial communities from Yellowstone Lake, YNP, Wyoming, USA - YL17G07_20 | ecosystem: Environmental > Aquatic > Freshwater > Lake > Sediment | place: USA: Wyoming | collected... | reverse complement strand
GGCGAAAGCCTGCCGCACGCGACAAAAAAGAGTATGGTTTGATGGGAGAAAAAAGAGATGCAGCTTTCCATCTGCGGGTCTTCCGCTATGCTTCAGACCACGCAGTATTCTCAGCTGCAGTTAATAATAAAGGATTTTAGATTATTGTTCTGATTTTTTCTTATGAAAAGATTTTTTTTGCTGAACCAGCCATAAGCCTTCCGGTGTAAAACCATTTGATTTATAGAAATGAAACGAGGGATTTTTAAATGCGACGCCAACGCCGACAAATGCAATGCCCTTGTCATATAATTGAGCGAGTAATGCATTCAGTAACTTCTTTCCCACGCCGCGTTTCCTGTCTTTCGGGTCAACGCAAACCTCGTCGATGAACCCGATACGTTCTATCGCATAGACCGCTGCTTCATCGCGTTCTCCGACATGCCCGGTTATCATACCGATTATTTTATTATTTTGTTCAGCGACAAGGAAAAAATAATTTGCATCATTCAGATATTCTCCCTGGCGACGCATGATATATTCTTTACACTGCTTTTTCGGTTTAAGCGTATCAAGCTGTCCGCTGTAATGCGTATGTTCACGGGATGAAATCCAGTACAACTCAAAGAACGCATCAAGATCATCTTCGGTTCCAGGCCGGATAATAAGAGGAGATCCCTTCATTTTCAAACTATTCCTCTATCACTTTTCATGGTCGATAAGAATATCAGGGAATACATTAGTACGATATAATCTTTCATTTTTACAGAAGTTGCCTAAAACGTTTTGAACAGAAGGTTTGAACAAGGAGAAAAAATTTGGTAAAAAGACTTCAGTTTTATCCGTAATATTGGGCGGATTCTTTTTCGTCTCCGGTTTCCACGTGTTGCTTTTCATCAAGGATATCAATCGCGAGAATCGCATGTAGCGGAACAATCCGGAGTTTCCCCTTCTCAGCTCCATGGCTCTCCCCCATCTCGATGAGAAGACCAGCTTCTTCGATCCCAATGGACACATATCCTTTGAAAATCCCCTCGGTCTCCAGGGAGTTATCCCGCCCACCAACGGAAATGATCTTATAGCGTGACCCTTCGATGAGTTTGACTTCTTCTTTTTTATCCATGTCATCACTTCCGTTTCGTTTCTAAGAGTGTCTGCAGATGCTCGACAGTTTTCCCATAATTCTCCACCGCTACTTTAATGTGCGCCTCAACAAAATTCCAGGCTTTCTGAAAATTCCCGTACCGTAATCGATATGCCTTCTTTTGCTGTTTCGTGACTTCATCAAACACGGAGACTTCTTCGAGGATATCGAACCCTTTCAATTTATTCAAATGCCGATAGACGGTCGGCCGTGAGGTCTTTAGTGTCGCTGCGATGTCATCCACGAACCAGGCCTTTGTCGAATGCCGCAGAAAAAAATCCGCGAAAATCTTGTACGGGATCGAAGGATCAGATCCTTTGGAAAGATACCCGATTTGCTCGAAAAACATTTTTGCAGCGGTATCAAAATCCTCTTCACCGGTGAGCGGCGTGTTGCTGACAACCTGCATTTCAAATGGCATGACAGAAACCTCGTCACCGGAATGCGCTTTCCAATTAATAATATTTCTTTAACAAAGAAAAGGGAAAAAAATTACATGGTTGCGTGTAAAGGTTAAAATTATAGGATAGGAAGATACTTTTCGATCTCCCATTTCGTGACGTTCGTCCGATACTCTTCCCATTCTTTTCGTTTCACATGCAAAAAGTTCTCAAACACGTGATCACCAAGCGTCTGCCGGACGAGATCGCTCTTACTCATTATCATAAGTGCATGACCGAGGCTTTCCGGGAGCTGCTCGATGCCGTACTTCTCTCGTTCCTCTTTAGATAACGCGTAGATGTTTTTTTCTACAGGTTCTGGCGCTTCCAGTCTCTCCCCAATCCCTTTGAGTCCTGCGGCAAGCATCACTGAAAATGCGAGATAGGGATTACAGGAGACATCAGGATTTCGAAGTTCACAACGTGTGCTTTTTCCCCGTTTCGAAGGGATACGGATAAGGGCGCTGCGGTTCTGGTTTGCCCATGAGATATAGGTTGGTGCTTCGTACCCGGGTACGAGTCGTTTGTAGGAGTTCACAGTCTGGTTGAGGACAGCAGACAGTTCTTTAATATATTTTAACAAGCCTGCGATAAAATGATACGCGACCGGGCTTAACTCGTTTTTATCATGAGGGTCATAGAACGCATTAGTACCATCCAAGGTAAAGAGTGATTGGTGCGTATGCATCCCTGAACCACACTGTCCAAAGAGTGGTTTTGGCATGAAGGACGCATGTAAGTTATGTTTCGTTGCGATGACCTTTGTTATGTACTTTAAGGTGATCACACGATCCGCTGTGGTGATCGCGTCAGCATAATGAAAGTTTATTTCTTGCTGACCATCTGCACATTCATGGTGGGCCGTGTACGGTTGGATTCCGACCTCATCTAACGCAAGGGAGATATCCGCACGAACACCCTCTGCGAGATCACGATGCGATAAATCAAAATATCCCGCGGTGTCATGTGGGGTCACCGTTGAATTCCCACCGTCTTTTTTGAATAAAAAAAACTCGCATTCAGGGCCGGTGTTGTAAATAAAACCTTGTTTTTTTGCCTTGTCCATGATCTTTTCCAGGATATATTTCACATCACCTTCGAAACGTTTTCCACTAGGTTCATAGATATCACAGTTCAGTTTCGCTGTTTTCCGCTGCTCCACACGTTCTGGCAAGATCACAAAACTCGCTGGATCAGGTTTTGCGATTTTATCGGATTCTTCAATGGTTGCATATCCAGCAATTGATGATGCATCAAATGGAATACCCTCGTCCAGTGCTGACTCGAGTCCACTGACAGGGATTACGATATTTTTCGGCATTCCAAGAATGTCGATAAATTGTAATCGAACAAAGAGGACTTTCGCATCCTGGACCATTGCTAAAACAGATTCCTTATCCCACGATTTCACAGTATCTTTTCCTATCAATTCCCTCACCCTTTTGATGTCGTCATTCTATACAAAAATAAAATATTTTTGTCACTAGGTCTGTATAAAGATTGTATATTAATAGATTGTCGAATTTCACAATTATTACTATTATTACTATTCGGAACCGTGTCTTTCCACAACCACCCTGTATTTTCTTCATAAATGAGATTGCCGTCTTACCGTCGATGGGAAATAGGCTGAAAGTACATGATGCATTACGAAAAATAAAACAAACCAATTCATTATCCAAAAAATAATGATTTTGTAGATTTATTTAAAGAATTTTAACCGTTTTTTCAGAATGAAATCTAGTAAAGTATTAAAAGGAAATAAAGATACCAAAGCAACAAAAATGCGGAGGCATAGTTATGGATAAATCCGTTGAAGAATTCATGATAAAAGTAAAAGAAAAGAACCCGGGGGAAAAAGAGTTTCATCAGGCAGTCCAAGAAGTCGTCGAAAGTCTCATGCCATTTATACAGAAAAACCCGAAATACAAAAAAGCAAAGATACTCGAGCGCATAGTTGAACCAGAGCGAACCATTATATTCCGAGTGCCCTGGCTGGACGACAAAGGAGAGATTCAAATAAACAGAGGGTATCGTATTGAAATGAATAGCGCCATTGGTCCGTATAAAGGCGGGCTTCGTTTTCACCCGAGTGTCACCCTCAGTATATTAAAATTTTTAGCGTTTGAACAAGTCTTCAAGAACAGCCTCACGACATTACCGATGGGCGGTGGAAAAGGAGGGTCCGATTTTGATCCCAAAGGAAAAACCGATAATGAAGTCATGAAATTCTGCCAGTCGTTCATGACCGAACTACAGCGCTATATCGGGCCGGATACTGACGTCCCTGCAGGGGATATCGGTGTCGGTGGCCGTGAAATTGGTTTCATGTTCGGACAATACCGAAGAATCAGAAATGAATTCACCGGTGTTCTTACCGGGAAGGGACTCAATTGGGGTGGTAGTCTTATTCGACCAGCAGCGACCGGGTACGGGTGCGTTTATTTCGCCCAAGAGATGCTAAAAACGAAAGGCGAGTCCTTGAAAGGAAAAACCTGTGTCGTTTCAGGCTCAGGGAATGTCGCGCAGTACACCGTTGAGAAGATTAACCAACTCGGTGGAAAGGTCGTGACACTGTCGGACTCATCAGGAACCATTTATGATCCAGATGGAATCGACGAGAAAAAGCTTGCCTATGTCATGGAACTGAAAAACGTCCAACGCGGCCGCATCAAAGAATATGCAGACAAATACAAGGTCGAATACGTCGCAGGTAAAAACCCCTGGCATTTCAAATGTGATTGCGGGTTTCCCTCAGCAACACAAAACGAGATTAGCAAGGAAGATGCACAAAAACTCATTGATAACGGGTGTTTGTTGGTCGCGGAAGGAGCAAACATGCCTACCACTTTGGAGGGTGTTGAGATCTTTATTGAAAATAAAATCCTCTACGCACCAGGGAAAGCAGCGAACGCTGGCGGCGTCGCAACCAGTGGCCTTGAGATGTCACAGAACAGCGGTCGTATCTCCTGGAGCGGGGAAGAAGTTGATCAGAAACTCCACTGGATCATGACACAAATTCACCAGTCCTGCGTGAAATACGGCAAAGAGGGTAACTTTGTCAACTACGTCAAAGGCGCAAACATCGCCGGGTTCGTGAAAGTCGCTGATGCGATGATCGACCAGGGACTGATTTAAAGAAGAAGAAATAACCTTCCCATTTCTCTTTTTATTTTTCTTTATATACTTTTTTCAGGGTTTTCTTGATATGTAAACGCTCTATTACTAAAATATTTATACAGGTGGACAATACATGGTGGGCGAATAAGAGGCGATTTTCGTATGCAAGTAAAACAGGAATTAAAACAAGTAAAAAGTAGTGTAGTAAAACCAGAGGGGTTTAACCCTTTCAAGATGGCACAAACACAATTTGATCGCATCGCAGATACGCTGAACCTTGATGAACCAACCCGTGAGTTACTACGGAACCCATTACGAGAGTATAGTTTCGCAATCCCGATTCGTATGGATGACGGAATTATAAAGGTGTTCCGTGGATTCCGAGTTCAACATAACGATGCACGCGGTCCTTGCAAGGGCGGCATCCGGTTTCACCCGCAGGAAACCATTGATACGGTTCGTGCCCTCGCAATGTGGATGACCTGGAAATGTGCAGTGGCAGACATTCCTCTCGGTGGAGGGAAAGGCGGTATCATTTGTGATCCCCATAACCTTTCAGAGCGAGAACAGGAGAAACTGTGCCGTGGGTGGGTAAGACAAATCGCGCGAGACATCGGGCCGACACGAGACGTTCCAGCCCCTGATGTCATGACCAGCGGGCAGCATATGCTCTGGATCATGGATGAATACGAAACCATCACCGGTGGTCAATACCCCGGGCTTATCACCGGTAAGCCGGTTGAGCTTGGTGGCTCGCTTGGTCGTACGGAGGCAACAGGGTATGCCCTCGTCTACATTCTTCGTGAGTTACTCAAAGAATTAAAAATAGATATCAATAAATCAACCGCGTCTATTCAAGGATTCGGGAACGTCGCTCGATATACCGCAGAGTTATATACTGAATACGGTGGGACTGTCGTTTCCGTTTCATGCTGGGATCAAGGGGAAAGCACCACGTACAGCTACTACAAAGAAAAAGGAATCAACGTGAAAGAACTTGAGAAGATCACCGATCGATTTGGCACTATCGATAAAAAAGAAGCGGAGAAGCTCGGCTACACGGTGTATCCTGGGGATGAATGGCTACGACACGACGTGGATATCCTTATCCCTGCCGCGCTTGAGAATTCAATCACCACAGAAAACGTTAACCAGATTAAACCCAGTGTGAAAGTCGTCATCTGTGGAGCTAACGGCCCAGTGACCCCGGAAGCCGAGGATGTCCTTGTGAAAAAAGGTGTGACGGTCATCCCTGATTTTCTCGCAAATGCGGGTGGTGTCGTCTGCAGTTATTTCGAGCAAGTACAGAGTAACCAGAACTACTACTGGACCAAAGAGGAGGTCCTCGGGAAACTTGACAACAAGATGACCGATGCGTTCTATAAGGTCTGGGAGCTTGCAAAACGCAAGAAAATACGCGTCAGCGACGCCGCGTACATGATCGCGATTTCGAAGGTAGCCGACGCATGCAAGATGCGTGGCTGGGTGTAGTTTGAGATATGAATATTCGGTTCAATGATAGAGAAAATAAGATCATCCAATGTACAAAAGAATTAACCGGCGTCACCCCCACAATCGTTCAAGAAATCGAGAGGAGACAAGCGACCGATAATCGATCGTTTCGCATTAACAACATCCTCTTGCTTTCTTCCTCTTTTCATTTTTTTCAACTTGAAGAAGAAGGTCGATTGAGTAGTTTATTCACAGACCATCTTATTTTAAATGGACAGAACGGTGTGCCTTCGATTACACACGTGGAAACCGGCATCGAATGCCTTGAACAGTTGAAAAAAAATCTGTACGATCTTTTAATTTTATTCGATTCACTCGATGAGATTGATATATTGGCGCTCACAAAAAAAATACGGGCAACCTCGCAGATCTCAATCGTTGTTCTTGGGAATAATATCGCTGAACTTATGAAACTCCGGGAGAATGACCACGGTGCAACGATTACAAAGTTTTTTACGTGGAATGGTGACGGCAAAATAATCCTTACCATCGTTCAACTGATTGAGGATGCAATAAATATAACGAGCGACCCGTCTCTTGCAGAGCATCGCCGATGTATATTACTCATCGAGGATTCGATTCAGGATTATTCAACATATCTTTTACTTATTTATGAAGAACTCTGGGGTGCCCTTGAAAGAGCCATGCAAGATGCGATGAATGAAGAGCATCGAGTCCAGTTATCAAGAAATAGGCCATTTGTCCTGCATGCATTGGATTTTGAGATGGGTACATCATTGTATGAGAAAAATAAAAACAACCTCCTCTGCATTATCACCGATAACCAGGAAGACCCCCCAAGGAGCAAGACCAAACAAGCAGGCCTTGAACTCGCCCAGAAAATCCATCAAGAAAACCCAAAGCTACCAATCCTTCTCCAATCCTCTGAACCAATGACGCTCGATACGCCGTTATGCTCACCCATGCAATTTATATCGAAAAACGATCCGAATCTCCTCCTTACCATCAAGGAGTTCCTGAAACAAGCCTTAGGAACACAAGAAATCAAAATCAATGATGAAAAAAGAAAAGAGATTGTTACTATCAGAACATTCAAGGATTTCGAAGATGCGGTGCTATCAATAACGGAACCACTTCTACGAACAACCGCCAAACATTATGAGTTCTCAACCTGGTTACGTGGCCGGGGTGAATATGATCTTGCCGAAAAAATTCATCTCATCGAAGAAAAGCATAGCGAAAGTACGGATCTTCGGAAACGAATGGTTGACACCCTAGAGGAACATAAATACTCATTGACCCAAGCAGCTGTTACGAGCTTCGAACGAACAGGAACAGCATCACATCTTCAAATCAGTCGAATCGGGAAGGGAGCACTCGGCGGGAAGGCACGAGGGTTATCGTTTTTAGCAAAGCTCCTTTCGAAATATATTTCCGATGATATGTTCCCAAATCTTCGTATAATGATTCCAAGGACCATCGTGCTTTCGACCGAAGTGTTTGACGCGTTCATGACGCAAAATAATCTCAATGACCCTCGACTCTACAGTTTACCCGATGAACGTATCGCGTTAAAATTTATGACCGCAACTCTTCCTGCAACGATCCTTGGAGATTTACGGGCGTTCATCAGAAAAACAAGACAACCGCTCGTCGTTCGATCATCCGGTGTCCTTGAGGATTCACTGATGCAACCGTTTGCAGGGATCTATGATTCAATATTGATGCCAAATGAATCCTGGGAAACCGATTTTCGATTTCAAGAGGTTTGTAACGCAATCAAATACGTGTACGCCTCCACATATTTTGAAAAAGCACGAACCTACATTAAATCGACGCCAAAGAAACTAGGCGATGAGAAAATGGCGGTAATCATCCAGGAGGTTGTCGGTAGGAAACACGGTCAATATTTTTATCCCACGATCTCAGGGGTTGCAAAATCCTACAACTATTACCCCTCAGGGGGGTGTAAGCCAGAAGATGGAATTGTGTACCTCGCATTAGGGTTAGGGAAAGCGATTGTGGACGGCGGGTGCACGTTTTGTTTTTGCCCTGAACGACCTACGGTTCCCATGTTTGGAACGCCAAAAGATTTCATCAAATATTCCCAGCGGACTTTCTACGCGTTGAACCTGAAATCAGTCTATCGCATTGTGGGGAAGAACGAAGAGACCGCGTTAAGCGTTCTTGATAAGGATGTCGCAAAAGAACATGGGGTGCTAGAAAAGATCGCTTCGACCTATTTTGTCAGAGACGACTCGCTTTCACCTGGCGTATCCGAAGACGGTTCGGTTGTAATCAATTTCGCACCGATTATCGAATACGAGGCCATTCCCTTGGCAAAAGCATTGAAACTGCTGCTGCGCATTAGCGAGATCGCACTTGGATATCCGGTGGAGATCGAATTTGCAGTCAATCTCGGTGAGGCAGAGTCTGAGAAAGCGGAGATGGTGATCCTGCAGATTCGAAGTATGGTGCCACCCGGGAAAACCCATGACATTGTCATTGAGGAATATAACCCAGCGACCGATATTTGTTATAGCGAAAACGCGCTTGGAAACGGAATCATCGACCATATACAAGATATCGTGTACGTGAAATCATCTTTTGGTATGGCGAATTCAGCACGAACGGTGCTACAACTTCGTTCGCTTAATAGCAAACTCATGGGTGAAGGAACACCCTATATGTTAGTGGGCCCTGGACGATGGGGATCAGCAGACCCCTGGCTTGGAATTCCAGTGATCTGGAGTGACATCGCGGGTGCAAAGGTTATAGTCGAGACGCCATTTAAGGAGCGAGCGATCGACCCTTCACAAGGCTCACATTTCTTCCACGATCTTATTTCATCCCAGGTTGGATACCTCATCACAAAAGCAGGGAAAGGAAACATTGATGACCATTGGCTTGATACCCTGCCTATCGCTGAAGACCTGACTGAGGTAAGACATGCAAAAGCACCATTCGAGCTTGTCGTGAAGATCGACGGGAAACACGGGAAAGCAGTCGTACAAAAAGGAAAAAAGATAAATAACGGTACATAATTAAATGATGTGAGCTAGCAGGGGGATATAATTACATGGCACCGGAAATAGCAATGGACGAAAAAAGTAATGAAGCAACCAATGGAAATATGATGCATGAACTCAAAGAGCGAGTCAAAGAGTTGAATTGCTTTTACCGGATCACAAAAATCGTCAATGACAGCAAACTGTCGATTGATGAGGCATTGCAGAAGATTGTTGAGTTAATGCCACCTGCATGGCAGTACCCTGAAATTACCTGTGTTGGTATTGTTCTTGAAGGTAGGAAGGAGTTTACAACTGAGAATTTTAAGAAAACACGATGGGCGCTTTATGGTGACATTGTTGTCGATGAAAAGAAAATAGGGGTTCTTGAGGTTCACTATCTTGAGGAAAAACCTCAAGCCAACGAAGGGCCATTTCTCCTGGAGGAACGACGGCTTATCGATGGTATCGCTAGCGTTGTCGGGAAATTTATTGAAGAACAACGTATCAAAGAGGAACTTGACCAACAACGACGACGATTAGATTATGTTCAAAAAATAATGAGAGCGGAAGAGAAAGAGGCAACAACGAAAGCGAAGGTTCATGAGAAAAAACAGGATTGGGAGGTCATCCTTGATCTGCTGGTAAAAACAGATCCACGGACACTTCTACGGATCACCAGAAAGATGACCTATTATTTGTACAGGATAGAAAACGAAAAAGTGACAAATCTGCTCAATAAAATCGCCCCGGCGATGGATAGCGACTCAAGCGCGGTTGAATGGCGTAGTGTGAATATGCCGAATCAGCGTCAGGATCTCGATGCGCTGGTAACCATTCAAAAACAGGTGTTTGAAATCGCAAAAGAGAGCATCCCTTCCGAGGTTATTTCGAATTTATTTGCGAATTGGATGATACAGGATAAAGCACGTCCGTTACTTCTTCAGTCGCAAAAAACAGGGATTCCCCTCGTGGAAATCGCTGCAGAGCTGAGTAGGTTCTTTGATCAACCGGATGCGGAAACCTCGATATCACCCGAGGATCAAATGAGTATTAAGACCGCACTCATCAGACGGTTTTTCACCGAGCGCCTTGAGTACGTTAATGTTGCAAAAATGTATTTCGATGTCGCTGATTTTGATCATTTACTCGAACATGTTGCTGGTCCCGCGCAAGGTACCGGGAAGTTAGGGGGTAAGTCCTCGGGAGTACTGCTTGCGGAGAAGATCATTAAGGAAGAGATGAAGAAAGATGAGGTGCTCAAAGATATTGTGTTTCCGCGGAGCTGGTACCTCACCTCTGATTCCATCCTGTCCTTTATTCATTATAATGATCTAGATGAGGTTTCTCATGTGAAGTACTTAGATCCTATTGAGATCCGCCAGGAACAACCGTTCTTGGAACAGATTTTTAAAAACTCTGCATTTGCTTATG
>Ga0315282_10016916_pt1 | contig 10598 bp, 11 predicted proteins | sample YL17G07_20_MG_FD_203693 | JGI IMG/M metagenome (GOLD analysis project Ga0315282, IMG submission 203693) | Sediment microbial communities from Yellowstone Lake, YNP, Wyoming, USA - YL17G07_20 | ecosystem: Environmental > Aquatic > Freshwater > Lake > Sediment | place: USA: Wyoming | collected... | reverse complement strand
GAAGCGGACGCCCGCAGAAGAGATACCAGTTCCTTCGCCCGGCCTTCCTTAGCGGACGCCGTTGAGAGCCAACTCCAGTTGTGCCGGGTCCAGCCCCACCGCGATGGGCTTCTGCGCTTCGGTCGCGATGCGGGCCTTGGCCGCCTCCAGGATGGTCCGCAGCAGGTCCGCATAGGACCAGCCCGCCTGGCCGGCCATCTTGTTCAGGTGGCCGTCCCAGCACCAACCCGGGTTCGGGTTCACCTCCAAGAGGTGGGGGTTACCCTCAGCATCGAGCCGCCAGTCGAACCGGGCGTAGTCCCGGCATTCCAGCCGCTCGAACAGTTGGAGGCACCAGGCCATGATGTCCTTGGCCACCTCTTCGGGGAGTTCGGCCGGGATGGAGTGGATCTTCCAGTAGGGTGAGTCGGGAAGCCACTTGGCCTCGTAGCCACAGATGCGGGGCAAGTCCGCCGGCAACACCGAGTAGTCCTCTTCGACGATGGGCAGGATGGTGTAGGCATCGGGCGGGTTCCCCACGATGCCCACGGAGAGGTCCTTCCCGGCGAGGAACTCCTCGATGATGAGCGGCTTGTCGTAACCAAACTGGGAGCGGGTGGCCAGGATGGCGTCACTCAACTCTTCGGCCGAGTGGCAGACGCTCCGCGCGGTGATGCCGAAACTGGAGTCGCCGAAGTTCGGCTTCACCAGCACCGGGAAATCGAAGGGCACCAGGAAGGCCGAGTCCTCGGCCTTGATGAAGACGGCCTCGGCCGTCGGCACCCCCATCTCCCGACAGACGCCTCGCACCATGGACTTGTCGTAGCAGCAGGCCAGACACCGGGGCGAAGCGCCCGTGTAGGGGAGCCCCAGGACTTCCAGGAGCGCCGGGACGTGGAGCTCCTTACGCGGGTCGTTGTCGTAGCCTTCATCACAGACGTTGAAGACCAGGTCCACTTTGCCCCGCAGCCGGGCCAGCCGCTCGGCCAGGTCACCGTGGTCGTCGAGGTAGGTGAAGGCGTACTCCGGCAGTTCCGCCAGAGCGCTCTTCAGCCGATCGATGGTGTAGAGGTCATCCTCGTCAAAGACACCCGCCGGTTTCAGCAGGTCCACTCGCCGAGGGTCACCCATGACCACGACCACCTGGTCGCGTTCGCCCTTGTCCCGTCGCCGGACCGGCGCCCAGGCTTTGCGGGCCTCTGCGGTCACCACCAGCCTCTTGGCCATCATCCCCAGGTCCTGCGCCCGCTTGGAGTCGGGGACCAGTTCGCCCTGGAAACTCACCTCGGCGAAGCCGGCCCGGCGGATGAGGTCGGCGATGCTCACACGGTTGTACAGACGCTCCGCGTAGAACTGGTCGGCGATGACGCCGGTACCGGCGTTGGTGATGATCTCCCGCGAGATGAGCCGCTCCCCGTCAGCGGAGAGCGAGCGTTCCCGACAGACGAAATGCTTCTCGTCGATCCACTCCCAGGAGTGCGGCTCCAGGTGGGCCTTGATGTAGTCCCCGTCGGCCACGTCGATGAGGAGCCGACCCCACGGCTTCAGCACCCGGAACACCTCCCGCAGGACCCGCAGGTCCTCCTCGACCGTCTCGAAGTAGCCAAAACTGTTCCCCAGGACAAGCACGGCGTCGAAGGTGTCCGCGGGATGGGGGAGCTTGCGCGCATCGCCTTCGCGGAAGCGGATGTCTATGGCTTCCTTCTGGGCGCGGGAGCGCGCGCGCTGAATCAGGTAGTGGGAGCGGTCCAGGCCCTCGACAGCGCTGAATCCCCGGCGGGCCAGTTCCAGCGAGTGGCGGCCCTGGCCGCAACAGAGGTCAAGCACCCTGTCCTTGGGGTTGAGGCCGAGCACCTGGACGAAGGTGGCGACCTCGCTCCGGGTTATGTCGTCGTCGTCGACGACATCCCCGTCGGTCTTCAGGTAGAGTGAGTTGAAGATGCGCCGCCACCAGTCGGAGGCGACGTAGGCCTGCGGGCTGGCGACAGGCCCCAGGGCGCGGCCGCCATTGCCCCCCTGTCTGTCACGACGTGACTTGCGTGCTGCTTTCCTTCCGTTCGGCTGCCGACCGTTTACTGCAGGCGTACACCCCCCACCGCCATCGTCACTGCCCATCTGTCCCTTCTCCTTGCTCCCGAAAAGATGCCCAACAACTCTACCTTTTCATTATCGGAGTACCCTGGGGCCAGTCAAGAGAAGTTGACCCAAAATGCAAAAAACTTTTTCCTTCGGCCACACAAGAAGTTACGGCAACACCCACAGTTTTTCTCAGAGAATGTCCTCTCTTTCACCTGCCGGGAGCGCCTTGGGAGAACCCGCATCACGGTCTCCCTGCTCCTCGCCCGGCAGGAGCAAGGCCCTCCCGCTTCCGTTCGCGGGCCGACGGTGACGCCTACAGCGCGTGTCGGCTTCCTTGACGGAAAGCTTGAGCCCAGGGGCTTCGGCCAGAGCGACCGGACCACCACCTTTGCGCCGAATGCCCGGAGAAGCCTGCTCGACCTGAGGCCCACTCATCTTCAGGCCCGCGGGTGAGCGTGGTCATAGGCACGACGCAGGCGCTCCGTCGTGAGGTGCGTGTACAGCTGCGTGGTGGTGAGGTTCTTGTGGCCGAGCAGTTCCTGGACGCTCCGCAGGTCAGCCCCGTGGTCCAAGAGGTGGGTGGCGAAGGAATGGCGAAGGGTGTGCGGGGTGACCTTGCCCGGGAGGCCCCGCCGCCGCGCAGCCTTCTGGACTATGCGGTGCACGGTCCTGGCGGTCAGCCGCGCACCATCTCCATTGACAAAGACCGCAGGCTCTTCCGCCGGCGTGCATTCGCGCCGGAGGCGCAGGTACTCGCTCAGCGCCGCGCACGCGTACGAGCCCTGGGGCGCCAGCCTCTCCTTCTTCCCTTTCCCGCGCACGAGGGCGACCTCCGAGAGGAGGTCGACGTCGCTCAGGTTGAGGCCGACCAGTTCGCTCGCCCGTATGCCACTACCGTAGAGAAGTTCGAGCATGGCGTGGTTACGGGCCTGGAGCCAAGGGGTTTGGCCCGCCCCCTCGACCAGGGACGCCGCCTGTGTCTCGTCCAGCACCATGGGCAGCCTCCGGGGAAGCCGGGGACTGCGCAGAGTAAGGGTCGGGTTGCGGGAGAGACGTCCCTCCTCCACGAGGTAGCGGTACAGGCTCCGCAGCGAAGCCACCTTGCGGGCCAGCGAGCGACGGCTCAGGTTCCGTTCCCGGAGCCGGGCCAGGAAGGCCCGCAGTGTCAACTGGTCAACCCGGTCAAGGCCGGCTCCGCGCTCATTCAGGAAAGCAGCGAACTCGGTCAGGTCGGTGCGGTAACTGCGGACGGTGTGCTCAGAAGCGTTGCGGCCCAGATGGAGGTGACGAAGGAAACCCTCCACCAGCAGTGTCGCTGTCCGCTGGCCCGTCTCGTCCGCCAGCAACACAGGAACCTCCTACGAAGCGGGGCGTTGCCCCCGCTCCTGGCGGGCAGCAACCTGCTCCATGACCAGACACACGTCGGGCCAGCCGAAGGGGGTCAAAGGGTCCCGGGCACAGTCGATGAGCCGGAAGTAGAGTTCCCGCTCTTGCCCGCTCCGGTAGCAGAAGATGAAGCGATGGCCCCTCTTGCTCAGGAGAAGGTAGTGGCGGCCCTCCCTGGTCCCTGTGTCACCCTCAGTCACCACCGTCTGACTCCTTTGACAGGGGGCACCGGCCTTCCCCGCTTCCCTGCTGCATCGGTGTACATCGGCCAAGAGAGCACCGGGGGTTGAGCACGAGGGGCCTGCTCCGCCCCCGCGTCCACGCGGGGAGACGGCAGCGACAGCGGAACGCCGAAGAGAGGCAGAACTTCCGGGCGAAGAGCCTTTACACTCCCCCGCCTGGGGATAGAATACCGGAGGCGGGCGTGTGTCCATCCCCTCAACCGGCTGGAGGTGGCGGCTCCCCGTGGACACCCTGAGCATCGTCTTCTTCGACATCGACGACACCCTCTACTCCACCAGCGACTTTGCCCGTCAGGCCCGCCGAAACGCCGTCCAGGCCATGGTGGAGGCCGGGTTGCGAGTCCCGGTGGACGTTTGCCTGCGGGAGTTGGAAGAAGTGGTGGCGGAGTTTTCCAGCAACTACGAGCACCACTTCGACCGGCTCCTGCAGCGATTCCCCCCCGAGAGTCTGGGGGGAGAGAACCCGGCCCTGTTAGTGGCCGCGGCCGTCATCGCCTATCACGGCGCCAAGATGCGCCAACTGGTCCCCTTCCCGGAGGTGCCCAGAGTGCTGGGCCACCTGGCGAAGGCCGGGCTTCGGCTGGGGGTCATCACCGAGGGCCCCGCGGTCAAACAGGCGGAGAAGCTCCTTCGCCTGAGGCTGGTCGAGCACTTCGACCCCGCGGCCATCTTCATCTCGGACCAACTCGGCATCTCCAAGCCGAACCCCAAACTCTACCGCCGGGCGTGCCAGTTGGCCGCGGTCGAACCGGGGCGGGCGATGTACGTCGGTGACAACGCCCCCAACGACGTGGACCCGGCCAACGCCGTGGGGATGAAGACGGCGCTCTGCCGCAGGGGCGGCCGACATGAAGACAAGCCGAGCCGCACCCCACCCACGCACGCCATCGCGAACCTGGAGGAACTGGAGGCCCTGCTCCGGGAGACCTACCGCGTCCGGGTTGGGGCCAGACCAAGAGGGGGGAAGCGGCAGAAGCCGGCCGACGGGTGTTGAGGGTGGCGTGGGGCACGGGGAGAGAGGATGTCAGGCGGAGAAGGCAGAGAAGATTTCTGTTGACTGAGGGATAAAATAACGTATCATAGGTGTTTTGGCTCTTCAGGCAGCGAAGGCCTTTCTGGGGGACCGCCCGGCCGGATGTCCATCGATGCTCTGCGCGCACAGATCGACCGCTTAGACAGGGAAATTGTCGCCTTGCTCGCCCGCAGGGCGAAGTTGGCCCGCGAGATCGGCCGCCTCAAGGCTCCCAATGGCCCCGCCTACTCGCCGGAACGCGAACGGGAGGTTCTCGCCAACGTCGTCGCCCTGGGTGCCGACGCTCTGAGCGAGGAGTCGCTGCGGGCCATCTACCGGGAGGTCATCAGCGCCTGCCGGGCCCTGGAGGGACCGCTGACGGTCGCCTATCCCGGGCCGCCGGGGTCGTTCACCCACGAGGCCGCCCTCAGCCGGTTCGGCGCCTCCGCCTCGTACACGGCCACACAGGACATTGCCTCGGTTTTCACCGAGGTGGCCCAGCGGCGGGTTGACTACGGGGTGGTGCCGGTGGAGACGTCCATGGCCGGTGCGGTCTCCGATACCCTGGACATGCTTCTCGACTTCGACGAGACCATCTGCGGGGAGATTGTCCTGGACATCCATCTCAGCCTGTTGGCCCGCTCGGCCGGGGAGGACATCCGCACCATCTACTCCAAGCCGGAGGCCCTGGCCCAGTGCCGCCGCTGGCTGGCCACGCACTACCCGCACGCCGAGCAGGTGGACGCGGCTACGACGAGCAAGGCCGCTGAACTGGTGGCCCAGACGCCCGGGACGGCGGCGGTGGCCAGCGAGGTCGCCGGGGAACTCTATGGGCTGGTGGTGGTGGCGAGCCCCATCGAAGACCACCCGCGGAACCGGACCCGGTTCCTGGTGCTGGGTCGTGAGCCCGCGGCACCCACGGGCCAGGACAAGACGACCGTGGTGGTGAGCGTCAAGGACGAGGTCGGCGCTTTGGCCCGGCTCCTTCGACCCATCGAGGAGGCCCGCGTCAACCTGACCTGGATCGAGTCCCGGCCCAGTCGCCGGGCGGCCTGGGACTACGTCTTTTTCCTGGACATGACTGGTCACGTCCAGGAGGAGAGCGTGCGGGCGGTGCTGGAGAAGCTCCGGGCCCAGAGCAGTTACCTCCAGGTGCTGGGAAGTTTCCCCGCGGCACCCGAAGTCACGAAGAGACCCCTCTAAGCGAGGAGTTGGGTTGTGATCATCGTCCTTCGACCCGGGACAACGGACGCGGAACTGGAGGACCTCATCGGGCGCATCCGCTCCCTGGGGCTGGACGTCGACGTCAGCAGGGGCGTGAAGCGCACCGTGGTGGGCGTCATCGGCGAAGAGGACAAGGTGCGGGTCATGCCTCTGGCGGCCATCCCCTGCGTCGAGCAGGTGATGCCGGTGCTCAAGCCCTATACCCTGGCCAGCCTGGAGTTCCATCCGGAGCCAAGCCGGGCCGCAGTAGGGGGCGTGAGCATTGGTGGCGGAGCGCCTTTCGTGGTCATCGCCGGGCCCTGTGCCGTCGAGACGCCCGAGCAGCTCCGAGGGACGGCGTTGGCCGTCTGGCGGGCGGGCGCGGCGGCGCTCCGCGGCGGGGCCTTCAAGCCCCGCACCTCGCCCTACAGTTTCCAGGGGTTGGGGGAAGAGGGGCTTCGGCTCCTGCGCGCCATCGGTGACGAACTGGGGATGCCCGTCGTTACCGAGGTCATGGACACGAGACAGGTGGAACTGGTGGACAAGTACGCCGACATGCTCCAGGTCGGCGCGCGCAACATGCAGAACTACACCCTCCTCACCGAGGTGGGACGGGTCGGCAAGCCCGTCCTCCTGAAGCGGGGGATGTCGGCCACGGTGAAGGAACTGCTCATGAGCGCCGAGTACATCCTCTCCCAGGGGAACCGCCAGGTCGTCCTCTGTGAGCGAGGGGTCCGCAGCTTCGAGGACTCGGTGCGAAACGTGCTCGACCTCTCCGCCATCCCCAACATCAAGGGCACGAGCCACCTCCCGGTGGTCGTCGACCCCAGCCATGCCACCGGCCGGTGGGACCTGGTGGCACCGATGGCCCGGGCGGCCCTGGCCGCCGGGGCCGACGGGGTCATGGTGGAGGTGCACGAGCACCCGGAAGAAGCACTCTGCGACGGTCCCCAGGCTCTGCTTCCAAAAAGGTTCGCCGAGATGATGGGGGACCTCCGCCGGCTCGCCGACGCGCTGGGACGCGGGTTGGCGAAGCCGACGAGGCTCCCGGTGAGCCAGCACCAGAACCTGTGAGGAGGCAGCTATGCGGAAACTCTTCATCGCCGGCAACTGGAAGATGAACCTGAACCGGAAAGAGTCCCTGGCCCTGGCCAAGGACCTGGCCGCCGAGCTCGGGTCGGTGCGCGCGGTTGACCTCGCCGTCTGCCCGCCTTTCGTCTACCTCGAGGCGGTGGGTGGGGCCATCGCCGGGAGCACCCTCAAACTCGGCGCCCAGAACCTGTACTTCCAGCCTCCGGGGGCCTACACGGGCGAGGTGGCGGCTAACATGCTCAAGGACGTGGGCTGCACCTGCGTCATCGTCGGCCACTCCGAGCGCCGACACATCCTCAAGGAGACGGACGAACTCGTGAGCGCGAAGGTGCGGGCCGCTCTTGCGTGTGGCCTCCGGCCCATTCTCTGCGTGGGTGAACTGTTGGAGGAACGGGAGGCGGCAAAGACCGAGGCGGTGGTCCGCCGACAGGTTGAGGCCGGCCTCGCTGGAGTCCCGGCGGGCGACCTCGGCCGGGTGACCATCGCCTACGAACCGGTCTGGGCCATCGGCACGGGCCGTAACGCTACGCCCAAGCAGGCCGGTGAGGTTCACGCTTTCATCCGGGAGGTCATCACCGGACTGCACGACAAGGGGGCAGCCCAGGGCCTCATCATCCAATATGGCGGAAGTGTGAAGGCGGAGAACGCCGAAGCACTGCTTGCCGAGGAGGAGATCGACGGGGCTCTCGTGGGCGGAGCCAGCCTCAAAGTGGACAGTTTCGTGGGGATTGTCCGGGCCGGCTTGGCGGTGAAGGGCGCACCGCTCGAGCGCCGGCCTGGCGGGTGACTTTTGCTTTCGCAGTGAAGGACTATGCACATGGTTCTGGTGTTGAAGGTCATCCTGGTGCTGGTGGCGATTGCCTTGACGGTGCTGGTGGTGCTCCAGGACAACCGCGGCGGTGGACTCGCCGGGGTACTTGCGGGCTACGGCGGCGAGAGCGCGTTTGGCACCGAGACGGTGAGCAAGGTGAAGAAACTCACCACCTGGCTGGGGGCCGTCTTCCTGATCGTGCTCCTGGCCATCGCCGTCCTGGGCCCGGGCGCCGCCTATGTCATCAAGCCGGGGCCGGAACAGAAGCCGGCGGAGACGCCGGGCGCACCCGCACCCGAGGCGCCGACGAGTGTGCCTGCTGCGCCGGCTACGCCGCCGGCAGCGGGTGCACCGGAGGCGCCCGCTGCGCCTTCGCCTGCGCCGGCCCAGTAGCGGGGGATGACGATGGCTCTCAGCGAGCAGGAAGTCACGCGCCTCTTCCAGGAGGCTGGAGGCCTGCTGCACGGGCACTTTCGGCTCTCGAGCGGGCTTCACAGCGACACGTTCCTCCAGGCGACGCGCCTGCTCCAGGACCCGCGAATTGCGGAAGAGCTCTGCGCCGAGCTCGCTGACCTCTGGCGGGATGCTTCGCCGGAGGTCGTCATCGGCCCGGCCATAGGGGGCATCATCCTCGCTTACGAGCTGGCCCGTCAGTTCCACGCGCGCGCTCTCTTCTCCGAGAGGCGGAATGACGAGACGGCGCTGGGCCGAGGGTTCTACCTGGCTCGGGAGGAGCAGGTGCTGGTGGTGGACGACGTCATCACCACCGGGGCTTCCGTGCGGGCAACGGGCAACCTGGTTCAGGCCATGGGTGCGCAGGTGGTCGGTGTTGGCTGCCTCGCTGACCGTGGGGGCGGAGAGAAGCTCCCCTGGCCCACACGGGGCCTGCTGCGCGTGAACCCGAAAGAATACCGGGCGGAGGAATGTCCTCAGTGCCGGCGGGCGACGCCTCTCGTCGAGCCTGACGAACTGCGCGCCCAGGCACCGAAACGGAGCCAGGGATGAACAGCATGACCGGCTTCGGGGTCGCCCGGCGGGAGGCCGCGGGCTGGGAACTGCGGGCCGAAGTGCAGACGCTCAACGGCCGCTTTCTTTCCCTCCGGTTGCAGCTCGCGGACGCGCTGCGGGACCTGACACCGGAGCTTGAGGCTACGCTCAAGGGGGCTTTTCGACGGGGAACGGTCCACTGCCGGGTGTCTCTCGCTCCGGCGTCGCAGGCAGCGGCCTCCTCGGTGGACCTTGCCCGCCTGGAGGGCCTGTGCCGGTCGGTGCTGGAAGTGCGTCGGCGCCTCGGCCTGTCTCCGGAGGTGTCGCCGGAGTGGCTTCTGGCCGCGCCGGGGCTTGCCGGTGAGCTGATGGCCGCCGAGCGGGTGGCGCCGACCTTGGCGGGCTCGGCGCGCGAAGCCGTGGAGGAAGCGGTCGCTCGGGCCGCAGAGGGCCGTAGCAGCGAAGGGCTTCGCCTGCGGGAGTACCTCGTGGGCCTTCACCAGGAAATGGGGCGCCTCGTCGCGACCTTGCGGCAACGGGCACCGAAGGCCGTCCAGGGGTACCGGGAACAACTCCGCCGCCGGGTGGAAGAACTGTTGGCGGGGACCAACGTCGCGCCCGCGGGGCGGGCACCCGAAGGCGAAGCCCTGGAGCGGGAAGTCGCCTACCTGGCCGAACGCTCCGACGTGACCGAGGAACTCGACCGCATCGAGAGCCACCTGGTGGCGATGGCCGACGCGCTCGCAGCGGAAGGTGCCGTGGGTCGGACGCTCGAGTTCCTGGCCCAGGAGTTGGGGCGGGAGGCCGGGACGGTCGCCGCCAAGGCCACCGACGTGGAGATGACCCGCCTCGCCTTCGACTTCCGTGCTCAGGTGGAGCGGGTGCGGGAACAGGTGGCCAACGTGGAGTAGCGCGATGGCCGGTGAGTCGTGGGCGAAGGACGACCGGGTGGTGTCGCCACAGCAACTTTGGGCATGAGTGGACACGAACGGGACGTACAGGCAGGTTGGGAGAGGGAGGGCGCAGTGGCTCGACCAATCCGTGAAGAGGAAGTCATCGTGAAAGTAGGTGGAAGGTTTCGGTTGGCGGCGCTGGTGCAGAAGCGCCTGCGCGAACTGGTCGCAGGGGCACAGAAACTGGTGACAACGGACGCGACCGACCCCCTCCAGGTCATCTACCAGGAGATCCTGGAAGACAAGATCGGCCTGGGACCGGCCGAGCAGGAACCAGAAGAGGCCGGGGTGAGGGCGGCCTTGCACGGGGGACCACGAGTGTGACCGGGCGTCGGATCCTGGTGGGGGTGACGGGCGGCATCGCCGCCTACAAGGCCTGCTCCCTGGTGAGCCTGTTGGTTCAGCGGGGGGCCTCGGTGCGGGTGGTGATGACCAAGAACGCCACACAGTTCGTCGGGCCGGTGACCTTTCAGGCCCTCTCCCGCAACCGGGTCATCACGGACCTCTTCATCAGCGCCGAGGAGTGGGACTCCCAGCACATCGTGCTGGCCCGCTGGGCGGAGGCCGTGGTGGTGGCGCCGGCGACGGCGTCTTTCCTGGGCAAGATGGCCGGGGGCATCTCCGACGACGTCCTCACCTGCACCGTGCTGGCCACCCGGGCGCCGACGCTCCTGGCCCCCGCCATGAACGGGAACATGTGGCGTCACCCGGCCGTCCAGCGCAACGTCGAGGTGCTGAAGTCCTTCGGCTACCACTTCGTCGGGCCGGCTGAAGGAAGGCTGGCCGAGGGCCTGGCGGACATCGGTCGGATGAGCGAGCCAGCGGAGATCCTCGCCGCCCTGGAGGCGATACTG
>Ga0315282_10016915_pt1 | contig 10599 bp, 10 predicted proteins | sample YL17G07_20_MG_FD_203693 | JGI IMG/M metagenome (GOLD analysis project Ga0315282, IMG submission 203693) | Sediment microbial communities from Yellowstone Lake, YNP, Wyoming, USA - YL17G07_20 | ecosystem: Environmental > Aquatic > Freshwater > Lake > Sediment | place: USA: Wyoming | collected... | reverse complement strand
TCTCCACATCCTACAACGACTGGAAGGTCAGCCCGGATCTGAAGATCGCGAAGCTCGACGGGAAGGACCCGACACAGGCGGGCTTCGACGATTCGAAATGGGCCAACCTGAAGCTGAATGAGCGGATCTATCCTGATTCATGCTGGATCAGGAAGACGATCGTCCTGCCGCAGATGATCCTCGGGGTTCCCATCTCAGGACCGGCGAAGTTCCTTGTCTCCGTCGATGACTACGGCTACATGTGGATCAATGGAGAGAGCCGTGGGTATTTCCCGTGGGATGGCGAGTTCGAGCTGACGAAGAACGGGAAGCCCGGCGACACCTTCCTTATCGCGATCCGGGCGATCAACACAGGCGGCCCGCTGAGGATCATGAGGGCTGAGATCGAGACAGAGAATACGGCGCCCTTGCGGCAGTCGGTCAGGGACTTTGCGCTCAGCATGCGTGTGGGGCAGAAGCTCACCGGTTTCGACACGTACCAGACGAGCTCGAACAACAAGGTTGATCCCGGGACTGACAAGTCGAAGATGAGCCGTGATGAGAAGAAGCGGCTCGGCGAGTTGCTCCAGACGCTTGCCGCACGTGTCGACGTCGATGCGCTTGCGCGCAGCTCCGTCGACGGTTTCACCGCCTCGCTGAAGAGCGTGAAATCGGAGCTGAAGCCGATCAGCGAGTTCGCGAAACGGTACACACTTTTCTTCGATTCGAATGCACACATCGATGCGGCGTGGCTGTGGCGCGAGAAGGAAACAATCGAAGTGTGCAAGAACACCTTCTCGTCCGTGATGAACATGTTCAATGCGCAGCCGGACTTCACGTACACGCAAAGCTCGGCTGCGTACTACGACTGGATGGAGCGGCTTTACCCAGACCTCTTCCGTCAAATCCAGCAGCATGTGAAGAGCCGTCGATGGGAGGTCATCGGCGGGATGTGGGTCGAACCGGACTGCAACCTGCCGAGCGGTGAGTCGTGGGCGAGGCACCTCCTCTATGCAAAGCGGTATTTCAGGAGCAAGTTAGGGGAGGACGTGAAGATCGGTTGGAACCCCGATTCGTTCGGATACAACTGGAACATGCCGCAGTTCTACAAGAACGCGGGCATCGATGCGTTCATCACTCAGAAAATCGGCTGGAACGCCGTGAACGTGTTCCCATACCGTGTCTTTTGGTGGGAGGCACCGGACAAGTCGTCAATTCTGAGCTACTTCCCGTTTGATTACGTCAGCCAGATCGAAGACCCTTACCGTCTCGTCGACTGGATGCGGCAATTCGACGCGAACACCGGCTTCACGAAGCTCCTCGTCCTGTTCGGTGTCGGCGATCACGGCGGCGGCCCGTCCCTCGCCATGATCGACCGGATTGAGCACCTGAAGACGCTCGACATCTTCCCATCGATCGACTACGGGACCGCGACGCAGTACATTGACTGGCTCAAGGAGCAAGATCTTTCGTCGCTTCCGACGTGGGACGATGAGCTCTACCTTGAGTACCACCAAGGGACATACACAACTCAGGCGAAGATGAAGGGAAACAACCGGAAGAGCGAAGTCCTCCTCACGAACGCCGAGCGGTTCTCGTCGCTTGCCTCGATGTTCGGTCGGAAGTACAACAGTGCGGACCTGGAGAGCGCCTGGAGGAACGTCATGTTCAACCAGTTCCACGACATCCTTCCCGGTTCCGGCATCAGGGAAGTCTACATCGACGCGCCTGAGAGGTACAAGCAGGCATACGCTGTGGGCGACTTCCAGTTGAGGAAGTCACTTGAGCAGATCGCATCGCAGGTCAACACGGCAAAGCTCAAGAAGGGAAAACCGGTCGTCGTGTTCAATCCGCTCTCATGGGACAGAAACGACATTGTGCGCGTGAAGCTCGGCGAAGGGGATTTGAACGACTATGCAGTGTTCGACGCGAAGGGAAAGGAGATTCCCTCGCAGGCCGTGAGCAAAGGGGAATACAAGCGGGAGGTCATCTTCATTGCCAACAAGGTTCCCTCAATCGGCTACGCGCTGTACGAGCTTCGACCTCAGAAAGCCGGCGCGGCGGGCGCCGCACTCCATGCGACACCTGCGGAACTCGAGAACGACGATTTCCGGATCGCCATCGACTCCGATTCGGGTTGGGTGAAAAGCATCTTCGACAAGCGGAACAACCGGGAGGTTCTCAGCGGATTCGGCAACAAACTTCAGCTCCTCGAGGATCGTCCGTCGGCGTGGGACGCGTGGAACATCGGACTCACCGGCCGGGAGTTCCCGTCGACGTTCAAGGGAGCGGAGGTCCTCGAGAACGGGCCGGTGCAAGTTGTGCTCAGACTCCGGAGAACATACTTGAAGCCTGGCGTGAAGAAAGACTTGCCGACGGAAGACTTCCCGTCGAGCTTCTTCACGCAGGACATTATCCTTTACAATGGCGTGGATCGAATCGATTTCGCAACGGATGTCGACTGGTGGGAAGAGAAGACGATGTTGAAGGTCGCCTTCCCGCTTACGGTGAGCGACACTGTCGCGTCGTACGAAGTGCCGTTCGGGACGATCGAGCGGTCAACCCAGATGCGGAACAGCTGGGAGCAGGCGAAGGTGGAAGTCCCGGCCGAGCGTTGGGCGGATCTCTCGCAGAACGACTATGGCGTCAGCCTTCTCAACAATTCAAAGTATGGGTACGACATCAAGGGGAACTCGATCCGGCTCTCACTTCTCCGTTCGCCCATCTGGCCCGACCCGACAGCCGACCGGGGAAAGCACCACATCGAGTATTCCCTCTATCCTCACAGTGGGCGCTGGCGCGACGCGTGGACGCTTCAGTACGGCTACGACTTCAACTACCCGCTCCTCGCCGTCGTGACCGGCCGGCACCCCGGGAAACTACCGGTGGAGGAATCGTTCGTGAAGGTTTCGCCATCGAACATTGTCCTGACGACAGTCAAGAAGGCGGAGGACTCGGACGCGTGGATCATCCAGTGGTACGACGCGAAGGGAGTTCACGGCGAGGCGACGGTGACGCTCCCGATGACGCCGAAAAAGGTCGTCATGAGCAACTTCATGGAGGATGAGGGCGCGCCCGTGCCCTTCGAGAAGAACGTTCTGAAAGTCCACACAATGCCGAACTCCGTCGTGACGGTGAAAGTCACGTTCTGATTCCCCGACCCGTCATTGCGAGCGTTCGGGGAGCGAAGCGAGACGAACCGATGACCTGTGAGCTTGCCTCACTGCGAGCGCCCGAAGGGCGCGTGGCAGTCCCTTTGTCCCGTGAAGCCGTGTCAGCCGTTTGACTCTTGTCCGTGATTTCAGTATTCTTTGAGTGAAGGACACGCAGGAAGGACATCCCGAAGGACAACTGTAGCGCCTGTTTCCCTCACGCGTGTTGGAGCAGGGGACAGATCTGCGGTTCATTCAAGAGCTGCTGGGTCATGCCAGCTCCAGGACGGCCGAGATCTACACGCATGTCACAAAGCAGAGCATCGCCGCGATTCGGAGCCCGAGTGATCAGATCACGATCACAAAGCCGACGAAGGACGTGAAGTCAAGGGGAAAATAGACGCACCCCGGTCCCATTCTGACGCCTATCCAGTAGTTATGTGCCATGCAGCTTAATCAACAGATTGGAGAAAAAACAAATCTTAGGAGGTTTATATGAACAAGTACGTAATTTTGCCAAATCGTCTACTAATGATATCTATTACTTGTATCATGTTTATCATTCGTCTCGATGAAAGCTGTGCTCAAAATGCTGCTGATTTTATTTATGTTCAATCAATTCCGACTAATCAAAAAGCATATCTTATAAAAGAAGCGGACAAATATGATAAGTGGGAATCTGATTCAAAGAATCTACTTGGTAAAACTCCTCTTAAAGTTAAGTTAGATGAGGGAAGCTATCTTTTAGTTGTTAGATCAAAAGACTTGGCTGGGATAGTTTATCCGTTAGTCTTAAGGAAAATAATCAATGATGGAGAAATTGCTTCTGGCGCCTTAGTCGTGGGTAATCAAGGCGAAGTAGAATTCTTTAAGGAATATTCAATTAAGAAAGAAAAGTCTTTTCCCTACACACTCACATCGATATTTATGAAGTATGGGAATCCCTTAAATGAAATTCTTAAGAATATTCCTCGGCAAAGAAATTTCGAGTATGATTTTAAGCCTGAGGTAGTTAATAACTGATGTTACGCACTAAAGGGTTTTTTGTGTATTTTCTAGGAGCAGAAGGACACATTGTTTCATCCATCTCGACATCAGCGATCATGGAAGTGAGGATGGAGCCATGGACAAAGCTATGTTGGATTTCTACTCCAATGTCATCCTAAGTTCGTTTTCTCGGTTGACAGCAACAAGCGCGTCTGCCCTGACAGATGGCACGATCAGCCATGAGGAGAATCACGCGGTTCAGAGAGTTCTGGGCCGAAGAGTTCTCGAGATCTGTGGTATCGGGTCAAACCGTTGGTGCGATCGATTCTTTAGTGAAGACGGTGTCCTGATTGTCGACGACACCATTGCGAGAGAAACCTCATATGGATGAAAACGACATTGTGTGTTGGCATTATGATCATACTCAAGGACGACATGCCTGCCTGCGGCGGGCAGGTCAAAGGGATCAATCTGCTCTCTATGCTGTACCATAGCAACGACATCACACTGCCCGTTGGGTACGTGATCGTGTCGAAGACCGAAACGATCATCGATGCCGACACTGGCAAGGGAAAACGTGTCAGTCGCATTTCCAAGAACGAATATTTCCGTCAGCTCTTAGGCTTCTGTGTGAAAAATATGCCTTTTCGTTATGTTTTCAGCGATGTTTGGTATGCCTCCGCCGAGAACATGAAATACATCAAGCGTGATCTCAAACGTCACTTCATTATGCCACTCAAGCACAACCGCAAGGTTGCTCTCTCAGCGCACGACAAACGCCGAGGCAGGTATGTGACAGTCGAAACACTGCAATTCTTTTGACTCAATGACTCAAACGGTCTATCTCGAAGGGATCACCTTTCCGCTGCTTCTCCTTCGTCAAGTCTTTACGAACAAAGATGGTTCGACCGGATTTTTGTACCTTGTCAGCAGTGATACAACACTCACGTATGCTACGATGACCGATCTCTATCAGAAACGATGGAAGATCGAAGAATACCATAAAGCTCTCAAACAACAGTGCGCCTTGACACGCTCACCTGCTCGAACAGTGACAACACAATCATCTCACATCTTTTGTTCGCTCTGTGCATTTGTGAAGCTCGAGATGCTGCGCATGATCACAGCCGTTTCATACGAAGGACTCAAATTAAATCTCTACCTTCATGCACTCAAGACCGCATTCAAACATCTGAAAACATTACAACCATTGAACTGGGCTTCAAAACCCATCTTTGCGTAACATCAGCGGTCATGAATCCGGGATTCACCACCCCGGATGAAAATTGGCAGATGGTATTTTCATAGCAGTCACTAAGATGATCGGACTCGAGGACTCGCTATGGAGCCTCAGTCAATTATGCTCAAGGACTTCACCGAGGAAGGTAGAAAAACGCAATGCTGACGCTTGTGGTAAAACTGCTGACGGAAACGCTACAAATCACCTTGCTCGTTGCTGTGATGATGATTGCGGTGGACCTCCTGAATGTTTGGACGAAGAGAAGGATTACAACATTCTTTCAGGGGAAAAGCAAGTTCCGCCAGTACGTCCTTTCCTCGATGATCGGGACCGTCCCGGGATGTATCGGCGGGTTCACGAATGTCTCCCTCTATATGCATGGCCTGATCAGCTTTGGGGCGTTATCCGGATCAATGATTGCCGTCTCGGGCGATGAAGCGTTCGTGATGCTGGCGATGTTCCCGCAAAAGGCGGTTCTCCTGTTTGCGATTCTCTTTGTTGTTGGCACTTTCGGCGGATGGTTCATTGATACCGTTGTGAAGAGGTTTCACATCAAGACCTGCGAGAATTGTGACAAGATGATCACTCACTCGACCCAAAGGAACCTGTCGCACTATTTTAAGGTCCATATCTACGAACATATTATCAAGAGGCATCTGTGGAAAACTGCGCTCTGGACATTCGGTGCGTTGGCAGTTGTTGAATTTGGTCTCCAGTACCTGCATCTGGAAGAGTTCACGTCCCAGTACAGAATAGCTTTTCTGTTCCTCGGCGCCCTCGTTGGGCTTATTCCCGAATCGGGTCCGCACCTGATTTTTGTTTCGCTGTTTTCGAAAGGGCTCATCCCCTTTTCGGTGTTGTTGACGAGTTCGATGGTTCAGGATGGACATGGCATGCTTCCCCTGCTTTCGTTTTCATTGAAGGATTCGATCAACATCAAACTCTTCAATCTTTTACTCGGACTCATCGTTGGATTAGCGTTTTTTGCGGTGGGGTACTAGAGCAGATGCCGACGAACAAAGAACACTGGTACGACGGGTGGTTCTATGGCAGGTGGATTGCGCCGAACCAGGACCGCCTTTTCGGGCAAATCAAGAATCTTCTTCCGCCGAACTCAACGGTTATCGATGTCGGATGCGGAACAGGGAGATTGGCGTTTACGCTTGCAGACAAATGCACCGCTGGCCTTTTTGCATGTTGAATTACCGATAAGGCCAAGTGATGAATGCTGACGGCAGTGCGGATAGTCTGGCAGTGCAAGGGGGGATAATGTCATTGCTGGCCGCATCACACACCCCTGATGTGCGTCCGCTGATGCTGGCGGGGGTACTGCTGGCGGCCGCGATTCCTTTCACGTTCAGCCGGTGCGAAGTGCGCCTGGGACGTCGCATTAATTCTCCAAGTCTTATCGCCGACGCGACCGAGTTTCGGGCCCATGTGCTTTCATCGGGTTTGGTGTTCGCTGCGCTAGCCGGGCAAATGCTCGGCTGGCCCCTGGACCGTCCCGTGGCGATGGCCATTGTGCTCTGGATCGTGTATGCAGGATGGAACACGTTGAAGGACGCCATGCGCGTGCTGCTCGACGCTTCGTTGGATGCTGATACGCTGAACCTGGTACGACGGCTCATCACGGGGCATCCCGAGGTGACACAGGTCAATTCGCTGACGGGACGCAATTCGGGGGGCTATCGGTTTATTGAAACAGAAATCGCGCTGCGTGTATCGGAATTGATGCCAGCGCACCAAATTGCTTCAGCAATTGAAGAGGAGATTCGTGCCGAGATTCCTTTTGTCGAACGTGTTCTTGTTGTTCATACCGAGCCGACGTCGCGTGAAGTTCTGCGGGTGATAGCCCCGCTTGCCGATGATCATATGACTGTGGCGGAAACATTTGGGACGGCAGCACGCTTTGGGTTCTACGACATTCGTGCCGCAGACGGGTAGATTGTGCGGCAGGGAATTCTGGCAAATCCGTACATGTCGGTGAGCAAGGGGCGCAGGATTCAGATTGCCGAGTGGCTGAAGCAACAAGGGGCGGACATCGTGCTGACTCCTGAAACAGTCAGATCATCGGGAGTGATGTACGCGTTGCAGGTGGCAGGCGTGCGTCTCGAGCAGGTTAGCTCACTCCACATCCGAACAGGTCTTGGAACCGTAGTGAGAAATGGCGGATGAATGTGAATCATCCCCTGCGCCAGAAGGGGCTGTACATGACGACATCAGAAAGGGGCGGAATGAATGTCCGTACGAAACGTACCATCCGTGCAGCCGGTACTCCAACAGAGGTGATCCTGGAAAGCATCTCGGACGGGGTTTTCACGGTGGACATGGAATGGCGCATCACCTCGTTCAACCGGGCAGCCGAGGAGATCACGGGGATTTCCCGCGGGGAGGCAGTCGGCCGGCTCTGCTACGAAGTGTTCCGGTCAAGCATGTGCGAGATCGAATGCGCCCTGAGAAAGACGCTCAAGACCGGCAAGCCGATCATCGGCCGATCCGGCTATATCGTTACATCAGATGGAGCCCGTATCCCCATCAGCGTTTCGACCGCCGTGCTTCGGGATGCGAAGGGCCGCGTCGTTGGGGGAGCGGAGACCTTTCGGGACCTGAGCGAGTTGGAAGAATTGCGCCAGGAACTGGAGGGTCGCTTCCGCATCGGCGAAATCATTAGTCGAAGCCCCCTGATGCAGAGAGTATTCGAGGTTCTGCCCGCCATCGCGGCAAGTCCCAGCACGGTGTTGATCCTTGGCGAGACCGGGACCGGCAAGGAATTGATGGCCCGGACAATCCACTCGTTGAGTCCGCGACGGAAAGGGCCGTTTATCGCCGTCAATTGCGGGGCACTACCGGATACGCTGCTGGAATCGGAACTTTTCGGCTACAAAGCCGGGGCGTTTACAGGCGCGACCAAGGACAAGCCCGGGCGTTTCGCGCTGGCCCAGGGAGGGACGCTTTTTCTGGATGAGATCGGCGAGGTGAGTCCGGCGGTGCAGGTGCGGCTTCTCCGGATGCTTCAGGAGCGGACGTATGAGCCGCTGGGCGCGATCCGTTCCGAGATCATGGACGCGCGAATTATTGTTGCTACCAACAGTGACCTGGCGGAACGGACGCGCCAGGGAGCCTTTCGCGAGGACCTCTACTACCGCGTGAATGTCGTTCGCGTGGAGTTGCCGCCGCTGCGTAAGCGCAAGGAGGACATCCCGCTCCTCGTTGAGCAATTCATCTCCCGAATCAACCGGTTGCAGCAGAAATCCATCCGGGGGGTCACGCCCGAGGCGCTCTCCCTGCTGATGGCATACGATTGGCCCGGAAACATCCGCGAACTTGAAAATGTCATCGAACGGTCATTCATCCTGTGCAACAATGACCATATTGGCATGAATCACCTGCCGGAGGAATTGACGGCCCACGCCACTACGCGCGCTTCCTCCTCCAATATGAGGATGGCACGGGATCTGCTTGACGCTCAGGCCATTCGTACCGCGCTGGAAAAGAACTCCTACAATCGCCTCGCAGCGGCCAATGAGCTCGGCATACACAAGAGCACCCTGTTTCGTAAAATGAAGAAGCTGGGAATCTCCCTTCCAGAGCAGGACGGCCGTTCACACCGCAAGCGGAAACAGTAGCGTTCACGCACCCGATCTTCCGGAATCCAGTCGCGTGATTGCGACTCTCATTCCTTCGGAGCCCTCTACGTAATCCGCGATAAGTCCAACCCGCTGAAACACTTAGGTAGCTCTCGGCTCCTGGCGCCCGCCTTGGCACGCTGAGTGCAATCGTATTCCTCTAGACACCATACAATGTATCGCACACGATGAAAGCCGCATTCGCTACATGGAACAATCGAATCGCGCCGGTTTTTGACGTTGCCCGGCAGATTCACCTCGTGGAAGCCGCGGCTGGCAAGGATGTCCACGAAACGCAGGTAGTGCTGGTGGGTGAACTGCCGGTTCAGAAGGCGCTTCGTTTGGCGGAGTTGGGCGTCAGCACTTTGGTGTGCGGCGCCATCTCTAGACGCCTGCATGACACGGTCGCTGCCCACGGCATCCGAGTCATTCCTTTCGTGGCCGGCGATCTGCGGGACGTGATCGAAGCTTGGCTCGCAGGCGCCCTTGATTCGGACACCTTTGCCATGCCAGGCTGTTCTGGGGTCGGTCGTCGTCGGCTCAGGGGAATGTATGACATCTACCAGGAGGAACAAATTGTGAAAGGAAGAAGACACGGCGGAATGAGACAAGGAGGTGGACGTCATGAGGGCCGCGGCGGTCATAGACCTGACAACATGGGCAGCGCCCCCTTCGCCGCCGGATCGAGTGGCGACTGCGTCTGCCCTCAATGCGGACTGAGGGAACCACACGAACACGGTGTGCCCTGCGTCGAGCGCAAATGTCCGAAGTGCGGAGCCGCGATGAGCAGGGAATAATGGTCAATCCATAAGAAAGGAGCACACGACAATGCCAAGAGGAGACAGAACGGGACCTATGGGAATGGGACCGATGACCGGACGCGCAGCCGGATTCTGCACAGGGTTTGGAATGCCCGGCTATGCAAACGCCGTCCCCGGACGCGGCTTTGGAATGGCTTTCGGCGGAGGCCGTGGATTTCGGGGGCACGGCTTTGGCGGCGGCGGTCGCGGATGGCGAAACTGGTTTTACGCCACAGGTTTGCCGGGCTGGACGCCCACCGGCAGGTATGCGACGCCGTACTCGTCTCCTGACCCGGAACTGGAGAAAGCGGCGCTCAAGAACCAGCAGGCAGCTCTACAGTCGGAGCTGGATGGCATCAAGGAACGGCTGGTCGAGCTCGAAGCCGACGTTAAGGCTCAGTGAATTCCGGGACCGGTTGTCCGTCCGATCACCGGAAACCCGCGGCTGTTCCATTGTATCTGCATCGACGGCAGAAACTCGCCTTTCCACGGCAAGAGGGGCATAGTATCTGTCAGCGCAATTTGGAGTCGCCTCTTTCATCTTTCACAGCCAGTGATGAGTCAGCATACGGATATCTCTCGGAGCACCGTTCATTTGGCGAGACGGATGACCGCTCAGGGGATTACGCAGAGGACCTTGCCGCAACGATGCTCGCGACGACGCTCCGTGTGGAATTCGATCCATCTGTTGATTGGGACGGGCGTGAGAAATACTACAAGATGAGCGGGAAGATCCTGAAGACGTTCAACATCACGCTATCAGCTGAAGGGGACAAGGACGGCAGGTCGGCCTCCGTGGTCGCCATGGCGGTTTT
>Ga0315282_10016914_pt1 | contig 10599 bp, 7 predicted proteins | sample YL17G07_20_MG_FD_203693 | JGI IMG/M metagenome (GOLD analysis project Ga0315282, IMG submission 203693) | Sediment microbial communities from Yellowstone Lake, YNP, Wyoming, USA - YL17G07_20 | ecosystem: Environmental > Aquatic > Freshwater > Lake > Sediment | place: USA: Wyoming | collected... | reverse complement strand
GCTCCACCGACGTAAAGTCGGCGGGGGCGATATGGAGAGCATGTCATCTCTGGAGCAAAATCACCGCTCCACCGACGTAAAGTCGGCGGGGGCGATATGGAGAGCATGTCATCTCTGGAGCAAAATCACCGCTCCACCGACGTAAAGTCGGCGGGGGGCGTTTGAAAGCGGCAGGCGAGACGCCCGCCCTACTTTGTCCGTCCCCACGGTTTGGCTGCAGAGTCAAGATGCGCCCGGGGGGACGTCCCTTGGACTCTTATCCTTGCGAAGGGGAGGCCGTACCCTTAGTATGTTCCTTATGATCCGACTACTGAGGGACAGTGTCATCCGAAAGTCCGGAAAGAAGTGCCCATATAGAGAAGGCCTGGGGAGGTGAATGATGAGAAGCGTGAGAAGCGTGAAAAGCGTGAAAAACGTGAAAAACGTGACGGGGAAAATGCTGGCGGTGTTTGCGATGGGAGCAGCCGTTAGCGGGTCGGCCCTGGCGGACGCGAGCGACTTGGTTCTGCGGTACGACAAGCCGGGCGCCAAGTGGACCGAAGCGCTGGTGCTCGGAAACGGGCGTCTCGGCGGCATGGTGTGGGGCGGCGTGGAGAAAGAGCGGATCCAGCTCAACGAGGACACCTTGTGGTCCGGCGAACCGCGCGTGCTCCAGAGGGCCGACACGCTTGCGGCCCTTCCGGAAATCCGCAAACTGCTGCTGGAGGGCAAGACCAAGGCGGCGGCGGATCTTGTGAATCAGAAGATGCTGGGTCCGTGGAACCAATCGTACATGCCGCTGGGCGACCTTCTGGTGGAGTTTGATGCGCCGGGCGCGCCCGCCGGGGATTACCGCCGGGAACTGGATCTGCGCCAAGGCATCGCGCGCGTCACCTATCCGCTGCGGCGCCGCCACCTTCACGCGAGAGGTGTTCGCCAGTTTTCCGGACCAGGTGATCGTGATGCGCCTTACCTGCGACCAACCCGGGAAGATCAGCTTCACGGCCAAGCTCGCCAGCCAGATCCGACACAAGACAACAGCCGCGGGGGACCGCTTGGTGCTGACCGGCAAGTGCCCAAAGCACGTGGAGCCCAACTATCAGGGGGACGTGCCCAACCCCGTGGTCTATGACGACGCCCCGGACGGCAAAGGCATGCGCTTCGAGACGCACCTGCGGGCGCAGGCAGACGGCGGGAAAACAACGGTGACGGACCAATCCCTGCGCGTCGAAGGCGCCAACGCCGTCACGCTGCTCCTGACCGCCGCCACGAGTTTCAACGGCCCTCACAAGAGTCCCAGCGCCGAGGGCAAGGACCCGCGCCCCCTCTGCGAGCGCGCCGTGTCCGCCGCGGCGGGCAAGAGCTACCTGGCCCTGCGCGAGGCGCACGTGGCCGACTTCCGCGCGCTTTTCGACCGGGTCGAGTTGGACCTGGGTCAAACCGACGCATCCAGGCTGCCCACCGATCAACGCATCCGCGAATACGCGCCCGGCAAGGACCCGGCCCTGGCGGCGCTTTACTTCCAGTTCGGCCGCTACCTGCTGATCTCGAGTTCGCGTCCCGGCACCCAGCCCGCCAACCTCCAGGGCATCTGGAATGAGAAGATGCGGCCGGACTGGAGCGCCAACTGGACGCTGAACTGCAACGTGGAAATCAACTACTGGCCCGTGGAGGTGGCGAACCTGCCGGAGTGCCATCTGCCGCTGGCTGATATGATCGAGGGGTTGAAGGTGGACGGAGCGCGGACGTCCAAGGTCATGTATGGCGCGCGCGGCTGGATGGCCCACCACAACGCCGATATCTGGCTTACCACGCCGCCCGTCGGCGGCACGGGCCTGTGGGCGATCTACCAGGTGGGCAGCGGCTGGCTCTGCCACCACCTCTGGGAACACTATGCATTTACCGGCGACCGCGAGTTTCTTAAGCGCGTGTATCCCACGCTGCGCGATGCCGCCCTCTTCTACATGGACACCCTGATCGAGGAACGCCACGGCTGGCTGGTAACCGCGCCCGCCACTTCGTTTGAGAGCAGCTACCGCAAACCCGACGGCGAAGTCAACTGGGTGTGCATGGGACCGACGATGGACATGCAGATCGTCCGGGACCTGTATCAGAACGTGGTGGAGGCGAGCAAGATCCTGGGTGAGGACGCGGAGTTGCGCGCGCGGCTGGAAAAGGACCTGAAACGGCTCGCGCCGAATCAGGTCAGCCCCACCACGGGCCGGCTCCAGGAATGGTCGGAGGACTGGGAGAACGCCGATCCGCGCAACGGGCAGGTGGCGCAGGGCTGGGGCCTGGTCCCCGGCAGCCAGATTCACCCGCGGCGCGCGCCGGATCTGGCCGCCGCCATGCGCAAGACACTGGAATTCCGCCGTCCGTGGGAAACAAACAGCTGCGCGAGCTGGACCGGAAGCTGGGCCGCGAATATGTGGGCGCGGCTGGGGGACGGGGACAAGGCGGCAATGGTTCTCGACACTCACTTCAAACAGGCCCTCAATCCCAACCTCAGCGCCCACTTCATGGGCGGTGTGGATTGGGAGATTGACGGGAACCTGGGCATCACGGCCGCCATCGCCGAAATGCTGCTGCAGAGCCACGAGAAAAAGGATGAAGGCGGAAGGATGAAGGATGAAGAGATTAGGAAGGACTCTTCGCCGTATGTGATCGAGCTATTGCCCGCGCTGCCGAAGGCCTGGGCGGCTCAGGGCAGCGTGAAGGGCCTCAAGGCGCGCGGCAACGTCACCGTGGACATCGAATGGAAGAACGGCAAGGTGACGAACTTCAAGTTCCGCTCTCCCAGCCCCAAGCCTGTCGCCGCTCGCATCAATGGTGAAAGCAAGACCATCACTCCGGAGAAACTGCAATGAATCCGTGCTGCCTGGAAAGCGGGGGAATTGGTTCATGAAAACATCCATACTTCATGTTCTACTGTGCGGTCTGGCGTGTGCGACCGCGACTCATGGAGAAGCAGCGAACTCTGAAGCGACGACGACCCTCACCTTCACCGGTGACGCCCCTTCCCCGGCCTCGCCCATGACTCTCTGGTATCGCCGGCCCGCCCAGCGTTGGCTCGAGGCGTTGCCGGTGGGCAATGGCCGCCTCGGCGCGATGGTGTTTGGCGGCGTTACAACCGAGCGACTGGCACTGAACGAATCCACTTTCTGGTCAGGCGCCCCCGGAACGGATCACGACAATCCCGCCGCCCGTGAGCATCTGCGGGAGATTCGCAAGTTGCTGTTTGCGGGAGAGTTTCGGCAGGCGACGGACCTCATTGGCCGCCACCTGCTGGGACGACGGGGCAACTACGGCACCCATCTTCCGGTGGGCGACCTTCTTCTGCGGATGCGCCACGAGAAGGGCGAGGTTCGGGATTACCGCCGCGACCTCGACATCAATGATGCGGTTGCGGCCGTCAGTTACTCTCTCGGCGGGGTTCGCTTCACGCGGGAGGTTCTGGCCACGCACGAGGACAAGGTGATCGCCGTGCGTTTGACCGCCGACAAGCCGGGCCATATCTCGTTTCAGGTCCGGTTCCAGGCGAACCGGGAGCCGTGCAAGGTGACAACCCGGGGGGCCGACACTCTGGTCATCGCGGGGGATGCCCGGGAGGACGTGCACAGCGACGGCAAGACCGGCGTTTCCCTGGCCGGATGGGTTCGCGCCATCCCCGAGGGCGGAAAGATGACAGCCCAGGGCGATTCCCTTGAAGTCGGCAACGCCAATGCGGTGACGCTGTTGATCGCTCTCAACACCACCTTCAAGGGGGCGCAACCGGCCGCGCTATGCGGGGAGCAGATCGCCGCCGCCGCACAGCATTCCTACGCCACGCTTCGCCGGCGGCACGTGGCGGATTACCAGACGCTCTTCCGGCGTGTCTCGCTCGACCTTGGTCCGTCCACGGCGAGGAATGTCCCCACCAACGAGCAGTTGGAGCGTGTGCGCCGCGGCCAGGATGATCCGGCGCTGGTGGCACAGTTCTTCCAATATGGGCGCTACCTGCTCATCTCAGGGTCGCGCGACGATTCGCCCCTGCCGGCCAACCTGCAAGGTCTCTGGAATGACAATCTCGCCTGCACCATGGGCTGGACCTGCGATTTCCATCTCGACATCAACACCCAGCAGAATTACTGGCCCGCCGAGGTGTGCAATCTCTCGGAATGCCACGAGCCGCTTTTCCGGCTGATCGAGTCGCTGCGCGAGCCGGGGCGGCGGACCGCGCGGACGCTTTACGGCGCGCGCGGCTGGGTCTGCCACGTCTTCACCAATGCCTGGGGCTACACCGCTCCGGGCTGGGGGCTGGGCTGGGGCATGCATCCGACCGGCGGCATCTGGATTGCCTCCCACCTATGGGAGCGCTTTCGTTTCACCGGCGACCGCGAGTTTCTGCGGCAGCGCGCTTATCCCGTGTTGAAGGAGGCGGCGGAGTTCTTCCTCGATTACATGGTGGAAGACCCGAAGCACGGGTGGCTGGTGACCGGTCCGTCCACCTCTCCGGAAAACGCCTTCATCACACCGAACGGCCAGGGGGATTGCAGCGAATACATGGGGCCGACCTGCGACATCGTCCTGGTGCGCGACCTCTTCGCCTCCTGCCTAAAGGCGGCCCAACTTCTCGACTTGGATTCCGATTTCCGCGCCAAACTCCAGGCGGCCCTGCCCAAGCTGCCGCCGTTGAGAATCGGCAAGCACGGCCAGTTGATGGAATGGCTGGAGGACTTCGACGAAGCCGCGCCCAACCATCGCCACACGTCGCACCTGATCGCGCTTTACCCCAGCGGCCAAATCACACCGCGTACCACGCCCGACCTCGCCAAAGCCGCGCGTGTGACCCTTGAGCGCCGCCTCGGCGCGCGCGATTGGGAGGACGTGGAATGGAGCCGAGGCAACCTGATCAACTACTACGCCCGCCTCGGCGACGGGGACGAAGCCCGCAAGCACGTGATGGGATTGCTGCGTTCGGATACCGACGCCAACCTGCTGACCTTTTCACGCGGAGGCATTGCCGGCGCGCCGGAGAACATATTCGTGGTGGACGGCAACAGCGCCGGCACCGCGGGCATCGCCGAGATGCTGCTGCAAAGTCACGAGAACAAGGATGAAGGCGGAAGGATGAAGGATGAAGAGACCAGGAAAAACTCTTCGCCGTATGTGATCGAGCTATTGCCCGCGTTGCCGAAGGTCTGGGCGGCGCAGGGCAACGTGAAAGGCCTCAAGGCCCGCGGGAATTTCACCGTGGACCTTGAGTGGAAGGACGGAAAAGTCTCCTCCTGCCGCATCGCCTCACCGGAGCCGCGGTCCGTGGAGGTGCGCTCCAATGGAAAGGTCCGGACTGCCACATCGGAGAAACTCTGACATGGATAGAGACGCTCAACCGGAACCGCAAGAGGCTGGGCGCAATGCCCTCGAGCATACGGTAAAACATCGGAGGATTCTCAATATGCAGCGACCAGTGAGCCAAAAGAAGATGATTCGCTACGGCGTGGCTGGTTGCCTGACTCTGGTGGGGATCCTCCCGGCCGTCCCCGGCAGCCAGATCCACCTGCGGCGCCATTGTTGCCGGAGATGACAAGCCGGGTGTTGCCGCGTCCGTCGTTCTCACTCGCGATATGATCCACCGGCGCCTCGGCCGGACCGGGCTTCCAGAATGTGAACCCGTGGCTGTCGAATTCTGAGGGTTTTGCGAAACGGGCGATTTGCCCCATTCTTGCCTCTCCCGTTTTCGTCTTCCCCGCCCTTTTGCCTCTCCCGCTTTCGCCTCCCTCAGTTTCGTCTCCCTCATTCTCGCCTCCCCCGCTCTTGCCTCACCGGAGAATGGCCGCAAAAGGGCATTGATGGCCAACGCAGCCCTTAGTTCCCGAGTTGTCCTGGCCATCTTTTTTTGTCTTTTTTGCTTGACAAATCATGGCGCGGTATCCACACTAAGACGTTAAATGGTTAGTGGCAGTCCTTCGCGAAAGGAGGCTGGGCCATGAGCGGGATCTTGAGAAACTCGATGCGGGTGGCGGTGATTGCTTTGATATGCGCGGGGGCGATGAGCGTGGCGTGGGCCCAGGAAGAGTGGAAGACCCTCTCCGGCGAGGCGTTGTGGGAACAGGCCGGGGTCTATGAGCAGAAGAATTGGTGGGGGGAGCAGGCCAGCGCCCTAACCAAGTACCTGGAAGACGCGGCCCGGCCCGGCGCCGGGGACCTCGCGCCGGAGCGCGTGATCGAGGCGCGGTTTCGTCTGGCACGCGCGGAATTCCAGGCCGCCCGCTCCAGTAAGGACTTTGCTCGTTTTGACACGCTCCTCGCGGCTTTCGAGACCTCGCACACCGTCGAGTCCGCCCGGATTCAGACACTGCGGCAGCTTTGGACCGAAATCCCGCTCACCAAGGACGATTGGACCGAGGGCGAGCGGCGGCTCAAGTGGTATCTCGAGAACTATCCCAACGCTCCGGAAGCCGTGCTGGTGAAGAAGGATCTGGCGCGGAAGAAGTGGCAGGACGGTGACCAGGACGGCGCCGTGGCGGACCTGAGGGCCATTCTCGCGGGCAACCCGGGAAACACGTTTCTAGCGCCGGTGGCCGGGGCGCTCGGAGATTGCGAATGCGAGCGGGAAGGGGGATACGAGGCGCAGGCGGCGGCGCTGGAGGGTTTCCTGAAGGACCATGCGGAAGACTACCCCGGGCTTGCGCCGCTGCATCTCGCGCTGGGCATGGCGTACCTCAACCTGGGCCGCCCCGCCGAGGTGGGCGCGCAGATGGCCTACGTGATCGAGCATGATTTTTACGGCGGGCACGCGCATGAGGCGGTGAGGGTGTCGGCCCAGGCGCTGGACAAGATGGGGCTGGCGCGGGACGGGCTGGCCTATCTGGAAGAAGTGGTCCGGCGCTACGCGGACACCATGCCGCGGTTCGAGTTCGTAATCCAGGAGCGCGCCGACTTCCAACTGCGTCTGGACGGGCCGGACGCGGCCATCGCGAGCCTCAAGGCGCACATTACGTCGCACCCGGCGTTGGTGACGGTGGGCGACGCGGTGTACGTCCTGAGCCGGGTGGTGATGAAAGCGCAGGGTCCCGCGGCGGCGATCGCGGAGATGGAGCGGATGGCCGCGGCGTACGGCCTTTACGCCGGCCGCCACGCGCAGTCCCTGCTGGCGGGATTGTGCGCATGTAATGGCGATCCCGCTTCAGCCGCGAAGTATTGCCCGGAATTTGTTGAAAAGTATCCGGACTCCCCGGCTCTGGACAGTGTGCTCAACATGGAATGCTTCCACCTGTACCAGGCCGGCCGCTTTGAGGAAGCGCAAAAGGCCGCGGAAGCGCGGCTCCAGGCCGGCAAGACTCGCACGCGGCGGGATATTATCCCCGCTTTTGTGCTCAGCTACACGCTCCGGGTAAAGGCAAGGAACCTCGGCCTGCGGAAGAAAACGGAAGAGGCGGCAAAAGCGCTCGCCTATGGGCGCGAAGTCTTCGACATTTATCTCCAGCTGACGGATGACGAATACATTGTCCACACCATGTCGCTCTATACGGTTTGGAAGGAGTATGGCAAGGCGCTGGAGCTCGGCGCCCGTTATTTGGCCGCGTACCCCGATGAAAACGCGGAGAGAGACTGGATCCAGCTTTACATCGCGACCTGTCAGTTTCTCCAGCTTCTTGCTGATCCGGCCAACCGGGACTCGGCGGCAAAGGCGGCGGAAACCCTGGATGATCTGCGGACCCGGCAGAGAGGCCTATCGTATAAAGCCTTGAGGGACGTGCTCGACTACGATCCAAGCCAACGGAACAACGACAATGTCAAAGGGTGGGCAGTCTGGAACGGCAGCTGTGAATGATCCTCCTTCTGGTTACTAGGAACGTCTCGCCTGGAACAATCACTTTTCATAAAGGAGAAAATCATGAAATACTCGAAAATGGTCCGAATACTCATTGCGGTGTTTTCTGCAACGATGCTAGTTTCCTCAATCTATGCGGAGACTTCTGAGGAAAAGGCGATGCGTGAAGATTTCAGCCAAATGTACAAACAGATTGACCAACTAGGCAAAGACAAAGACATGTCTGGCCTAATGCGCAAGGCCGATGAAATCTCCAGAAACTGGAAGGCTCCAAGCATGAAGTACTATGGTGAGTTGACGGTTCGTGTCTGCACTGTGTTACGTTCCGACTGTGCGGAAAAGAAAATCCCCATTGAAGAGATCAGGGGAATCGCTGAACGCGCCTTGCAAACATACGATCCAAAAAAAGAAGATAACATTTCAGTTGAATCGCATTATTCGCTCCTTTGTGCCGTGCAGGGGCAATATACGTACTCGAAGGAAACGACGAAGGGCGCGATGAGCGATGAGAAATGGGTGGCAAAACGAAAAACCGAAGCTGAGCGGTGGATGATAGTATGGGATCGAATGGAAACTGCAATTGATCCGAAGTGGGACCCCAATGCTCGGTTGTTCGCGAAGGTTATGCCTCCTGCCGGGACTAACCTTTCGCCGGGTGCCTCGCCTGATGGCATCAAGGATCAAGCGTTGAGAGCGGAATATGAAAAGGCAATCGAAGAGAATAATCTCAAAATCAAACATGATTCTGAGCAACGGCAACTTCAGAAACTGAGAAAGCAATTCACCCGTTCCCTTGTGCGGTATTTCGGTGGAACCTATTCCGTTGCGCCTTACAACGATGAGGAACTCGAAGCGCTGCTGTCGCGGCATATCAAGGATGCGGATATCAGATCGGCGATTCTCAAGGCGGTGAAGGAGAATAAGCTGATCTGTGATAAGTGCACATCAAGGAAAAAAAGCAGGTTTTTTCCGCCCCCGGTGATTGCCCGGTGGTCCTCGTCCCGCGCGCCGCGAACGCCTCCGCAATCGGGCCACAGCACACTTATATCGTCCTTCTTGACTCTTTCTGCGCTTTGTGTCGAGATATAAGTATGGTGTCCCCCGATTGACGATCCGAACGATTCTTTGAATTGGTAGTCAATTCTTGATTGGAGGGCTAACAAATGAACAGAGAAATGCGGACTGTGGTTTTGATTGGAGCTATGTTCATCGTTGCGTTTTTCGCACGCATCGGGGCGTGGGGATCTGACGCCGCTGTTCAAAGTCGTCTTCAGTCCAAGGTACGCCATGCCAGAGAAGCATTGCGTGAACACCTTCCTGAACTTAGCGATGAAGAACAGCGGCTTTGTGAAAAGTACATAGCTTTGCAGGAGGCGCAATTGTCTCAAAATGGTCGCAAAGCCATTGATGGTGCTAATGATTTGTATGATGCGTTTATTCGGCATCAACAGGGGAAAGAAAAATCGCGGAAACCAAATGTGCTTTGGCGCGTATTTAATTTCAGTGACGACGCCCTTCCCTACATAGCGGCTAATACTGCGATGTTTAGCAGAGACTTAACGGATGACGCTAAGCTGGTAGAACTCAAGAAGCAGCTTGTGAGAACAGAATACTCTCATAAGGTTGGAAGGCATATTGTGACGCTGTTGGAGGAGCATGAGCGGTATACGGAAGTCATTGATTATCTTTCGAGTCTTCTGAAAAAGGATATGTCTGACTATAACAAAGCTGAATATCGTTTGCTTCTTTGCGGTGCATACTTAGCCAGACACTCGATGGATTCTAAGGAAGCAAGAAAACAATGGCGTCAGGGCCATCCTGATTCGGGTGCCACCACTAAAGGAATGCAATACAAGACGGAGGATTGGGTAAGGGCGGCAAAAATTGCGCGCAACGAGATATCCCGTCAACCGCGGCTTGTTGAAGGTTACTTTGGTCTTTTTGAGTGTCGCGGCCCGCTGATTAATCCTGAAAACAGACGTGAACTATACCAGGCTTTTCTTTATTGCGCGAACAGAACGGTTAATACCAATGACAAAGAGAGAATCCGAGGGAAGATTGAGCGTGCGCTCAAAGAACTGCCTGCTGAATTGGAAGTGTTCGATTAGGATAGCGATGCCTACGATTTCCTCGAATTCTGGGGACACCACACTTATATCCCCGCGCCATTCTCCCGGATCTCCGTCGTGCGCAGCTCGACCACGTTTGCGCCGACGGTTACGCGCAGCGCCGCCTCGACGTTCACCCGCGTGAACTCGAGCCGGTACTCTGCGGAGTCTGCGCAGAGCTTCTTGAACGTGATCACACAGGGTTCCGCCTTGCCGTTCAATTCCACCGTGGAGACCGGCTCTGTCTGGCCGTCGAGCGTGGCCCCGTCCGCCTGTTGAGCCTCGACGGCACACCGGACGGGCAGGCTCCCGAAACCGGGGGATGGCAGGCGGCGCCGGTCCAGGCGGCTTACCTGGGATTGCCGTGCGAGGCGGCGCGTCTGGCCAGCATCAACTTCCACGACCGGTTCACCTATTTCACGGACAACGTGAACATGAAGGTTCCTCCGCCGTCGCACCCGAAGCCCCGGTTTCCGGCGTTCTGGGAGACGAAGATGGACTACACGCCGGACGGCGATCATGGCGCCAACTCGGCGAACGCGCTGCAAAGCATGTTGCTGCAGAGCGACGGCGGGAGGATCTACCTGCTGCCCGCGTGGCCGGAGGACTGGGATGTTTCGTTCAAACTCCATGCCCCCGCTCAGACGACGGTGGAGTGCGTCTACCGCGGCGGGAAAGTCGAGTCGCTGAAAGTGA
>Ga0315282_10016913_pt1 | contig 10599 bp, 19 predicted proteins | sample YL17G07_20_MG_FD_203693 | JGI IMG/M metagenome (GOLD analysis project Ga0315282, IMG submission 203693) | Sediment microbial communities from Yellowstone Lake, YNP, Wyoming, USA - YL17G07_20 | ecosystem: Environmental > Aquatic > Freshwater > Lake > Sediment | place: USA: Wyoming | collected... | reverse complement strand
AACAGAAGGAAAAGAAACCTAAGAAGGAAAAGAAGTGAGTGCTATGGTTGAAAAAGCGTGCAAACAGTGTCATAGGGTAGTTGAAGGCAATATATGCCCGGTGTGCAAGGACTCCCAGCTGACCCCGAGCTGGAAGGGGTTCATAACGATACTTGACCCCGAGAAGTCTGAGCTTGCGAAGAAACTGGGCATTAAGGTGCCGGGCAAATACGCGTTAAGGCTGAGCAAATGATACGACTGACGCCGAGACTTAGGAAGATATTGAAGAAGCCGTTGGGAAAAATCTATAGGAAGGTCGGCAGGTATAGAGGCAAGATAATAGCCGTCGGGGATATCGCCGCTTATGAGCTTATTCGGGGCGGAACTGTCCCCACCCTGATAGTATATGATAACAAGGTAAAGAGGAAACCAACGTCAAAGAAAATAAAGCGCCTGCTGGACTCGATAAGATGCGACACATACAAAATCAGGAACCTGAGAAGCACGATACAGGAGGACGCCTGGGTGGCTATCGAGGAGGGGCTGAGGAGAAAGAGCAAGATAATAGTCTCCGGCGAGGAAGACCTGCTAGTACTGCCTGCCGTCCTGCTCGCGAAGAACGGCTCGCTCATATTCTATGGCCAGCCGAACAGAGGGATGGTGCTAATCAAGGTCAATGCGAAAAAGAAAAGGGAAATCAGAAAATTGGTTGATGAAATGGAGGTCAAATTATGAAAATGGATGTTTTGAAAGAGAGCGAGAACAAGCTGCTTCACAGGAAGGAACTGGACATAGTGCTCAAGGACTTGGGTGCGACGCCCAGCAAGAAGGACATAATGGCGATGGTGTCTGCGAATCTTGGTGCGCCTGAAAACGCCATAGTATTAGGCAGCGTTCATCAGAAATTCGGGAAGAGAGAGGCCCGAGTCTATGTCCGGGTCTATGAAAGCGAGGAAAAGAAAAAGAGCGTCGAGCTGAAACCAAAGGAGAAGAAAATAGAAGCTAAGGAAGAACCTAAGAAAGAGGGTGAAGTGAAATGAAGTACGAATTAGAGGGCGGGAAAGTCAAGAAGAACGTGTGCCCGAAATGCGGCGAGGGCGTCTATCTGGCAGAACACAAGGATAGATTGCACTGTGGCAAATGCGGCTACACGAGATGGAAGAAATGATTGGCTCTCTCGTGCTATATGCATTGATGGTGTTGGTAGTAGTCCTGAGCATCGGTAAATGGAAGAACTTCAAAGATTTTACCTCCAAGCTCGGGATTAAGGAGACCGATGTGAGAAAGGGGCTGGTAACTGCCTTCCTATATCTAGCTATTCTTATAGTGGTTTCTACTCTGATCGGAATTGCGATGGGTTACTTGGGCTTCCAACAAGATCTTGGGCGAGTCACGGATGTATTGAAGGAAGCAGGGTTCGCCGACCTGCTGATAATTCTTACAGTCGCTTCTTTCGTCGAGGAGGTATTCTTCAGGGGTTATCTCCAAAGAAAGACAAACATACTATTCGCTTCCTTTATCTTCGGTTACTTTCACATAATCTATGGCTCGCTATCTGAAATGGTCGGGGCATTCTTCCTGGGGCTTGTGCTGGGCAAAGAGTATGACCAGACCAAAAACCTATTCGCCCCGATTTTGTCACACTTCTTTTACAACCTCGTGACGATAATGCTCTTGTTTGCGTGAGTGCATGATTTGTCTTGGGATAGAGTCCACGGCCCACACTTTCGGCATAGGTGTGGTGAAAAACAGAAAGGTGCTGGCCAATTCTCGCGACAGCTACAAGTCTCAGACTGGCGGAATCATACCGATAGACGCGGCCAAGCACCACCGAGAGGTCGGAGAAAAAGTCCTAGAGGAAGCGTTGAAGATAGCGAAACTGACTATGGGCGATGTAGACGCAATCGCTCTCTCTACCGGACCAGGGCTCCCGCCTTGCCTGTTAGCTGGGATGGAGTTCGCAAAAAGTCTGGGCAAACCGATAATACCAGTCAACCACTGCGTAGCCCATATTGAGATAGGCAAGATAGACTCAGACTTTCGCGACCCGCTCGTCGTCTATGTCTCTGGCGGCAACACGCAGGTCATAGCTTTCGAGTCCAGCAAATACCGGGTTTTCGGAGAGACCCTGGATATAGGGCTGGGAAACGCTCTCGACAAATTCGGGAGAGAGCTGGATTTGGGGATGCTAGCCGGCATGAGGATAGAGGAATTGGCCAGAACAGGGAAAAAGTATCTCGAGCTGCCTTATACCGTAAAGGGAATGGATCTGACCTATTCCGGCTTAGTAACGGCGGCATTGAGGAGGAAGAAAGAGGACCTTAACGATCTTTGCTATTCGTTCCAAGAGACTGCTTTTGCAATGCTGACCGAGGTATCGGAGAGGGCGCTGGCTCATACGCAGAAGAAAGAAATCCTATTAGTGGGCGGGTGCGCATCGAACAAGAGGCTGCAGGAGATGGTCAGGGACATGGGCAGCAAGCATGGGGCTAAATTCCATGTTCCTCAGCGCGAGTATAACGGGGATAACGGGGCGATGATAGCCGTGGTTGGCTGCTTGATAGGTAAAGGAGCGCAAAAGATTGACATCAGGCCCAGATGGAGAACCGATGAAGTTGAAGTAACCTGGATGTAACTTTTTATACCTGTTCCGCTTTTTATCTACCATGGAAGGCATACTCAAGTTTCTGGTTGTGCTCGTTATCATAGCGGGCATAATCTGGGTCGTCTCGCCAATTCTTTCTAAAGTTTTGCTGAGCGGGACCTATGTGCCGCCAAACCTCAAGATAGGGGATTTTGGCTTCGAGGTAAAAACACTCGAGAACACTTCCTGCACGATTAACATGTGCGAATTCAATGTAACTGGCAAGATAACCAACGAGGGCGGAGCGGCAAAAAACATTCTTCTTACGCTATTCTTCGATAAGTTTGCCAGTAATCTAGGCAGCGTGAACATGCCCTTGATAGAGAGCATAGGTGAGAAACAGGCCAGAGACTTTTCTTACACAGTCAACTACAACTGCGAGGCCAATCAGATCAGAGCGGCTATACTGTCTTTTTCAGAAAGTTAGTCCTTAAAGAAAGAGGCATCAACTATTTTTATCTTGTCGCCCAGAGTTATATCGTCGATAAAGCCATACCAGTACACGACTATACCGGGCCCGAAATACTTCAGATAGGGCCCTAGCTGCTTGTTGAACTGGCGTTTTACCTCCCTATCGTCACCGAACATCGCCTTGCTCTCGATCCAGGTTGCCTTGAATCCATTTATGTCCTGCGGCTTCTCGAACAGAAAGTCGGGCGTCTTATGATGGTGGTTTATCTCCTTGTTGTCTTTCTCGGTAAGATACGGGATTTTCCTCTTGTCCAGCCACTCAGCCCCCCTCCTCTCTCCTTCCTCGCCGTTCTTCTTTTGGATATCATAGGCCCATGGCGCGTAGACAAAGTCCTCCTTGATGCACTCTTCTATCTCCTTCTTTATCCTCGGGTCGCGTATCAGCGCCGTGTTCCTGAGCGACTCATTAAAGGATTTCCTATTGAAGCCTTTCTTTTTTATCAGGAGGAACGAAGCTAACAGTATCGATGAGAACTGCAGCTCTTCCGCTATCTTGGCTATAGTCTCGCCTTTCATCCATCTCTTATAGTAGAAGTCAAGATTGTGCTGGATCGGGTAGAACTTCTTCAGGGTGTTCCGGACTATCTTCTTGGCCAGGATGTTGTAGAGCATATCCTTGGGATAGCCTGCTTTCTTGTGCAAGCTCTCGATATCTTTTTCACAAGTAAGCCTCTGAACAAGAAACTCGTATTCCGCTCTGTCCATTATATCACAGAAATAGCTATGTTTGTTGTCGCATAGCGAATTGGTAGTTATATATTATTCTACGACTATAATAACCTATCATATGAAGATAATTGGCATAGATTTGGCCGGATTCGAGAAGAACGACACTGGCTTCTGCGTATTCGAGGATAAGGTAGTCAGGGTAAAGATACTCAAGACAGACCAGGAAATAATCGGCGAGGTCGATAAGGAAATGCCTGATTTGGTCTGCATCGACGGCCCTATAACCCTTCCAATCCAAATGCAACGAAAGGCAGATTTAGAGCTGAAGCAGTACGGAGCCCTGCCGCCTTTGTTGGGGGGAATGAGGTACCTGACTATGAGGGGCAATAGGCTACGCGAGCAGCTAGTCGGCTATCGTATTATAGAAGTGATGAACAGGGTCACTGCAAAAATACTCGGCTTCGCCTATCCAGACCATTCGGAGCGGCAGAAAGCGCTGCTGGCCATGGAAATAAAGGGAGACATAGAGTCGAGAGCCCTAACGAAGGACGAGGTGGACTCTATAACCGCGGCTATCGCAGGCTATCTTTATCTCGAGGGGAAGGCGCAGGAGATAGGCGACGAGGAGGGGATTATAGTTGTACCCAAGATATGAATTGATCTATCGCGGAGCAGAGGCAGAACTGTGGAAGAGCGAGTATCTGGGAATGCCAGCCGTTGAGAAGCACCGCGTCCCTAAAACCTATCGGATAAAAGAGATTGACGACAGAATCAGAAGGGAGAGGATAGTACTGGAGACAAATATGCTCGTGAATGCCAAGAAAGCGGTTAATACGCCTCACATTTTTGATGTTGACCTGGAGAAAAAGAGCCTATTGATGGAGTTCATAGACGGAAATAAAGTAAAGGACCTGTTCCTACGCGAGGGCTGGATTCATAGGGTCAGCAAGAAGATTGGCGAGGATGTTGCCAAGCTACATGAGATAGGCATAGTCCACGGCGATTTGACGACTTCAAATATGATATTAGAGAAGAAAGGAGACATCTATTTCATCGATTTCGGCCTGGCCACTAAGTCGGACAAGATAGAGGACAAGGCGATGGACCTGGTCGTGTTCAAGAAGATGCTACAGAGTACTCACTATAAGTACTTCAGCGAAATCTGGAGCGCTTTCTTAGAGGGCTATTCGAAATACAAAAAGTCTGGCGAGATTGTCAAAAAGATAACTGAAATCGAGAAAAGAGCGAGATACGTTGAAAGATAATTATTTCTTAACCAGTTCCATGGGTTCGCCGCAGCAGACGAGAGTGCCGGCTCCGTTCTTGATTACTTTGACTACATTCCCGCAAATCAGGCACTTGTATGTCTGTCCTATTTCAGTCATCAGTATTCCTCGCACTTGAGCTGGTAGAACGCTCTCTCGTGGTCGCATGACGGGCATTTCTCTGGTGGTTGTCTCCCAAAGTGCACATAACCGCATTCACGACAAACCCACCATACTTCTTTGTCTTTCTTGAAAACCGTCTTGGCTTCTACCTGTTTCAATATCTTTTTGTACCTTTCCTCATGGTGTGTTTCAGCAACCGCTATGGATCTAAGCCTTTTGGCTATCTCGGGATAACCTTCGTCTTCGGCTATGCCAGCAAACTCCGGGTACATCTTCGTGTGCTCATAATTTTCTCCAGCTATGGCCGCTTTCAGGTTTTCGGCAGTTGTTCCCAGGATAGTGGGCACCGCCGCTTCAACAGCTAGTTCATCCAATTTCTCTTTGCTTCCTTTCTTCAACTGCTGAATGGCATCAAATAATTTTTTCGCGTGCTCTCTCTCATTGTCTGCCGTAAGTAAAAATATCTCTGCAATCTGTTCATATCCCTCGATTCTTGCTGCTTTTGAGTACATAGTATAGCGATTTCTTGCCTGGCTCTCGCCGATGAAAGCCTTGGCCAAACACTCCATTGTCTTAAGCATATAATTCACCAATAATATTTGTGCATTTGTTCTATAAAAACACGACATTTTTTCAAAAAAAAGATAAAATTTTAAACTAAACTTGATTTATTTTACTGAAATGAAGAAAAAGTTCGATTTTGTTGTCCTTGGGGCTGACGGCCTCCAGGGCAGGATAGTAGCGAGAGACCTGCTTGAAAGCGGTTATTCTGTCTTATTGTGCGGAAAAGCCGAAAAAGAAGTGGGCAGAATCGGGCACATGTTCGTAAATTATAAACGGATAGGCATAAGGTGCGTTAATGCTGAAAATGTTCCAAAGATGACGAGGATCATAAAACAATCCCGCGCCAGTATAGTGGTTAACTGCGTCGAGGGAAACTGGGACCTTAACGTCCTTAAAGCGTGTGTCGATGCCAATGTGCACTCTCTTGACCTGGGTTCTGAAATAGAAATGACGCAACAGCAACTGGAGATGGACGAGGAGCTCAAAAAGAAAAATCTAATCAGCATAACGGGCTGCGGCTCAGTACCTGGCATTGGCAATGTCATGCTGAAGTACGCGGCCAGAAAACTTGACAAGATAGAGACCATAGAGGTAGGCTTTTCCTGGACCTCGAATATCAAGAAGTTCGTCGTGCCCTTTTCTATCGAGAGCATAACTGAGGAGTTCTTGGAGCCGGCGCCGGTCGTGGAGAATGGAAAATTCAAGTACAAAACGCCGCTCAAGACTGTGAGGGACGGCTATCACAAGACAATAGGAAAACAGAGGGAGTTCATAGTTAGGCACCCGGAGACGTATACCTTCTATCGCTACTTTAAAGACAAGGGAGTAAAAAATATCAGATTTTACGCTGGCTTCCCACAGCACTCTTATGACAAGATAATGGCGATGATAGAGCTGGGAACGGCTAACCATATAGAGATTAGCTTCAATGGAGATAAGGTAAAGCCAATCGATTTTCTTACGGAGGTGCTTAGGGATTTAGAAACTCCCGAAGGTTATAAAGAAAGAGAAAACCTCTGGGTCAGGATTGAAGGCGTGAAAGACCGCAGGAAAAAGAAAATCCTGATGGAATGCCTCGCTTCGACCATAGCTGGGTGGGAGAGCGCAGGCTGTAACATAGACACGGGCTTTCCTGCGAGCATAATCGCACAGATGATCAAGAAAGGAATCATATGCCGACGCGGAAGCTTTGCGCCCGAGGGAGTGGTGCCGGCAAAACATTTTTTTGACGAGCTTGGGAAGAAGGAAATGATTATTCTTGAGAACGGCAGGGTCATAAACGGGGCCAAGGCGCGATAAGCTTTATAAACCCTCACACAGACAATAATAGCACGTTACACGGATTGTTTTTCTGATTGTAGCAAACATACATGAGGCAGGATTGAAAACAAGTCCTGACCTGTCGTATGTGATATCATGGCGCGAATGCATAGCAGGAAGAAAGGAAAATCTGGTTCGAAGCATCCAGTGGCAGAAGTTAGCCCTAGCTGGCTCCAGTACTCGAAAGAGGAAGTTGTTGAGCTAGTCTTGCAGACGGCCAAGGAAGGGAAAAATTCTAGCAAGATTGGTCTGATTTTGAGAGACCAACATGGAATACCCAGTGTTAAGGCTATTATTGGGAAGACAATTACTGGGATACTTGATGAAAATAAGATGCTGCCCAAATATCCAGAAGACCTGATGAACCTTATGAGGAAGGCGGTACGACTCCATAAACACGTGGCCATAAACAAGCAGGACAAACATAACACTAGAGCGATGAAGCTTATCGAGTCAAAGATAAAGAGGCTGGTGTCCTATTACAAGAAGAGCGGCCGACTAGCCGATAACTGGTATTATACGCCAGAAGAGGCCGCGCTTTTAGTCAAAGAGTGAGTCTATGGTACAGGTAAAGAAGAGGAAAACAGCGGATGCATGGAAGAAGAAAGAATGGTACTCAATCTACTCGCCAAAGGAGTTTGAGGAAAGGGAGATAGGAACGACTCCTGGAAGCGAGCCGGAAAAGCTGTTGAACAGGGTCCTAGAGGTGCCGCTGCGAGAGGTCACCGGCAATATATCTCATCAGTTCATCAAGATGTGGTTCCGCGTGACTGACATTAAGGGAAAGAACGCTTATACTGCCTTTGACGGCTTCGAGCTGGTCAGAGAGTACTTGAGAAGGAATGTCAGAAGAAGGAGGAGCATGATAAGGGTCGTGAGGCAGATAGAGACGAAAGACAACAGGAAGCTCATTATTACCGTTTATACGTTCACAGCCAGGAAGATTGAAACATCGCGAAAGAACATGCTCAGAAAGTCGATGACGGACACGATAGACAGGATAGCTAAAGACAACGTGTTCGACGCCCTCGTCCAGAAGATGATTTTCGGCACGATGGCATCTGAGATTTTCAAGGAAGCGAAAGGAATCGCTCAGATAAAGAGGGTAGAGATATCTAAATGCCGGCTCGTTAGTGAGAAGTGATGGACTACATATATCTGTTCCCAATCGCTTTGGCGCTTCTTGCACTGTCAGCGAGGTCTCTGGACTTCAAGGGCGCTCTGGTCGCCATGATAATGGGCCTCGCCGTCCTCAGCTCACAGGACCTATACTGGCTATCTCTTCTTTTTGTTTTCTTCGTTGTTGGGACAATGGCTACGAAAGTCAAAGCCGAGCACAAGAAACAGTACGGCCTGTACCAGAAGATCAGGAGCACGGAAAATGTGATAGGCAATGGCGGCATGGCTCTTCTCATGGCGTTGATAGGCAATTTCTATGGTTTCGCCGGCGCTCTATCGACGGCTACAGCAGACACGCTATCGTCTGAGTTAGGCATACTCTCGAAGAAAAAGCCTAGACTGATAACCAGCTTCAAACGGGTCAAGACTGGCACTGACGGGGCGGTCAGCGCGTTGGGGACCGCTGCAGAGATTGGAGGGGTTCTCATAATCTGCGCGTTCATTTTCATATTCAATTACCACGGCGCCTTGGCGGGGATAGACCTCGGAAAAGTACTGGCAATAACGTTCTTCAGCGGCTTGTTCGGCTGCACGGTAGACTCGGTGCTCGGGGCCACTATCGAGAGGAGGGGTATATTCGATAATGCGAAGACTAACTTCGTGGCCACCCTGTCCGGAGCAGCGTTTGCTATCTTACTCAGCACTGTCTTGTGATTAGATGGACATAATAACTTTCATAATACTCTCTTTTTTGTACATACTGCCGGCGTACATAGCCAATTCTTCTGCTGCGCTCTTCGGTGGTGGCTATCCCTTAGATTTTGGGAAAAAGCTCAGAAGGCACAGGATTTTTGGAGCAGGCAAGACATTTCGCGGCCTGATTCTGGGAGTGCTCTTCGGAACTGTGACCGGCAACGTAATGGGCTTCCTTTTGGCTGGCACTGTATTCTCTATGGGCTCGATTGAATTCTATACCGCGCTTGGGTTCCTGCTTTCTGTGGGGGCTATGTTCGGAGACCTCATAAAAAGTTTTTTCAAAAGAAGGCTAGGCTATAGGTCGGGCCAGATGTTGCCTATTATAGACCAGTTGGACTTCATTATAGGAGCTATCGTGCTTGGTAGTTTAGTCTATATCCCGAGCATCAAGACAGTGATATTTTTAATAATCATAACGCCTCTAATTCATCTGCTTCTGAACATTATAGGCTATTTGCTGAAGCTGAAGAAAGTGCCTTGGTAGTGCCGTAGTCTAGTGGCCAAGGATACGGGCCTTTGGAGCCTGTGACGGCAGTTCGAATCTGCCCGGCACTAATCGGTGGGAACATGGCTCTCAAAAATCGGCTAAAACACGTAACAGGCAAGGATGTGAGTGATAAAAAGGTTGAAGAGCTGTGCAAACAGTTAGCGGTTATAGCCAAAAACAAAAAATGCTACTTAAATCCTGATAAAGAGTTCGTTAGAGGCATAGCGCGCGGGCTATTGATGAACAAGAAAAAATATGGATATATGTCCTGCCCATGCCGGCTTGCCTCCGGCGATGGGAAGAAGGACCTGGATATAATCTGCCCATGCGTCTACATGCCTCCCGATATCGAGGAGTTCGGCATGTGCTATTGCGGTCTTTATGTCTCAAAGGATGTAAAAGACGGGAAAATAAAGGTTCACTCTATTCCTGAAAGAAGAATTAGTAATAAGAAGAAGCTATCCTGATTCCGCCCTCGAAGAAGTCCATGGCGTATCTTGCTTGCGGGATGTTGGTCGCTATCATCTTCCTGACTGTCAGTGTCTGTACAAGCGCATCTTCTTTTTGTGCAAATGATAGATCCAGCACTCCGTCCACCACATACTGTTCTATGTCGAATTGGGTTAGAGCTCCAGCTGTTGACGGTTTCTCAGCTATGAAGATAGTGGTGCATCCTTTTTCTTTGAGCGCCTTGGAGATATAGTAGAGTATCGTTCTGAAGGTCGATTTGTCGTTGATGTACTGGCCGATGGGCGAGATGTTGTCGAATACCACCCTCTTGACCTTGACTGAATCTATTACTTTTGAGAGTTGGAGTATTATGTCCGAATACAGGGTGCGGGTGTTGAACTTCTCGAAATCCACTGGGTCATATCTGCTGAACACTAGGAGGCCCTGGTCCTGGAGCACCTTAAAATTCCAGTTGAACGCTTCCTGGTACCATTGGAAATCGGTTACGTAGTCCTCCGTGCTGATCATGAAGCCCGGCTCTTTGTAGTCTTTTGCCCCGCTGTAGAGGTATTGGACGCCAAGCACGGTTTTGCCACTGCCTGTTGGGCCGGTAATCAAGATTGAGGACGGGTCTGGAAACCCGCCGCCGAGCAATTCGTCTAATCCAGGTATCCCCGTCTTTATTCTGTTCATGCATTAGAATAAGGTTTAGGATTATTTAAAATTAAGCATTATGGACTCTATTTTGTTGA
>Ga0315282_10016912_pt1 | contig 10600 bp, 9 predicted proteins | sample YL17G07_20_MG_FD_203693 | JGI IMG/M metagenome (GOLD analysis project Ga0315282, IMG submission 203693) | Sediment microbial communities from Yellowstone Lake, YNP, Wyoming, USA - YL17G07_20 | ecosystem: Environmental > Aquatic > Freshwater > Lake > Sediment | place: USA: Wyoming | collected... | reverse complement strand
CCTGAAACGCACATGCGCTACGCCCAATGGGCTTTACTGTCACCCATCGCTCGCTATTTTGTCCGGCCGGAAAACGTCGATAATACCCGTTTCCCCTGGTCACACAGCGCGGCTGTGGAGGCAAATTTCCGCAGGTACGTACAATTGCGTTACCGCCTGCTGCCTTATTATTACCAGTTGGCCTGGACGGCCTTCAAAACCGGCTTGCCGATCGTCCGCCCGATGCTGCTGGAATTCCCATCCGACCCGCGCATGTGGCAGATTGAAGACCAGTATATGCTGGGGCCCTCACTCCTGGTAGCTCCGGTTGTCCAGCCCGGTGCAACCAGCCGCAAGGTGGCCTTGCCGGAAGGGGATTGGTATGAGTTCTGGAACTCAAAAAAAATCAGCGGCGGAAGGGAGATCAATTGTCCGGTGAAAGCTGACCTGCTGCCCATCTATGTACGCGCCGGGGCCATTCTCCCGATGGGGCCGCCCCTTGAATACATTTCAGATGAGCACACCTTCGACTCTCTCGATCTGCATTTCTGGCCGCCCTTCAATGGCATGATGGAATTCATCGAAGATGATGGCAGGACCCGCGATTACCTGGATGGAATTTTCTCCAGCCTTCCCATCCAGGCAAGTCAAGAAGGGACAAAGGTTGTAATCAAGGTAGGCCCGGTTTTCGGTAAATATCCGGGAGAACTGGTGAAACGCAAGATCACTTTCGTCATGCACGATGTGCCGGAACCGGAAAAGGTCGAGATTAACGGAATCCAATCCTCTACCGGGTTCCATAACCTTGAGCAGCGCCAATGGGTGGTTGCCTTAGACGCCCAAATTCACTCACCAATCACAATCAATATCCAATTTTAATCCTGGCAACCAGCTATTTCATTGGCTCATTTTTCGGCCAGAGCCATGTCGCTCCGTTCCTCGATCGTTTTGAGGAGTGAGGCAAACGCATCCGAAAATGATTTGACTCCCTCGTCCTCTAACTCTTGGGTCACCTTGTCCATCGAAATTCCCAGGCTTTCCAATTCCCGGATCACCTGTCGGGCATCTTCTTCATGGCCTTCGAGGGTCAATGCAGCCTTGCCATGGTCGAGAAAACCTGCCAGGGTCTGCGGCGGCACGGTGTTGACCGTATGGGGGGCAATCAGGTTTTCGACGTACAGCAGGTCAGGATAGGCCGGGTTTTTCGTGCTGGTAGAAGCCCACAGCGGGCGCTGCAGGCGGGCGCCCAATCCGGCCATCTTCTTAAATCGCGGGGTATCGAAAGTTTGCTTGAAAAAAGCGTAGGCCAGGCGGGTGTTGGCGATGGCGGCTTTGCCCAACAGGTTTTTGGCTCGCTCGCTTCCAGGAGCGCCTTGTTGCATAATAGCATCGAGCTGTGGATCGATTTTCGTATCGACCCGCGAGACAAAGAAAGAGGCGACCGATGAAAGGGAATCGACCGGCAGCGCAGCCGCCAGGCGATCTTCCAATCCGCACAGGTACGCCTCAATTACCTGGCTGTAGCGCGCCAGCGAAAAAATCAAGGTGATGTTCACGTTGATCCCGGCGTCAATAGCCTGGCGGATGGCCGGGATTCCCTCAGGTGTGGCAGGAATCTTGACCATCAGGTTTGGTCGGTCGACCAGCGCCCATAGACGGCGCGCTTCTGCCAATGTCCCGTCTGTATCATGCGCCAGGTTGGGGCTGACCTCAATGCTGACGAAGCCATCCCCGCCCTGGCTCTCTCGATAAACTGGCAGGAAAAGATCGGTGGCGTGGCGAATATCCTCGACTGCCAGCCGGTCAAATATCTCACCGGCTGAAAGCCCGGCGCGCGCCATGGGGATCAGCGCTGCGTCGTAATCATGGGATTTGGCAATGGCATTGTTGAATATGGTCGGGTTCGAAGTGACGCCGCGGATTTCACCCCGGGCGATCATTCCGACCATGTCGCCATTTTCGAGCAGGTGGCGCTGGATATTGTCGTACCATAAAGATTGGCCCAAGCGGGTCAGATCAGAGACTGCACTCATAGGAACTCCATTCAATCTTCTACACCCAATAATTCACGCGCCTTATTGTAAATATGGTTAGCCGTAAAGCCGTAATGTTCGTAGATGGTTTTATAAGGAGCGGACGCGCCGAATTTTGACATTCCAAGAATGGCGCCATGAGGCCCCACCCAACGTTCCCATCCCTGGGCAACCCCGGCTTCGACCGCCAGGCGGAGTTTAATCTCGGCCGGGAAGACTTCATTTTGATAATATAATTCCTGAGCTTCGAACAATTCCCAGCTTGGGAAAGACACCAAGCGTACATTGAATCCATCCGAAGCCAGGTGGATGCCGGCTTCTACGATCAGGCTGACTTCCGTACCAGATGCCATCAGGATGATCTGTGGTTTTCCGATGCCCAGGTCAGCCAGCACATACGCGCCGCACTGAACGCCATCGGTGGGTTTCATCCCCGAGCGGTCAAGCACCGGGACCGCCTGGCGGCTCAGCGCCAGCAAAGTCGGGCCGTTCCTGCGTTGGATGGCCACCTTCCAAGCTTCGGCCACCTCGTTGGCGTCTGCCGGGCGGATGACCACCAGGTTGGGAATGGCGCGTAGGGAGGCCAGGTGTTCGACCGGCTGGTGCGTTGGCCCATCTTCGCCCAGTCCGATAGAGTCATGCGTAAAGACCCAGATGCTGGGAAAATGAGAGAAAGCTGAAAGGCGGATGGCTGGACGCATGTAGTCAGAGAAGACCAGGAAGGTGGCACCGAAGGGAATCAGCCCTTTGTGGACAGCCATACCGTTGACCACTGAGCCCATTCCATGTTCGCGCACCCCGAAGTGAAAATTACGTCCCTGCCGGGTTTCTGCTTCGAAGGCTTCGCTGTTCTGGATCCAGGTGTTCGTCGAGGGAGCCAGGTCGGCCGAACCGCCTACCAGTTCTGGAAGGCGCGCTGCCAGGCTGTTGATCACTTTTCCGGAGGCAACGCGTGTGGCCATGCCCTTGGGATCGGCCGCGAACTGGGGGAGGTCTTTGTCCCAATCTTCGGGCAGTCTGCCGGAAATACGGCGCTCGAATTCAGATGCCTGATCTGGATAAGCCGCCCGATAAGCTTCAAAACGCTGTTTCCATTCTGCTTCGTGGCGAGAGCCGCGCCGTTTGACCTGGCGGTAATGTTCCAGCACGTCATCCGGCACGTAAAAATGCGGTTCGAGCGGCCACCCAAGCTTCAGCTTGGCTCCATTCAGTTCTTCTTCACCGGGCGGTTCGCCATGCGCCAGGCGGGTATCCTGGCGAGTGGGAAGGCCAAACCCGATGTGGGTATGGCAGAGGATCAAGGATGGGCGGGGATCCAGTTTAGCTTCGTTGATGGCCTGGTCGACGGCATCCAGATCATTGCCATCCGCCACCTGTAAGGTCTGCCAGCCATAAGCGGAAAACCTGGCGGCGCGGTCTTCGGTGAACGCCAGTTCGGTCGAGCCTTCGATGGAAATGTGATTATCATCATACAGGTAGATCAGCTTGCCAAGTTTGAGATGGCCTGCCAGCGAGGCTGCTTCTGAGGCGACACCTTCCATCAGGTCGCCATCGGTGACGATGGCGTAGGTAAAATGGTCGATGATCTTATGCTCTGGGCGGTTGAATTCGCAGGCCAGGTGAGCCTCAGCAATCGCCATGCCGACCCCGTTGGCAAAACCCTGACCCAACGGGCCGGTGGTGGTTTCTACGCCGGGCGTCACCCCGTATTCCGGGTGACCTGGGGTCAGGCTGCCCCACTGGCGGAAGCATTTCAGGTCCTCCAGCGTGACCGCATAACCGGTCAGGTAAAGCAATGAGTAGAGCAGCATCGATCCATGCCCCCCGGAAAGAATAAACCGGTCCCGGTTGGGCCAATCCGGGTTGGCCGGATTGAAACGCAGGTGATGTGTCCACAGCACATACGCCATGGCGGCATCGCCCATAGGTAATCCCGGATGTCCTGAATTTGCCTGTTGGACGGCGTCGGCAGATAGGAAACGGATAGTGTTGATTGCTCGCTGGGTGAGGTCGTCCATTTTTTGATGATCCCTTGGTAATTTTTAATTGATTGTACCATGAAGGAAAATCCATAAAAATGGATTGCATAAGAAACGTTTTCCGCCAGTGCACACCATTTTTGAGACTTTCCAGTTGTATCTCTAATCCAACCGGACTTTGCGCAATCTCAGGCTGTTGGTGACCACAAATATGCTGCTGAAAGCCATGGCCGCGGCCGCTAACATGGGGTTGAGCAAGCCGGCAGCCGCCACAGGGATGAGGATGACGTTATAGATCAATGCCCAGAACAGGTTTTGCCGGATGGTGGCCAATGTATACTTCGAGAGTCTTATTGCTCTGACGACGCCGCGCAGGTCACCGCTGATCAAGGTGATCGACGCGGCAGCCATGGCAATATCTGTCCCGGTGCCAATCGCCATACCTACATCTGCTTGGGCCAGAGCGGGGGCGTCATTGATCCCGTCGCCGACCATCGCGATCACCTGTTTTTTTTCCTGGAGCCGTTTGATTTCGAGGGTTTTGCCCTCCGGTAGGATTTCCGCCAGGACCTGGTCCACACCGACCTGGCGGGCGATAGCTTCCGCCGTATACCGGTTATCGCCAGTGATCATTATTACCTGCAGGCCCGCCTGGTGCATCTTTTCAATCGCCTGGCGCGATTCTGGTTTTACTGTATCGGCGACTGAGATCAGACCTTTGATATCTCCGTTGACACTCACGAGCAAGGCCGTCCTGGCCTGGGATTGTATTCTATTGATGTCACTGGTCAGCCCATCCAGACGGAAGCTGTTAGTTTGAGCCATACGCAGGTTACCCACTGCCACCTGGAAACCGTCTACTTCAGCCTGCACGCCAAGCCCGGAAGTGGTCACGAAACCCTGGGGGTCGCTCAGCGCTAGGCCGCGGTTGCCTGCTTCGGCTAGCACAGCTTCTCCCAGCGGGTGCTCACTGCCTTTTTCCACACTGGCTGCCAGACGCAGCAGTTCGTCTTCTCCGCCGTTAAAATCCTTGACTATAATTTCCGTGACGGCTGGCTGGCCGCGAGTGATCGTCCCGGTTTTATCCAGGATGACCACATTGACTTTTCCAGCTTTCTCTAGAGCTTCGCTGCTTCGGAAGAGGATGCCAGATTCGGCGCCCTTACCCGCGCCAACCATAATGGCTGTCGGAGTAGCCAATCCCATGGCGCACGGGCAGGCAATCACCAGCACCGCCACCAGGTTAATCATGGCGCGCGTGAAAGCATTTACCTCAGAGCCGGCCAGCGGCGCCGGCACAAGGAAATACCAGACCAGGAAGGTGATCAGGGCCAGGCCGATCACGACCGGCACGAAAACCTCCGAGACCTGGTCGGCTAGCTTTTGGATCGGGGCCTTGCTGCCTTGCGCTTCTTCAACCAGGTGGATGATTTGCGCCAGGGCGGTCGCTTTGCCGACCCTGGTTGCTTCAAAGCGGATCATTCCACTTTTATTCAGCGTCGCGCCAATAACCGGGGCCCCGGGAATTTTTTCCACCGGCAGCGATTCGCCGGTAAGCATTGATTCGTCTACCGACGAACGGCCTTCGGTGACAACCCCATCCGTAGGGATTTTTTCGCCCGGGCGGACGACTATCAGATCGCCGACGACAACCTCGTCAATTGGTACGTCGATCTCGATTCCGTTGTATATCACACGGGCGGTTTTGGCGCGCAGCCCCATTAGCTTTTTGATGGCTTCACTGGTACGACCTTTGGCCCGCGCTTCGAGGAACTTGCCCAGCCGGATCAAGGTGATAATCACTGCCGCGGTCTCCAGATAGATGTGCCCATCCAGCCAGCCAAACACGATGGGGAGCGAATACAGATAAGCGATGGACGATCCCATCGCAATCAATACATCCATGTTGGCAGATTTGTTGCGTAACGCCTTAAACGCCCCGATATAGTACTGCCAGCCCACATAGAACTGGACCGGGGTAGCCAGGAGCAACATCAGCCAATTCATCCAAGGCGCATAGCCAATGGACTGAGGTATCAGGTCAAAATCGCGGCCCATGCTGAGCAGGAACAACGGCAGAGTGAAGAGCATTCCGACGATCAACAGTTTCTTTTGATGAGCAATCTCAACCTGACGCGCTTTGGCTTCAGCATCTTCAGTTTCTCCACCGGTTTCAACCGTTTCGAAGCCGGCCCGCTTGATTGCCTGGCGAACCTCCGCCTGGCTGATCAGGGTTGGAATGTATTTCAGGCGCGCGTGTTCGGTCGTCAGATTGACCTGAACGTCCTTAACCCCTTCCAGCTTCAACAGGGCTTTTTCCAGGCGTTGAGAATCACTGCTGTCACTCAGGTGACGGATAGTAAAATCCGCTTCTCCCTGGGCTATGCCATATCCGGCCCTATTTACCCGGTGGATAATATCGTCCAGCGCCAGCTTAGTAGGGTCGAATTCGACCGTGGCGCGTTCGGAAGAGAGATTCACCACTGCTGTGGAAACGCCGTCTAGTTTCTTAAGATTCCTCTCAATGGTCGCCACGCAGTTGGCGCAGGTCATCCCCGTAATGGGCAAGACGATTTGCCTGGGTTCAGCCATAGTTATTTTGCAGGAGCGTAATCTATCTCAGTCAGCAGCTTTTCGATCTTTTCAGGGGTAGCAGGGGGCTCGTAGGCGATTATGACAGTCTTGGTGGCCAGGTCGGCCAACACGCTTTTCACCCCGGGTAGTTCGGATAATTCCGTATTGATGGTGTGAACACAATGATTGCACGAGATATTGGGGACTGAATAAGTGATACTGATCATTTTTTTTCTCCTTAAAAGTAATCAAATTTTGTTAGCAGCCGAAAAAACTTCGGCAATTTCACCCAGCACGCGCTCTCGCTCCTCCGGGTCATCCCCACGCACGGCAGTCATCAGGCAGCTATTGAGATGATTCTCGAGAATTTGCGAGCTGACTTTATTCAGGGCAGCCTGGACGGCCTGGATCTGGCGGATGACATCGATGCAGTAGACGCCCTCTTCAAGCATATGTTCTATGCCGCGAATGTGACCTTCGACGGTTTTTAATCTGGCAAGCGCTTCTGGATTTTTCATGTTTTTCCCTTTCATCATACCCCCCCCACGGGGGAGGGGGTATGGAATAAATATAACCAATATTCTCCTTTTTGTCAATAGCATTAGCGATCTTGACATGTTCCTTTTTCACCCATACCATTAATGGGAAGTGTGATATCTAATCTAACTGGCGATAACTCATCGAGGAGCTGAAATGGATCAAATTCTAATTAAAGATCTGCTGGTCAGGACTGTGATCGGTATCGATGAACACGAGCGATCCCATCTGTGGGACGTCCTGATTAACCTGCTGATTTTTACCGATTTCAGCAGGCCAGGGCGGAGTGATGATATTAACGACTGCGTCAATTACGCCACTGTGGTTCAACAGGTACAAGCGTTGGTGGAAAGAGCCGCTCGCCACACGCTAGAGGCCCTGGCAGAAGATATTGCCCAGTTTTGCCTGGAAATACCTGGTGTCAACGGCGTAAAAGTAAGAGTAGAGAAACCCAACGCGGTGCATTTCACCCAGCTGGTAGGTGTAGAAATTGAAAGGTACGCGGTGTCCAAACCGGTGGCTGCGATGGGCGCTGAAGGCGGTCTTTCTACCATAACCCCCGATTCGGCGAGGCCTGCAGAGCTTAGGGAATGGAAAATCAGGCCGGCCGGGGTGGGAGATATCCCAGCCCTGGTAGAGCTGAGGCTGGGTATGTTTCAAAGCATGGGATATTCCGACCCGGCTGAGTTGGAATGGTTGAGAAAAGAATCGTACGAATATATGATCCACAAGCTGCCGTCAGGAGAGTATATGTCCTGGATGGCGGATGTGAATGGCCAGGCAGTTGCCAGCGGAGCGTTGGTGATCCACTCGGCTCCGCCAACCATTCACAACCGGCGCGGTCTCGAAGGGTATGTCATGTCTGTCTTTACTGCCCCAGAATGGAGGAAACAAGGCATCGCCCGTGCGATTATGACCGCCATTTTGGATTATTTGCGGGGGAAGGGTATCCAGGCAGTGACGCTGCGCACCACCGAACAGGGACGTCCTATGTATCTTTCTCTTGGATTCATGCCTGATGATAGAACGATGGCTTTAGAAATCTAATAGAGCGTTATTCGACTTTTTTCCAGTACTTACGTTTCCAACCGTCATGTGGTTCTTCGAAACGCGACCAGGCGAAACCACGGGATAATAAAAAGTCATGTACCGGGTTGTCCCGGTCGTTATTTCCCGGGCAGAGCAGGATCGACCCGCCGGGACGGGTAACCCGCACCAGCTCATTGTATTCATTTTCCGGTGCGTCGCCATAGACGTGACCGCCCATGGTGATATCGGCGAACTGGTCCGGAAAGGGAAGCGATGTGATCAGGCCGTCCATGGCAAAAACGTTACGGAAACCCAATTTGCTGGCTTTTTGGTGCAGGTAATCGCGCAGGTTACCGACCGGCTCGACAGCATACACGGTCTTTGCCTTTTCGGCGGCTACCAAGGCCAGCCGGCCTGTTCCGGCGCCCACGTCGATCACGACCTTATCTGTGAAATCGACGATGCCGGACATTTCTTGTGAATCCCAGTTCAAGAAAGGCTGCGCATCGTAGACGGCAGGGTCGGTGGCGTAAACTGCCAGGTCATCGATGGATTTCAGAATGGCAATCTCGGCCTGGCGAGTTGTTTTCTGGACAGTACTGTCAGGCTTGCGGGACATGATCCAATTCAGCCAGCCTTCAATTTCCGGGCATTTATGGCGGATATACCATTTGACCGCGGGGTTGGCTTTGAGCGCCTGAGCCAGATCATCTTCAGGTACCCAGCCAGGAAACCAACTCAACTGCACCCGTTCCAGGAGGAGCAGGGTTTTGAAGGATAATTTCGAAACGTCCATCCATTTTCCAGACATGCTTATATCCTCCGAAGACTAAGAATAGAATTTAACACAGACCCTGGCACAACCCGCCAGGGCAGTATAAACACAGATAGAAGTGGATAATAAGGGATAAAGACAAGCATTTAAATATAGAAATTATTTCTGAGACACCTTTTCTAGGTTCTATAGTCATTCAGGGATGTAAGTGCGGATCTTATTTTCTGAGGAATTTGCGATAATGTTCGAGGTTCTGCCGGCTGATCATAGAGAGCTCATCCGGTACTTCGTCCGGGAAAAACCAGCCAATCTGGCTGCATTTTTCCGGTTCTTTGATTTCCGGTTCCCCAGAAATAATCTGGCAAATGTAAGTGGGGGATACCCAGTGCTGTTTTTCATCGATAAGGATATGATCGACCACATCCAGCAGCTCGCCGACCTGGATGTCGATCCCGAACTCTTCACACATTTCACGGGTAAGCGCCAACGCCAGGGTTTCGCCAAACTCCACCGATCCGCCAGGGAATTCCCACAGTCCGCGTTCATTTTTCGCCAATGGGCCACGCCGGGACAATAAAAGCTGACCCTCAGGATTTACGATAATGGCGCCTACCCCAACCCCAATATAATCAAAGCCGCGTTTCATAATATAATTGTACATGGATTTTGTTTCGCAAGTTGCGACTTTGTTTGAGCCGGGCTGGCTCAAACAATACAGCTTATCTTACCCTCTGCAATATTATTTATGTGGTGAATTTATTGGAAGGCAATGGGATTGGTATGCATAAGCTCACCCGGCGAAGATTCTTAACCACAGTCCTGGGGACTGCGGTGGTTATGGAAGCAGGCGCGCGCCTGGGGTGGCTACCCGATCCGGTTTTGTCGGTATTGCCGGTACAGGCCGGATCTTTCCCGTCGGTGGTGGCTGCCAGCGGAACAAATAATGATAAAGCAGAAGGAATCCTCAGGTCGGCTTTAGACAATCTGGGCGGGATTGGGCGGTTCGTCAAACCAGGTCAGACAGTGGCCATCAAGCTGAACGCCACCTGGGCCTTTCCGCCGGGAACCGCGTCTTCAACCGACCCGGAGGTGTTGGCCGCTGTGGTAAAGATTGTCCAGGAAGCCGGGGCGGGAAGAATTATTGTCATGGATCATTGCTCGATTGAGCCTGGGACGGCTGAGAGCTTGCGCGTAAATGGCATCGGTAAATTGGTCAAAACCCTGGGGGTCGAATCGACCTTCCCCGACCGCTTCAGCGGACCGGAAGAGCTGTACACCAAAATCAACCTGCCGAACGGAAAAGCCTTTCAAAACCTGAGGGTAATCAAAGCGGCTACAGAAGTAGACGTCCGCATAAACCTGGCGGTTGCCAAAACGCATAACGTGACGCGCATGACCATGTGTATGAAGCATATGATGGGTTTCTTGGAAAACCCTGGCTCATTACATTCTCGCCTGATGCAAGGGATCGTGGATATCAACGGTGAATCCGAAATAAAAGCCAATCTGCACATCCTGGAAGCCATTCGGGTGCGGGTTCCCTGGGGCCAATACCAGATGTGCGCTGGGCCGGAAACCGATATCACCAATCCCAAGGTGGTCAAACGGCTGAATCAAATTGTAGCAGGTATCGACCCGGTCATAATTGATGCGTATGGCAGCCGGACTTATTATTCATACGAGCCCAAAGAACT
>Ga0315282_10016911_pt1 | contig 10600 bp, 3 predicted proteins | sample YL17G07_20_MG_FD_203693 | JGI IMG/M metagenome (GOLD analysis project Ga0315282, IMG submission 203693) | Sediment microbial communities from Yellowstone Lake, YNP, Wyoming, USA - YL17G07_20 | ecosystem: Environmental > Aquatic > Freshwater > Lake > Sediment | place: USA: Wyoming | collected... | reverse complement strand
CGGGAGAAAGTCCCTACAACAGTCTCTTCTACGGCTATCTCTGGGGTGAAGCGGTCATTGGCCTGGCGACCTTCGGCGACAACCCCTCGGCCCAGAAGTGGGTGGAGCACGCCCGATTTGAACTATTGGAAAAGCGGGCCGTGCCGGCACTGGAGAAGATGGGTGGCGCCTGGCTCGAGGGCAACGGCACCTACTTCGGTCCTTTGCTGCTCGCGTTTTACTTCGAAGCACAGAAAACGGCCTGTGGTGAGAACCTCTTTGCCGTCACTCCCTTCATTCGGGAATCTGTGATCTATCACCTCTATGCCGTCATGGGCGGGTATCGGGCCATATATCCCACGGGGGACTTCTTCCGGAGGTACCACCAGGCGCGTGTGCCGATGCTTCACGATTACCCGGAACATGCCCTGTTTCTGTTTCTCGCCAGGAACAACCTGGGAAAGGCTCCGGAGGCGAGGTACGCGGAATGGCTGCTGCAGAAGACGTGGGTTGCTCACGTCGAACGGCCGGAAACAAAAGCGGCGGCCGAAGAGATCCGGCAACACCCCGGGGAATACGTCATAGAGGATCTCAGGCTCGAGACGGAGTATCGGGAGGGATGGACGGGAGGAAGCAATAAAGTGGAACCCGTCCCGTTTGCCAACGCACTCTGGAATCGGAAAGACCAGAAGCTGTCACCGCTTGGGCCCGAGGACTTGCCAGCCGCCTACTGCGACAGGAAAAGCGGCTTCGTCTCGATGCGGGGTTCCTGGGATGAAGACGCGGTATCGGTGGGTTTCCACAGCGGACCACACCTCGCGACAACCCAGCACTTGGACCAGAACAGTTTCTGTGTCTTCGACGGCGATGGGATTCTCATCGGACCAACCTCAGGGATGTATACTGACATTGAAATCACACACAAGGAAAGTTACGGGAAGAGTACCTTTCTCTTCGACCACCACGGTCAGGTGGAAGTGCCTTCGACGGCCACGGGAGGCCGGATCGTCGCGTTCAACAACTCGCGATACTTCGCTTATGCCGTGGGCGAAGCCGCCGATGCCTACAACGACAGGGATCGCGGATATGAATTCGTCAGGCGCTTCACCCGACACATGCTCTTCCTACGACCCGCCACCCTGCTCGTGTTGGACAGGGTGATCACGGAGCAGGACACGGCCAAACGTTGTGGAGTATGGATCCGACTCGAGAAGCCGGTTTCCACGAAGCAAAAAGAACTCCTGACTCGTCCGCTCAGCCTGGAGCCCCTCCAGGCGGCTCCACGCGGCACGTGGTATGATTTGAGCCGCCCCCGAAATCCTGAGCCGAAGGTCTCTTGGCGGACGACCCGCCAGGCGTTCTTCTGGGCACCACTGTTGCCAGACCAAGCACAAGTACGGCTCCAAGCCGTCGGGTTTGACGGTCTTCGCTTGGAGTTGGTGCCTGGCAAACGACAGACAGAAGACGTCTTTCTCTCCGCTTTCGTATTCGAAGGGAAAGAACCGCCGGCAGCAGCATGCGTCCGTGACGGAACTGGCGTGAAGGTGGTCCTCAAGGGGGTCCGGGAGTATCAGGTCGATTTCGTTGCCGATGCCCCGCAGAGAGCCACCCTGAGCATCAGGGAGCAGGGTCACGTGCTCTTTGACGGTCCGCTGGCCCCGGATGAAGGAAGAAATTGACCAGGCCGAAGCTTGGCAGGCTCCGGGGTGGCCGGAACTTGCAGTGAGGAGCACAGGATAAGACGTGGGTGGATTCTGGCGTGCCTGTTGGCGTCCGTCGGTGTCCATGGGGCCGAGCCGGAGACCAAGCAATACTTCGAGGATACCGATCTCGTGGGTTACCGAGACGGCGACCGGCAGCGACTGGTTTCGAGCGGTCTGGGCAATCCGGTCCCTCGGTGACCTCAGGCTGAAACAGGCCGCCGGAAAGCCGGTCAAACTCACTGAGAACGTAAACCGGGACATTCGTGCCGAGGCCGCCTGGGCTCTCGGACAGATCGGGGACACGCAGACCTTGCCCGCACTCGTCAAGACCCTGCACGACACGGACCGGCGGGTGCGCATCAGTGCGGTCGAAGGTGTGTCGGCCATGGGTGCCGGGGAGACGGTGGGCGATCTGCAAAGGCTTGCGGCAGCGGATCCCGAGGAGGCGGTGAAAAAGGCCGCTCGCGAAGGGCTCGAGAAGATCGGTCGGTAGTGGCGTCTCTTCCAGAGGATCGTCCCGGCCAACAAGTACCAGATCCTCGCTTCAAGGAACCCCACGCACGTCTGTCTATGGCTGCTTTCCCGTGACACCCAATGCTGCATTCGGCAGGCTGCTTTCGGGGTCCAGTTCAGTCGCACGCTGGAACCATTTCTTCGCTTCCTCGTTGCTCCGGTGTCGCAGCATGGCCCACCCCAGATTGCTGTATGCATAGGCAGGCCACGGACAAAGGCTCGCCGCCCGTCCCGTCGCCTCGATGGCGGCCTCGTACCTGCCGAGTGCGAGTTGAAACCGTGCCTGCTCCATATACGTCTCAGCCAGTTCGGCCCGTGCCGGGACAAAGCGATCGTAGCATTGCAGCGAGGCGGACAGTTGCCGTCTGTACTGGTCGAGATCAGGGGCAGAATACTGTGCTCGGAGTGCCAGAGTGAAGAGGTCCTGGGCGTCCAAGCACGATTCCAATGCGGGCCTGAGACGGTCCAGTTCCTCTTTTGAGCCCACCAGATGCGGATAGATGGGGCGGCGTGCTTGGGTGAGACGGCGAACGTTTTCGAGATAGAGGTGCTGTGTGTGCACATCGCGGAAATGCCGTGGCGCGTGGAATTCCACGTAAGGGTGGTCGTCGGTGTTCAGAGGCCCCTCACCGGCGAATCTCACCGCGTCCGAGTTCGCCAGGACGAACCCGGACAGCACTTGGACCGGGTCGTCGAGTCGGTGCCGGGCCAAGTCGTCTTTCGCGCCTGGTCTTTCGAAGGCCCGCATGAACCTCCCTACGTCAATCGTAAGAGGCTTCTCCGAGCCGATCAGTGCCAGATGTTTCTCGTAGGCCCACACCGAGACGTTCGGGAACACCTTGAGAAAACTGCGCATGATGGCCCCAAGCTCTTCTTCCCCCACCTGGTGGAGAGGAACCCATTGACACATCAATCCTCCGGTTTTCATCCGCTGCCTGCAGTGCCGGTAGTGCTCCACGGTATAGAGACTCCCGACACCGGGACTGCTGGGGAAGAACAGATCCGCGATGATGATATCGTAAGGGTGTGCGTGGAGGAGCATGTGGTTGCGCGCGTCTTCAAGGAACAATGTTCCCTTGGGGGTGTCGGCAGCGTGGAGGTTATCACGACTGAAAAACAGCCGCGCCGCCTCTCGGACCCCGCGCGATACTTCGACGATGTCGAGCCGCTCGACCTCGCTGTCGGCGACAGCCGCTGCCGCACTGATTCCCGTGCCCATCCCCAGGACGAGCAACTCCTTGGGAGCCGGATGCAGAAGAAGCGGGAGATAGCACTCTCTGCGGTACATCCGCATGACCGTAGGTTCGTCAGACCCCTCCTGCTTCGTGCGATCCGACTTCAGGCCCAGTGTTCCGTGCTGCTCGTCGCGAATGACTTCGACCACGCCGTCGGGACCTTCGTAGTGCCAGACGATGCGCTCCGACTCCGAAATGGAAAGGTCGCGAAAAGTGACGTCCCTCGGAAGCGTCCCGATGCCGCCCACCAATCCCAGTCCGACGAAGGCTGCCGCAAGGATCCTGGCCCGACGACTTGAAGCCCGTGCGGCCGCGGTCAGGATGGTGAAAAGCGCAAGGTTAACCGTGGCGGCCACGATGAGGGTGCCCTTCAACCCGGTGAGCGGTATCAGAACGAACGCACCGGCAACGGAACCTATTGAGGCACCCACGTTGTTCCATGCGCTGACGGCACCAACGGTCCGGCCGGCACTTGCCGGGCCGGCCGAGGCGAGTCGGCACGTCAGTGGGAAAGCCGCACCCATCAGGAACGTCGGGACCATCAACAGGGACAGCATCAGGACCAACTGACCGACCACGAACAGCAGGAAACTTCCACCGAAGCAACTGGTGTCGAACTCCAGATCCGCAAACCTGCTTCCCACCGCTCCGAAGAAAGGCGTGGCGAGCACCGCATAGAGGGCGATGCCACCCTCGGCCAGTGCCAGCCAGAGAACAACTGATTTCCGAGGCACCAGCACTCTCGAAGATGTCAGGCTCCCCAGTGCCAGCCCACACAAGAACGCTGCGAGCACCGCCGCGAAACTGTAAACCGTCATGTGCAGCATCAGTGCGGCAATGCGTACCCAAGTAACCTCGTAGAGAAGTCCCGCGAAGCCGGTGCCTGCGGCGGCGACCGGTGCCAACCAGCGAAACGAGGACACCCCCTGCCTCTGTGGTTCCCGCTGGGAAGCACTCTCCCCGGAGGCCCCGGGTGCCACCCCTCGTGCCGCGGGAAAGGCAAGCACAAAGGCCAGAACGCAGAGACCGGCCGCACTCCAATTCGCCCATCGGACGCTCAGAAGGGCGATCAGCAGGAAACCTGCCGCCAGTGTTCCCGTCACGGCTCCGAGTGTGTTGATGCCATACAAATATCCCGCAGGGCGTGCAACCTTCCCTTGACACAGCGCCATGTAGCGGGACAGGGCCGGGAACGTTCCCCCCATGAGCACCGCGGGGGGCAGCAGTGTCACCAGACACAGAAGCAGCCGGACCACTGCCGCCAGCACTGCACCCGGATGGAACTGGAGGTGAAATCTGAGGAAGACCGACTCCACCCAATGGATCAGATGTGGGACGGCGACAACGTAGAGTGCAGTGCACACTACGAGGATGAGGAAAAGGCGGACGGGGTTCTGGAATCTGTCGGCCAATCGACCGACCACGAGACTCCCGATTCCCAGACCGAGCAGGAATACCGCCAGGGCGGTGCCGACCGCATAGACTGTGACGCCGAACACCGGTGTGAGCATCCGCATCCAAACGACTTCGCAGATGAGACAGGCCGCCCCCGTGAAAAAGCAGGCTGCGTAGGCTCCAAATGTGTCCAGTGCATGTTTCATGGTTCGCAGCCGAATCCCTGCCGCTCCGATGCCGCACACGCCGGGCCAGGGAAGTCCCACCATCCTGAGCCACTTGATTCGAGCGACGTGGCGTCCACGCTCGGGAGGGGTTTTCCTCCCGGCTGCGCCTCTCGCCACAATTCCTTCGTCTCCACTGCAACCATTGTCGCCGTTCATCTCCTTTTTCGAACCCACCCTGTCAAAGACCAACAGAACGTCGGGCTTTAGGTAGAACAGTTGACGAATAAAGTGAGTGATTCTCACGTCGTCATAAGCGGCGGTGGCGTCGGCCTTGGCTCCTGGGGCTTTTCAGCGTGGTGTGTCTGGTCTTTGCGGAGCATGCGCGGACTCACAAAGTGCGTGTCGCCCGACGTCCGTGGTATCACAAGGACGAACCGGCCTTTTCGGATGCCCTCGCGACGGTGCGGGAGCTCATCTGGGCGGAAAGCCTTTTGAAACAGCCGCCCGGAAACAAGGGGGTGCAAAAACTCCCGCCCGTTCTGCGGGAAATGCTGATGCACCATCTCGCTTGGGCTGCGTGACACAAAGAGATTGGCAAAAGTCGAGCTACGTGCGGAGCACGGAGTCTCCGTTCTGCACCCTCGCGTGTGTCGTCCGCATGTCCACCAGGCCTATTTCTCGCTCACGAGTGGACCCTGAAAGAGCGCCCTGTTTCCCTCCCGGATCGCGATCGTTCCCTTTTGGGGGTCGTCGGCGACGAAACGGATGCGAGACTCACGCGTGCCCTTCAGCGTCACGTTCACCGTCGTGCCGTCCTGTTCACAACTCACCCCGGGTGGCCGGTCTCCTTCGAAGACGAACACATTGACGAAGATGTCCTCCTCGCGTCTCTCCTTCGGCCACGCTTCCAGGCGTACGGCATCACCTCCCGGTCCGACATCTACTATGTTCGCATAGACCTCGTGCTGTCGAGGAAGAAGAGGCACCCAGAACAGCGCCTGGCCCGCCATGGACCACGTCGGCGATTCCTTGACGCCGGCGCGGTTCAGGTCTAACCAAGGCCCACCTTCTGCTCCGCCCGGTCCCGTCAACGGTATGGCGTGGTTCCGCTTCTCCCGGTCCCTACCCAAGTCCAGGCTGCTCGGGCGCAGCCAGAGGCCAAAACGCTTGACCACGTCCTTCTTCGTGACCACCCGGTCCACCACGACCAGCGTCGCGGGTCTCAAAAACAGCATGTGGCGTGTAAAGGTCCTGACCGGCTCATAAGACGCTTCGCTGTCGTTATAGGCCGCAGCCGCCTCACCCACCGCATAGGCGAAATGCTCCGTGTTGTGGAAGGCCAGAATCTTCCCCGCCCGCTTCGATGCCGGTCCTTCCACCTGCCCATGGTGGTCGAAGACAAACGTGCATTTCGCACCACTCTCGTGCCGTCCACGAAAACCCCCGGGATACGCCGGAGCAATGGCCATCAGCGGTCCCAGGATGATGTCTTTCCCCCCGAAGACGGTGAAACTGTTCTGGTCCAGATGCTGCCAGGGGGTGAGACGAGGCCCGCTGTGAAACCCGACCACCATCGCATCGTCATTCCACGAGCCACGCATCGAAACGAAACCGCTCTTCTCGTTGAAGTATGCCGGCGGCAAATCCTCCGGCGATATCGGACCCTTCTCCTGATCCTTCCGATCCCAGAGCGCGTCTGCATAAGGAACCCGGATTGTCCGCGGCATGCCGTCCCTGACATATGCTCCGGCAGACTCCTCGATGACCCCCCGTATGTTGTAGATGCCGGATTTCTTCCTCCAGGCCTTTTGCAGCAGCCACTGGGCTCGCCCCGCCTCCGGAGTCCCCCCGAGATTGTCCCGCACCAGCAGAAGAAACAGCATGTGTTCCGGATACTCGCTGTAAAGCGGCCGGGGCTCATGAGGAAGCCTCGGCGTGTCGCCGGAGGGATAAAAGAGCCGGAACCCCGCCGCCGAGGCGTGCAGTTGATACGTCACCGCCTCCCTCATGAAGGGAATCCGGGCAAACAGGTCCTCTCCACACGCGGTCTTCTGGGCCTCGAAATACAGTGCCAGGCAGAGGGGACCGAAGTATGCCGCGTTCCCTTCCACCCAGTCACCCCCCATCTGTTCCAGGGCCGGCAGGGCCCGCTTCTCCAATAGTTCAAATCGGGCGTGCTCCACCCACTTCGGGGCCGAGGGGTTGTCGCCGAAGGTCGCCAGGCCAATGACCGCTTCACCCCAGAGATAGCCGTAGAAGAGACTGTTGTAGGGACTTTCTCCCGCCGCCTGCTCCGAACACCACCCAGCCCACCCGTTGAGGACCCTGACGAACTCCTCTTTCTCCTCCTGTGAGAGCAAGTCGTGACACCAGTCGTAGCAGATCGCCGCCGGGTGGATGAACGTTTTCGCATACCCACCCCAAGCGTGAAGCCTCCCGCCGCCCATCCTCAGCAGTTTGGTTGCCTTCCGGATGGCTTCTCTGCCGATCTCCCTGTCTCCGGAAATCACGTAGGCCAGCGCATTGGACAGGAGACCCGCCTCGGGGGTCGAAAGCGTCTTCAGGAGTTCCGCGTCGCCGCGCAATTGGCTGGTCGTCTGTCTGGTGAGCCACACGCGCGGCCGCTCCGTGTGCACCTTGGTCTCTTGTGCGAAACCCCTGCCGCAAAGCATGACAAATAAGCCAACCAGCAGAAGTCTGCCCCCGGTCGTGCTGGTGCGTTTTTCCGCTGCCATGATCTGCCTCCTTGGGCCATCGGGCAGGAGCGTCTTCTGCTTCACCCGGGAAATTCCGGCGGCAGGGACGATCGGCCCCTGCCTCAGTCGCCCAAGCAATAGAGTTTCCCGTCATCGGCCCCCACGAAGAGCCTGCCTCGCGAGACAGCGGGCGAGGATCGGATCGCCCCTCCCAGATTGACGCGGCACAGAATCTCACCTGAATCGAGATCGAACACGGTTATGGTATGGTCTTCCATCGGACAGAACAGCCGTCCGTTGGCAAGAGCAGGGGAAGCCGACGCTGCAACGTTCGGTTTCCCGTATGGCATGATTCTGCTGAGGGAAAGGAAGGGGAGGCTGCTCTCTCGCCTGTGATCCAGTCTCTCACAGGAATGATAGCCCCTTGCGGGGTAGACCGCAATTCCGCCCGCCCGTCCCGTCTCCGGGAAGTCGTAACTCGCGGTCTGCCGGGTGGGACAGTAAGCCACGCCGTCGCTGATGACGGGACACACGTTTTCCGGCACGGAACCGCCCACGCCGATGACACTTCCATCGACCAGGCTGATGCAGAGGATCCTTGACTGTGGTTCCATGCTCACCGCGATGAAGGCCCGGTCATCCGCTAGGGCAAGGGGTGTGGAAGGCATAGTGATGTAGTTGGTACGCCATGGTCCCATGAAGTTCACGTCAGCAGAGGTCCGGGCGTCAAGGCCTTCCAGGTGGTAACCCAGGCTGTAGATGACGCCGTGGCCGTAGGCCGGTGGGAAATCAATGGCCGCCGAACCGGCCCCCCCGAAGGGTCGGGTCTTCCTGTCCCGTGAGGCACTCCGCTTCCAGACGAGTTCACCCGTTCGTGCGTCGATGCAATAGAGATACCCCCAGAAAGAGTTGGGTGAGCCCCAGCCGCTGCCGATGTACAGCCTCCCATCAACGACCAGTGGCGAGCCGCGCACCACCCAAGGGCCCGGCTTCGGGTTCCCATTCCAACTGAACCGTCCGAAGCACTGCTCTTCCGTCCCGTACTCGGGTGCGTCAGGGAAATCCAGAGGAAACCCATATGGCACCGCACCCCCCATGCTCAGGGTCTCCGTCGTCCTATGGTCCACCCCTCTTCGCCAGACCAGTGCCCCCGTTGATGCGTTCAGACAGTAGATCCACCCGTCGTCGGAGCCGAAGTAGACCATCCCGCCCCACACGCACGGAGAGGTGTGTATCTCCCCGCCGGTGATGTAGGTCCACCGGACCTTCCCCGTCGCCGTATCGATCGCATACATCTTGTTGTCCGTGGAGCCGACGTAGACCACGTCCCCCGCAACGGCCGGCGAGGAGCATATGGCTGCACCGGTCTGAGCGGACCACAGGACCCCGAGTGTGGATCGGATCTGTTTGTCCGGGGAGTTCCCCGTTCTGGCCGGGTCGTAGTGAAACATCGGCCAGTCCTGTGGGTTATAATCGTTCGACGCGGCTGGCGGCCGCTCCCCTCGCTCCAACGGAATCTCCTGGGGCGGCGCTATCTGTTCCGGGTTCGGATCCCCCGAGGCAAAACACGCGATGTAATGGGGGCAGTCCCTTTTCCCACCGGTGCTGTATATGTTGCCGTAGGCCACCACGGGATCATAGCAGGCATGCGGCCGCCAAATGTGAGCCCATGCATTTCGTCTGGCTTCGTTTCCAGGCTTGCCGAGTTCAAACGCTGCGACCCCTGAAGCCCCAAGTTCCGCCCACCAGTATCCGTTGGCCAGTACGGGAAAACCACAATCGTGGACGGGAACGTGCATCTGAAACCAGGGGGTCCACTCCCCGCCCTTCCTCTTGAAGGCGAACTGCTGCTCGTGCTGGTGCTTGTCGTACTGTGTACCCTCGGAATCAATGGCGATTCGCCAACGCCCGGGACGTCTCACCAAGTCGATGTCACCCGGATCGGCCGGAGACTCGTCGACGATCCTGCCGGTCGCCGCATCTAGAAGGACCACGTTGCCGTTCGCCCCTTTGCGGCAAACCACGCGGTCGTCCTTGACTCCCAGGTACTCCAGGCCGGTCCCTGAGCGCCATCTCACCCGCAGGCTCTCTCTGTCTACAGCCGTGATGACCAGTGGAGGGTACGCGTAGTAACGGGGGTTCCGCGGCATTTCCCCTTCCAGCACAAAGAGGAGGTCTTTCCATGCACCGGCCAGTTTCCCGGGCAGGTCCATCTCGAGCACGAGCACCTCCCCGGTATACGCGTCCAGAACAGACGGCTTCGTCTCGACCATACTGTGGGCGTACACCCTGTCCCCCACCACGAGCGTTGCGCCCTCATTGTGGTCTCTCGGGGGAAGTTCCGTCATCCAGAGCAACTTGAGTGGAGGTCGGATAACCCGGTCCGGTGAGCAGAAAGAGACGTGCACTGTGTTCTTGTAGAAATACCCTCCTTTCATCGGCCACTCGGCGCCGATCACCGGTCGCGTCACCTCTTTCCACGTTGAATCATCCACTCGGAGGGACTGCTCTTTCTCCGCGTGCTCGAATTGGAGCGACCTGGCTCCAGCGCTCAATAGGAGTTTTCCCCCGGGACGCGTCACACGCCACAACTCCTTCGGCTCCGCCTCCTTCACCCCGTCCAGCACCACCACACGGTGGAAAAAGTAGTCCGGAAACGTCGTATCCCTCAGCGACCCTTCCCGGACAAAGACCGATACCCCGTAAAGCCCTGCCGCATCCACCTCGGCACGCGCCGCCTGAAGGTCCGCACCTTTCCGGGCCACCACGTAGGCCCGGATTCCGGGCAACTTTCCCGCCGCGATGGCCGCCTCCGCCGCACCCGGACCCACAAAAAGACAATTCGCCCGCGTGCTCTCCTTCCACCCGCCGGCCCCGAGAAGATCCCGCACGCCGGCATTCACCCCGTCGGC
>Ga0315282_10016910_pt1 | contig 10600 bp, 6 predicted proteins | sample YL17G07_20_MG_FD_203693 | JGI IMG/M metagenome (GOLD analysis project Ga0315282, IMG submission 203693) | Sediment microbial communities from Yellowstone Lake, YNP, Wyoming, USA - YL17G07_20 | ecosystem: Environmental > Aquatic > Freshwater > Lake > Sediment | place: USA: Wyoming | collected... | reverse complement strand
GGAGAAGATCACGCGCGGCATGATCCAGGCCGAGCAGCATTTCCGGCGAGTGGTGCCTGGGGTTCGCGGCGCCTACGGCCTGGCGGAGGATTCAGCGCAGATCATGTCCGCGGCGATGTTTGAGGAGTTCTGTGTCCCCTACGACAACCTGCTCTACGAGACGTTCGGCGCCGGCCTGCCCGACGGCCGGGGAATGCACATGTGCGGCAAGAGCGCGCACCTGCACCGGGCGCTGGTGGAGCAGGAGCGGATCACCAGTTTCAGCATTTTCGGTTACCAGGTGCCGCCCAAAGTCGCGGCGGAGAACCTCGGGGGGAAGATGCTGCTGTGGGGGAACGTCAACCCCATGCTCATGCTCAATGGATCGAAGGATGAAGTGAAGGCGGCCGCGCGCGAATGCCTGGAGGCGCTGGCGCCGTGCGGCGGGTTCATGCTGGGGGACGGCGCGAACGTCTGCCCCGGGACGCCCATCGAGAACCTGACGGCGCTCACGGAAGCGGCGGAGGAATACGGGGCGGCGGGGGAGGCGAAGGGGGCCTGACGGGGCACGCGCGGCAGAATCGGACTATGAACCACAAAGGCACCCGCTCGGCAAGCTCAGGGTAAACCAAGTGACCAACCTGGGCTATTCATACTGCCGAGCGCGTCGGCGGGAGGACGTAGCATACGCCTGTGTAATCGCGCGCGGATTATTCTCGGCACGGCTGCGCCGTGCTCCGGAATGCGCCTGCGGCGCACAGCACTGCGCGCGGAGCATGCGCGTCATCCGAGATCATCATGAATAATCCGGGCCAAGGGAACGGGAATCTCGAATCCCAGAAACGGTTAAGCCTGGCTTCGACCCAAGAGCGTAAGACACTCCCCCAGCGGATGAACGCCCAACCGGGCGCGGCAGTCTACCGATGCTGCATCAACTAGATTGTAACCGATCGCGTGGACCGGGATGCTGGCTGTCCAGGAAACCGCCGATCCTACGCCACCAAGGCTATGTAGGACAAGCCAACGCCGACGAACGCCGATGAGAGAAAACGTACAAGCAGACTCCCGCCGCAGGCGGATAAACTTCGCGGAGTTTACCCTGAGCGCAACCGAAGGGCTCTGAGTGACAAGCGCAAGGGCCGGCGCCGAGATCGGGTGGATATGCCAGGCCCACCATTGTGTCATTCAGACCTGTCCTGAGCCCAGTCGAAGGAGGCCCGACTTGCGACGCGTGAGTGCGGCTGCGCTGGCGCCGCGAGCGGCGCTCCGGAGCCCCGACAAATCGGGGCCAAGACTTCCGGAGGCGCGATATCCTATCGCGCCACAGCCGCGTCTCCGGAGCGGCCCCTCGGCATTGCTCGGGGTCACCCTGAGCTTGCTCGCCCTGAGCGTGTCGAACGGGTCGAAGGGCGGCGGACACCGCCGCACACGGGCCGAAGAATCTGCTGTTCATCTCGGACCGGGTGCGCCAATCTGCTAGTGCAGCGTCAGTCTCTGTCTGACGGAAACCACAGATGAACACGGATGGGAGAAAAGGCGCGTAGCGGAGGGCCGGCGCAGCCTGGGTTCTCCATGTCGGCGTCAATCGGCGTGTATCGGCGGCTTCACACTATTCATCAAACCCAAGTTGACACAGCACCAGCGGCGGGAATCGTGTGCGCCCAGTCCCTACTCGCTGCCGGCCGCGACGAGTTCCGCGCGGGAGCGGGGCTCGGGAACCGGCAGGCCCTGCTCCCTGAGCCCTTCGATGTGAAGCGCGATCGCCTCTCGGACTAACCGTAGCGCCTCTTCTTCCGTATCAGCGACGGCGGCACATCCCGGCAGGTCCGGCACATAAGCGCCAACGCTGGTATCGCCCCGCTCAATCACCACGAGATAGCTCATCGAGCTTCTCCCTTCAGGCCGGCTGCCTTGAGGATCGCGTTCAGCGTGCCAGGCGGCATGTCGCGCCCGAGGTTCCCCGACACGGTAACAACGCCAGGCCGATCCGGATGGACAAACTGGCGGTGGTCGCCGCGAGTACGGTTAAGCACCCAACCGTTCTGCTCGAGCAGTCGAATCAGGTCACGGGACTGCTGTTGTCGCCGAGCGTACAAGCAGACTCTTCGCTGCGCGCGGGGCGCTTCGCTCTGAGTGACAGGCGAAAGCTACAAGCAGACCCTTCGCTTCGGGCGCGGCCCGGAGTTACCCCTTCTTCTCATTCAGGGCAGGCGGGCGTCGGCCAGATAGAGGTAGTTGAACCGGCCGTTGGGGGCGCTGTCGCCGTTCAGGGTGAATTCGTCGATGCTGTCCTCGTTCTGTATATTGTCAGCCCACTTGAACTCGAAGCGCACGGGCGCGTCGCCGGCGGCGAGTCCGAGGGCGGCACGCGGGATCGCGAGCATGAGTTCATTGCCTTGCACGCGGAACCGCGCCTGAGCGCACGTCTGCCAGTCCCAGCCCTTTCTCGTGCGCTCGATGAAGCTTGTGCCCGCATCCGCGACCCTGCGGTTCACGACGAAGTCGTATCCGTGCCAACCGGTCGCGTGATCGCAATCCGCGTTGATGAAGAGCATCATCCAGTTCGGATCGGCGTGCGGGGTGATGGCGCCTCTCGTTCGCGCATAGAAGTAGATGAACTCCGCATCGCGCGCGACCTTGGCCACCACGAAATCATTGCGGCCCGTCGTGTTGACGTACCGCGTCACGGTGTTGTAGCCGGGATGGTCGCGATGCGCCGTATCGCCGACGTCATCCCTGAACTCGGGGCCGACGTCGCTCCACTGCGAGAAATCCCCATCGATGCGGATCGTCTTCGGCGGGGTCGCCGCGGGGTGAGGCCGCGCTCCCTTGAACCGGCGGACGTAGCTGACCAGTTGATAGTAGTAATTGTCGCCGTGGCCGCCCTTCATCGGCTCGATGTCGCGGCTGTTCTCCTGGTTGAAGGTGTCCACGAACATCGAGGGCGCCTTGACGCCCAGGAACTCGGTGAACCGCCCGCCGAACCACTCGTTCCAGCCGGTGACGAAGACGAACTCGGGGTCTTCCTTGAGCGCGCGCTCCCACTGCTCCGCGAAGTTATACCCTTTGCGAACGGCGTCGGGTTCGGTTGAATGCGCGCCGCCGTGGAAGCTGCGGCCCAGTGCGCCGGGCTCGCTCAGCGTGCCCAGCCGGAGCCCTTTCGCATCTTTCACCGCGTTCTGGGCGACCCCGACCGACATCTGCTCCGCTTCGTCGCGGTCGTTGCGGAACACGTGCTGCGGATAGACCTCGAGCCAGCTCCACATATTGGGCTCGGTCGGTCCCTGGAAGTAGTCAGGCTGGGGGCGCCGGAAGGTGAAGAACTTCAGCAGCTCCGGGTTCACCTGCGCCGGATTGGCGAGAATCAGCGGCTTGCCCTCCCAGCGAAACCAGAGGTCGGAATAGAGGCCTTTGGAGTACAGCTCATCGTAGAGCTGCTGCACCGTGCTCGCGGGATCCCAGAAGGGCGTCAGGAATGCGACGTCGGGGGTGCGGTTGCCTTCGCGGCGCACCTCGGTCAGCACGTCGAAAAGGGCGGTGTAGTTCTGCCGGTACGTGAGCTTGTTGCTGGTGTCGAAGATCAGGGTGTCAACCCCGGCATCGGCCAGCATCTGGGCGTGCTTGCGCAAGACCCATTTGTCGTCGCCGAGGTAGTAGCCAAACAGCGACTCACCCCAGTGGTGCGGCGCGCCGACCGGCCCCCACAGCGGGCTGTCGCCCTTCTGCATCGCGTCGGGGTCCTGGCGCAGGATCTTGGAAATGTCGTAGGGGCCGCCGCTGACGTGCGCGCCGTGCCACAGGAAGTAGAAGATGCCGACCCAGCGGTCGGGCCTGGGCGGCCCGACATGGTCGTAGGTCGGCAAGGTGCGGCCCAAGGCGTCGGTCGCTGCCCAGGTGTCGCTGAAGTTGTCCCAAGCGGGGGTGGCGCTCCGCCGATTGGTTTCATCGTTGCGCACTGTGGGATCTCCGTTCTCGGGGGATTTACTGGTTTTGGGGCTCACCGCCGCGGGGCGGGCACCGTTAGCCGAGGCGATAGGCGATCTCCCACAAGCCGCCAGGATGATCGCGACGAGACCCAAGGTGGACACCAATGCATTGTAGGCGTTGCCCATGAACACAGTTCTTCTGGGGATCGGCATCATCATCCCGGCTCTCAGAGATGTCATTCCGAGCGCCCTGCAGGGCCCCGAACGGGGCCCTTTCAGGATCCCAGAGGGGCAGCGAGGAATCTTGGTCTCGTCCGATCCGGCCAAGACCCCTTCGCTTTGCTCAGGGCAGGCTCTTCGCCAGCGCTCAGGGTGACACAATACGGAGGTCTTGTTATACCGGAATTATGCGTAATGACCGTGAAACGCTCACCCACCGGGTGATGTCACCCCGAGTGTTTACCCCGAGCGAAGTCGAGGGGAAGCGAGGGGTCTCGGCGGCGTGGTTGCGAATTCCCTACCAAGATTCCTCGCGGGCGCTCGGAATGACACCCTCCCTCTCTTACGCATGATCCGGGTTATATGCTTTTAGCCCTTGAGCGCGGCCAGCACGCTCTCCGGCGACAGGGGGATCTGCCTCATGCGCTTGCCGGTGGCGTCGAAGAAGGCGTTGGCGACCGCGACTGCGACGGGGAAGAGCGGCGGCTCGCCCGCGCCTTCAGGCGGATGAGTCGGGTTGTCGACCAGCACCGTCTCGATCGGCGGCGCGTCCTTGATGGTGGGAATACGATAGGTGGCGAAGCTGTCGGTCAGAATCTTGCCGTTCTCGTAACGCACCGCCTCTCGCAGCACCATCCCCAGGCCCATGGTGATCGCGCCTTCCATCTGGTTGCGGATGCCGTCGGGGTTGATCACGAGGCCGCTCTCCATGGCCGCGACCACGCGCCGCACTCGCAGCACACCGGTGGACCGATCGAGCTCGATCTCAACGATCTCCGCGACGCAGGAGCCGGCGGCGACGGCGCACGCGAATCCCACGCCCTGGCCGGTCGGCGCCCGGCGCGACTTCCACCCGTACTTGTCAGCGACCGCCTGCACCGTCTTCGCGAGGCGGGGGTTGTTCTGGAGATGACGCAGGCGGAACTCTACGGGATCCACGCCCAGCGCGCCTGCCATTTCATCCATGTGGGATTCGATGGCGAACGTATTGGCGGAACCGGCCAGGCCGCGCCACGCGCCCTGCGCCAGAGGAGCATTGCAGCGAAGCGTCCGAATGTGCTTGGGGAAACCGTACGGCGGCTCCGCGCCGCGAGCGCCGCAGTTGTAGATGTCGCAATCCCAGGCCTGAATCCGCCCGGCGCTGTCCACACCGCAGCGCACGTCGATGAGGGCCGCCGGCTTGAAGTAATTCCAGGTCAGCACCTCGGCGCGGTTCCAACTCAGCAGCACCGGCCGCTTGACGGCGCGGGACAGCCGCGCCGCCATGACGGCAATGTTGGTGCCCTCCTTGCCTCCGAAGCCGCCGCCCACCCGCGGCACGAAGACATGCACTTTCGACGGGTTGAGCCCAAGCACCCCCGCCACGCCGTCGCGCTGCGAGAATGGCGTCTGCGCGCTCGCCCAGACGGTCGCACCATCGGCGGTCACTGATGCCAGCGCGACGTGGGGTTCGATCGGCGCATGAGCGAGGAACGAGGTGCGATAGGTCTGCTTGAAGGTGCGGCTTGCGCCTGCCAGAGCCGGGAGCGCGGCCGCGTCATCGACGACGGTGCCGTCGGGCGATCCGCTCTTGCGGAGGTCATCATAGAGCGCGGCTTGAGCGGGATGCTGCGTCTCTTCCCATGTGGCCTTGATGAGGTCGCGGGCGCGTTGGGCGATGTCCTGCCGCTCCGCGACCACGCCGACGAACTCGTCCTCTCGTACCACTGCGACCACCCCGGGAAGCTTCTCCGCCTCCCCGGAGTCAATGGTCACGAGACGGGCGCCGAATGACGGCGGGTAGAGCACGGCACCGTAGAGCATGCCTGGGGGCCGGAGATCGCCGACGAACTTCTCCGCCCCGGTCACGATCGCGGGCCCATCTACTCGCGGCAGCGGCTTGCCGATTACCTTATGTTCGCTGAAGGGGAGCAGCGTCGGTTCACCGGGAAGGGTCTCGGTGATCCCCGCGCCCTGGGTCAGTTCGCCGAGGGTGACGGATTTGGTGGGATCCTTGACGAGCGAGATGCGGCCGTCCTTGACGATCAGGTCCTCGGGTTTGACGCCCCACTTCTCAGCCGCCATATTGGTGAGGATCTCTCTGGCCCTGGCCGCGGCGGCCATGAGGGTCCGGCCCACGGTGCGCGTGGAGAGGCTGCCGAACGTGCCCCTGTCGTGCGGGACGCTGTCGGTGTCGCCCATGATCATCTCGACCGAGGAGAAGGGGACGGTGAGTTCCTCCGCGACCATCTGGGCGAACGAGGTGCGAATCCCCTGGCCGAGTTCGACCTTGCCCGAGAAGACGGTCACGCTGTTGTCGGGCGCAATCAGCAACCAGGCGTTGATATCTTCGGCCTCGGCCGCGCCTTCCGCCACGGGCAGAATCTCGGACGGCAGGGCGATCAGGATCATCAGGCCGCCGGCAACGCCCAGGAACTCCCGACGAGTAATGCCAGTTTGGGTCGTGTCCATGGCTTCGCTCCTATCCCGACATCCTCTGGGCGGCGCGCTGGACTGCACTCAGGATTCGCTGGTACACCGCGCACCGGCACAGATTGCCGGCGAGCGCGTCGCGAATCTGATCCTCGGACGGGTGTGGATTGCGCCGCAGCAGCGACACGGTGCTCATGATCATGCCGGGGGTGCAGTAGCCGCACTGCATGGCCTGTGTGTCGAGGAATGCTTCTTGTACCGGGTGCAGCTTCCCGTTGCTCGCGAGACCCTCGATGGTGGTGACCGAATGTCCGGCGACATCAGACATCAAGGTGATGCACGAGCGCACCGCCCGGTCATCAAGCAGAACGGTACATGCGCCGCATTGCCCTTCTCCGCATCCGAACTTCGACCCGGTAAGGTCGAGTTCGGTGCGCAGCACGCTCAGCAGGCTGCGCGAGCCATCCACGGTAAGCTTACGCTCGGTTCCGTTGACGCGAAACGTGATCGCATCTGCCATTGGCTACTCCTTCTGAGACAGCAAAGAGTCACATCTGAAAGGGGTAATTCGGTGTCTGTATCTTTGTGCCTTGGTGGTCTTGTCGGAAATCCCCAACCCGGATCAGTCATAGGCCCGGCGGCGCCCCGATACCTCGGGGCGACCTACACAGGATGCAATTCCGTGCTACCGGAACGGCGCGATCATCCGGCGCCGAAATCCGAGCGCCGCGTCAGCAATCCGGGCTAACTCGTTCCCCGGCGCACCGCGACCAGTTCGGCGACGATGCTCACCGCGATCTCCTCGACCGTCTCCGCGCCGATCTCAATGCCGATGGGCGCATGGAGGCGCGCGAGGTCGGCCTCGCTGAAGCCGCGGCGCCGGAGGCGCTGCCGGATTGCGGCGACCTTGCGCTTACTGCCGATCATCCCGATGTATGCGGCCGGAGTTCGCAGGGCATGCGCGACCACATCCTCATCCATGACGTGCCCGCGCGTGATCGCTACGACGTAAGCGCCGTCGCCGATGGCAAGCTCATCGAACGCATCATCCACGGCTGCAACCAGGGCCCGATCCGCCTGCGGGAAGCGCTGGGTGTTCGCGAACTCGGCGCGGTCGTCGATGACGGTCGTTCGGAAGCCTACCAGATCGGCCAGATGCGTGAGAGGAATCGCGACGTGGCCCGCGCCGAAGATGTAGAGAGAGGGAGAAGCGAAGATCGGCTGAATGTGGGCGCGAACCGGCTGCTCCACAAAGCAGGGCTCCTCCTTGGCGGCGCACTGTTCGGCTGATTCACGCAGCGCCTCATCGGCCGCGGCGTCGCCGGTGGACCCCACGAGCAGGCCGTCAGGTAGCAGCGCAAGCTTGCGGAGGGGGCCCTCGGCGGGAAGGACTGTGATGAGAGCGGCGCGCTCTCCTTCTGCCTCGGCGTGCGCGGCGGCAGCGTAGACCTCCACTGCTCGGTCGGGCAGGACCGGCTCGATAAGCACCACGCATCTGCCGCCACAGATCATCCCGGCGCCGGCGGCCTGGTCCTGAGTGAGATCGAACTCCAGCACTCGGGGCGTGTCCGACGCAATGACCTCGGCCGCCTGGCGCAGCACCTCCGCCTCCAGCAGGCCGCCGCCCACGGTGCCCATGATCGAGCCATCGTCGCGGACCAGCAGTTTGGAGTCGCGCGCAAAAGGGACCGAGCCGCCGAGACGAATCGGCGTGGCAAGCGCCGCGGCGCGCCCGGACTCCTGAAGCCTGACGATCTCCTGGTAGATGCCGCGGTTACTGATCGGCGTGCGATCGGCGGGACTCATCTCTATACTGCTCCTGGGTATCGATGTCGCGCACGTACGCGTCGGAATCGCAATCCACCTCGACGCAGTCGTCGCGGTGAGCATGGATCAGATCGCGGAGAGTCTGATCGTCGCCCAGGGCGAGAATCGCCAGGCGGTAGCTGGAGTCAAAGAGGACCGGATGGCCGCGCTTTCCCCGGAAGGTCGGCAGGGCGATCCCTTTCCCGCTGCTCCGGTGCGCTTGCAGCAGGCGCGAGATGTCCTGGGTGCGGATGCGCGGCTGGTCCCCGAGTGCGATCACGAAGCGGTTCAGTGTATCGGGCAGCGCCTCGACGCCCACGCGAATCGAGGAAACCATGCCGCGCGCGGGGTCGGGGTTGCGCACGACTTGGACGGGCTCGCCCCTGAGCGTTGCCTCGATAGCCGCCGCGTCCGGGCCGGTGACGACGATGATCGGGGCAATCTCAGCCGCGGTCAGCGCGCCGATGACCGAGCCCAGCACCGTGGAATGGCCAAAGGGCATCAGCAGCTTGGGAGAGCCGAATCGGCGCGCTTCCCCGGCGGCGAGCACGACGGCGCCGCAGGCGTCACCGGCTCCGTTCGACTCCTTTGCCAAGTGCGGCGCTGATGGAGATGAACGGGCAATCTCGCGGGGAGTGCTCATGCGGGTCTCTAGCCTGAAAAACCCTCGATGGCCGCAAGTCCGTGAACCTGGCTGCGCCGCCCCCAAACCACACGGCGGGCCGAGCAACGAGCCCGCCCGAGCGCACAGCGCCCACGGGGCGGTCCTTCGCGGCATACACCCCATAGGATACCATGATCTGCCAGGTTGCGGGCGCCCCGGGATGCCAATCGGGTCCTCAGTTTAGGGCGCCGTCGTCGCTCTCTCGCAACGAGGCCACGGAACTTTTCCCGCCTCGCCGAAGTCGAACGAACAGGTCTAGCCGCATACTTCTCGATGGAGAGAACGGGGGACACGGAGATGAAGAAGGCGCTGTTGGCTCATGCCATCGGGCTCACGCTCTTTCTGCTGGCCGGAGCCGCGTTCGCCGACGGGATGCTCTTCCCGACGACGACCATGCCCAGCCAGCCCTTCAGCGTGAAGTACCATCGCGTGACGGTGACGATTGACAACCAGATCGCGAAGACCCACGTTGACCAGGCCTTCGTGAATGACAGTGATCGAGTGCTCGAAGGCACCTACCTGTTTCCGGTGCCCGAGGGCGCGAAGATTCGCGACTTCGCGATCTACGAAGGCGACAAGCCGCTGCGGGGAGAGCTGCTGCGGAAAGAAGAAGCGGTCAGCATCTACGAAGACATCGTCCGTCGTCAGCGGGATCCCGGCCTGCTGGAATACGTGGGGCGCGACACGGTGCGGGCTCGCGTCTTCCCGATCCCGCCGCACAGCGAGAAGCGCTTCACCGTGGACTACGCCGAGGTCATCGCGCGGGACGGGAACCTGTGCCGCTATCTCTATCCGCTCTCGACCGAGCGCTTCAGCGCCCGGCCCCTCGAGGACGTCACCATTACGGTTCGCGTGAAGTCACAGGTCCCGATCAAGAACATCTACTGCCCCTCGCATGAGGTCTCCATCCGGCAGCCCAGCGATCACGACGCGGAGGTGTCCTATGAGGCCTCCCATCTCAAGCCGGCGACCGATTTCGACCTCTTCTACGCGTTGAGCGAGGATGATATCGGCCTGACCCTCCTGACATACAAGGAGAAGGGCGAGCGCGGCTACTGGATGCTCCTGGCGTCTCCCAAGCTGCCGGCCAAGGATGAGGTCGTCCCCAAGGATATCGTTTTCGTGCTCGACCGAACCGGCTCCATGAGCGGGGAGAAGATCCAGCAGGCGAAGGAGGCGCTGCGGTACTGCCTCAACAGCCTCAGCCCGCGCGACCGCTTCGATCTCGTGACCTTCAACGAGACCGCCGAAAGCGTCGGCGACGCCATGATGCCGGCCGGTGCGGCCAATGTCCGCAAGGCGGAGAAATCCGTCCGGGCTCTGTCCGCTCGGGGAGGCACCAATATTGATGAGGCCCTTAAGACAGCGCTGCATCTGTTTGCCGGCGGCACGCGACCCAAGTACGTCGTCTTCCTGACCGATGGCCAGCCGACCGTGGGCCAGACCAATACCGACACGATTCGCCGCCACGTCGCCGCGGCCAATGAGCGGCGCGCGCGCTTCTTCGTCTTCGGCGTCGGCTATGACGTCAACGTGCATTTCCTGGACAAACTGACGGAAGAGAACCGCGGCCTCTCCGAATACGTCCGGCCGC
>Ga0315282_10016909_pt1 | contig 10600 bp, 8 predicted proteins | sample YL17G07_20_MG_FD_203693 | JGI IMG/M metagenome (GOLD analysis project Ga0315282, IMG submission 203693) | Sediment microbial communities from Yellowstone Lake, YNP, Wyoming, USA - YL17G07_20 | ecosystem: Environmental > Aquatic > Freshwater > Lake > Sediment | place: USA: Wyoming | collected... | reverse complement strand
GGCCAGGTTTACTGGTTTCCTTCAATGGCCTGATGGTTTTGCCTATACGGTATCCGACCCTTTCTCAAATGCCGCGTTATCCGTGTTCTGGACTCTGGACACAATAATCACACTATACATCACTTCCAATGCCTATACCCGTCTCAGGATACATTTCGGGAGGCTTGAGAGCCTCCAACCTGACCCGAAGTTGAGGAGACCGATCTCTCTTCCTGCAAGGTTCATGTATTCCGGTAAGGTCTATTACGTTGGCTTGGTGTTGACCGCCCTAATCGTTGTCATGGTCAATATTATCATTATCCCACCAAATGGAGGGTATTGGAAGATACAGGCAGCTTTCACCAATCAATGGTATGTTCCATTGGCGCTCGCCCTGGTAACCATCTTTACCTATACCTTCATTGTTCAATTGTTCGGAGGCATAGTGGCCAGTATTTTTCAGATTTACTTATGGCATTATCCTAGAATCGACCTAAAGGCTAAGAATGCGTACAAATATACCAAGGAATTCCTGGATTATTCGTTCAACACATTTCGCAATATCCTGATTCTTTACTATTTAACGGTCCTATTGGATTATTTGGTCGAATTCCATCACACAGGCGATCCAGCATATTTCTTCACCAACAATCCTGGATTCATGGTATTTCTCGCTCTTTTCCTGCTCGTCCCGCTCCCAGCAATCTATATCATGAACTCACAGGCCCTGAGATTGTTCAAAGAGAAGAAGAAACATGTCCATCATGTTACTAAACCGATTACCGGGGATGAATCAACGGAAGGATCGGAAGTGAACAAGGAATATGCCCTCATAGCATTCAAAAAGAGGAAGGAACAGATCGAGGTCGAGGTTCGAGGGCCCTTGGTCACAGGGGAACCCATCCACGCCGAGCTCTCCGGTCCAACCGAGAAGCCAGACAAGGACCCGTTCATCTTCTATGATGAGTTCCATCCCATCATGGGAATAGCTGCACAATTTGCCGAGAACAATAGAGGCAAGCGCATCAAGGACGAGGATGCTGAGAAAAAGGACCTGGACCTGCTGAACTCCTTCGAGCACCAGATGGAGGTGTTAGGGTATAGGATGTTCATGCAGTTCTTCTCCTCGAAGGAAGTTTACCATATCGTGAAAAACGCGCTCGATAAATCCCTTCCCATGTACTTTGATGCTGAAGGAGCGCTGGCTTCCAATCCCTGGGAACTCCTTCATACCGGCGAGTCTGGAGGGGATTTCCTGTGCCTGAGCACCCAGATCGCCAGGACGACCACTGGCGAGCCGCCATACCATAGATGGCGCCCCGTGAGATCGGTCCTCATCGTCGGTGCGGCCCACCCGAGCCCGGATTTCGGATTGCCGGACCTCTCCAATGTGAACGAGGAATGCAAGATGATTGCGGAGACGCTGAGAGGTTTCATGAAAGTAAAAATTTTGCTCGATGAAGATGCCGGGATCGATAATGTCGAGCGCGAGCTGATGTCCGGGAAATATGACGCCTTCCATTTCTCGGGCCATTCTGAGGTGGCCTCGGACCCCAAGTTCAACTTCCTGGCATTCTCAGATGGAAAATTGACTGCCCAGGACCTGGGGAGGTTCATATCATTCAATAGAAAGGAAGATCCGAAGAAGCTGGACCTACAGCTCATATTCCTGAACAGTTGTAGCAGCGGTGAGTCCAGGGTGAGGGGATGCGGGGCCTCGGACCTCGGCGGCCTGGCGCGAAGCCTCATAGCCGCCGGCGTCCCGTGCGTCGTGGCCATGCAGTGGGCGGTGTCGGACAAGGGCGCTAGGAAGTTCGCCCACGAGTTCTATTCCGGGTTGATGAACGGCAAATCCCCTGAGAAATCCGTCTGGCTGGCGCGCAGGAAAATCGCACTGGACACCAAGGAGAGGGACGTCGCTTGGGCGGCACCCATGATATTCCTGAGATGACGATATCTGTGACCTTGCAGATGGGGTGAGCGAGGAGGTGCTCCGATGGTCATCTATACCAGGTCTGAGAAGGAGGTATACGGTAGGGAGAATGGCCGCAGGATGAAGAGGCAGGACTGCCTCAGGTATTACAACTTGGTAAAGAGCTTCATCTGCAAGGACCTGCCCCGCAATCGGAGGTTCTCGAACTTCGAGATTTCGGAAATGATCTTCAAGGCTGACAAGGGGGACATCCATCCATCTGTCATCAACGAGATAGCGCACCATCTTCACGGGCGCACCCTGAAGGATGAAGGGGCGGTCATAAAGGATGCGTTGCCGTCCGGGGGGTTGGAGGGGAGGCTGCTCGTGGACAAGGTCGGGAAACGCGTCTATTGGACCTTCCACGGTTGAATATTCTATATCATGGCCATTCTATGACTTTTTGTACATTAAAAAGTCGTGGGGCGGTTCCAGGCGGACGGACCCATAGACATGATGATCTTGTTCAAGAAGGAGTTCCCATCCCTAATGTGGGTGCTGATTGTCCTAAGGATCGCCTACATGGCGGCGATAATAAGAGTCCTTATTACCAATTATTGTTCTAAATATTCGGAACGAGGCATATATCCAGCCACCACTATTAGTAAGATTTGGAAATCATTGGTGGTGATAAAAAATGAGCAGTGATGTGGATACGTCGAATAAGGCCAAAGAATCGTTTCTAGTGTCCAAAGAGGATCTTGATGAGAAAAAGAGGTTAGTCAAGACAAACCCTATTGCTGTGGTCATATGGTTATTCCTTTTCATAAACAAGAAGGGGATTCAAAAGGATTTAGGCTCAATCAAATTCGATGAGGTCTCCGAGGTTTTGTCGAAGGTAATCATTACGATAATTGACATCGATATTGGCCTCATTGGGAAAGCCCTGGGCGCTCTAGGCGTGTCAGAATATGTTGAACAACTCAGGCAAAAATGCGAGGCGCAATTGAAAGTGCTCTCAGGGGAAAATGGTGAAGATGAGGCAGATGGCGATGCAGATGAGGAGGGCAACGGTCCACCAGAGAATGGGAAGAAGGAGATTGGCCCAAATGTGATAACGGAGGAGCCAGGGACCAAGACCGTGGACCTTGAAAGGAAATACGCCCCGATGATGTATCTATGATTTTCTTTTTTAAGCCAAAGGTATTTCTTTTTTTGAGCCAAAATTGTTTTTTGTTGATCGTTTCACGGCTCAAAACGCCTCCGTTTCGGTCGGGAATCCGTGTCGCGGAAATCGTTTGCGGTCTTCCTTGTCCACCGTCCCTCCTTATAGTCCGCTCATGTTCGTGCCCGAACAGTCAATATTATCCTCAAAGAAAACAATAACGGAATTAGATGAGACCATGAACCCGCACAAATCACGGCCGGCACCAGCCCGACCAACATCGGTCCCGCTCGATACGATCACGACGACCATTGGCATGAAGATGAAGCTCATCCCGCCTGGCGAATTCATGATGGGTGACGAAAGCTGGGACGACTCCAAGCCATTGCACCGGGTGAAAATAACAAAGCCCTTCTATATTGGCATATATCAAATGACCCAGCGGGAGTGGACGAAGGTCATGGGAAACAATCCGAGCTGCTTTAAGAATGACGACAATCCGGTCGAGAATGTCTCCTGGGAGGACTGCCAGCTGCTAATCGGAAAGCTGAATGTGATCGAACCGGACGCCTGTTATCGTCTGCCCAGCGAGGCGGAATGGGAATATGCCTGCCGGGCAGGGTCGATCAAGAGATATTGCTTCGGAGATGGGGAGAGTGAGCTGGGAGACTATGGCTGGTATAGTGCGAACTCAGGGGATGCGACCCATCCCGTGGGCAAGAAAAAGCCGAATGCGTGGGGTCTATACGACATGCACGGCAATGTGTGGGAATGGTGCCGGGACTGGTATGATGAAAAGTACTATCAAAAGTGCCACGAGCAGGGAATAGTGGAGGATCCCGAAGGGCCGGGTGCCGGCTCCCGCCGGGTGGAACGGGGGGGGTCGTGGAACAACGACGCCGGGATCTGCGGCGCAGGCGGCCGCGACAGGGACGCCCCGGACCACCGCATCGGCCTCGTCGGGGTCCGCCTCGCGAGGTCGTTTTGGTAGGGAATCCGGGCCATCTAAATCGTTTTCTATTGATGTCTTTTATAGGTCCTTGATATCGAGCGCAGCCATGTAGTAGTGGTCGCTGTAGAACAGCAGGAGCAGCTTACCCCCAGAGACCCCCAGCGGCTTCGCCATGTGGTTCACGGGCTCGCCGATGTTCTTTTTCGCCTCCTTCATGCCCGGCCTCCAGTGCCAGAGCGCACTATCCGTGAAATAGAACACATCCTCCCCGTCCACAAGATATTCCCGTGGCCGCTCAGGGGTCGGAAATTCGTGCGCCACCGTGCCATCAGGCGAGACCAGGCAGAACCTCTTGAAGTTCACATAGCTGAGACCGTCGCCCCACAACTTCGGCATTCCCAGCCACGCATCCTCTTTTTCCATGTGCTTCCATAGGAACTTTCCTTTGGCGTCGAACGAATAGATCGTGCGGTTATCGTCGAACAAATAAAGTCCATCCTTGCGCAGGACGATGTCGGGCTGGAAGCCGCCCCCGGCCTCCTTTGCCATCTCTTCCCGGGACCGCTTTAGCGCATCCTCGGGATGCGCCAGGTCCATCAGCACAAGCTCGTCCTTCCTAAGCAATGCCGCCCTCTCGCCCGAGATGGCGAAGCATTCGTTCTCGGGGAGCTCGGTCTTCCATACCAGGGAGCCGTCCCTTCCCTGCTTCCAGACCAGCCGTTCCCTGGTCAGGATGTACCCGTCAGCTGTCACAGAAAGCAATGACGCGTCCTTTTCCGGTCCCAGGGCCAACGGACTCATGCCGGAGACCTGCCCGGTCAACGCGTCGAACTCGATGATCTTGTATGTCCTCGGGCCCTTCTCGCGGTCGAGCTGTGTCATAAGTACGGGCGCTCCATCAGGGCCGAGCATGAGGGCCCCGCCCCAGGCAGTGAGGCCCCGATAAGAGGACCTGTCGCCTAGGTTGATCATGTAGCGCGTCCTTCCCGTGGGAACATGGATGGCGGAGAGCGTCGGCAGGTGCCTGTTCCCGTCGAAGAGGAAGTGGGCCGTGTAGAACAGCCAGTCCCCGGCGATCCTGCCGCTACCGTCGTCCACGCTCAGAAGCCATTGAGCCCCGGGCAGTTCTACCTCCTTTCCGGGCCTCCTGTCACTTTCAAAGAATCTCTTTCGGGCCGCAGCATCCCCACCGAGGGCGGAGCGCGCCAGCCCTATCCACTGCAGCTTGGAAAGGGGGCTGTGTCCGCTCGAGAAAATGTCCGGGATCGAGCCCTGGCCCACATCCACCCTCGAAGGCCCCGTTCCCATGCTGTCATGATGCGACTCGAGCCATATGGCCTCGGAGCTTTCGGGATTGCCACCCAATGAAAATGGTCCGTCCGCCTTCTTTTTGTTCTCCTTTAAAATGTCTTTGTTGAGGCTTTCCAAGACGGCTACGACCCGTTCTTTCATCTCGTCGTCGGCGCCAAGCTCCAGGAGCGCTCTCAGGCACTCCAGGAAGAGACCATCCAGCTCCTCCAGCTCCGTCGTATAGTCCGTGTGGAGCTTGAAGAAGCGGCGCCTGACCTTCATGAAGCGCTCGAGGTATGGGAGGGCCTCCTCGCCCAGGAGCGGTGCGAGCCTGACCATCCTCTCTTCAGGATAGTTGCCGTACCAGACCAGCCTGGACCCGAGGGCGGCTCCCTCCACTGTCGAGTGTGAGGGGTCACGGAATGCTTCAAAATAGGATCGAAGCAATCGCAAGGACGAGTTGCCCGGTTTTGCGGGCGGTTCCCGCAGCGGTCGATAGCGGATCCCCGTATCGGCCAGCCCCGAGCGCAAAAGGAAGATAAGGTACTCGTCGCGCTCGTCCTTTGGCGCGGCCAGGACCTTTTCCCAATATTCGCAATGGGGCGTTCTTGGCCTCCCGTCCTGCGGGGGAACCCTCCCTTCCCTTGCCAGCGACGCCCATACTCCGAAGACATACCAGTTGCCGGCCATGAACGCGTCACAGATCTCTGTGAGCCGTTCTTTCGTCGCCGTCCCAAGGAACTCATACCTGTAGACCGGATTGTCGAACTCAGAATAATCGCATTGCGGGCTCTGGACCTCGACCTGTTCTGGCGGTTTGGGGTCCCGCCCGAAGAGCCTACCCATAATTCCTTTTTTGGCCTTCGCAGGTTCCTTGCGTCCTTCACTGGGCAACTTCCTCTCCATGGTACTATTATCGCATTTTCATATTAAATGGTTGACCCGGCATTCAACCTCTGCCATTCCTATTTCTTCGACCTATCAAAACCGCCAAAGTGACCAATAATACTGACAATGTCGTAATATCCGGGAACGGGATCACCCATTTGTTGTGAGGTTTGACCTTTGATGCGCTCGATCCCTCCGATCCGATAACGGTAATGTTCGAACGAGCGGTCAGTCCTGAGTTCCCCCTTCTCACAACGACCTGGACCCTTCCGATGCCAGGATCAGTGGCTCGGAACCCTCCGTCAGGCCCAACAATCCCAATCCCCCCCTCGACGGACCATGTGATATTCAGGGAAGTCGAATTGATTGGCCTATCGTACTGATCGAAGGCGGATACGATGAACCGCCGGGCCGCCATGCTCCTGACCATTGCCGTTTTCGGTAGCAGATATATTGCCGAGAGGACCTGTTGAGAATTTTTAACAAGGACCGATACGTGCTCGCTCGATAGCGTTCGGTTCGTTCCATTCTCATCGATGATCATCCCTGTGGCATTGAGCTCGTGCAATCCATCCTCCACGGTCGTCGTATCCCATTTGCACGAGAAGAAGTACGGAAATGTTGTGTTGTTCAAATGCATGTGGATGTGGTCGGCATAGAGGAATTGCCCATCGAAATAGAACGAAACCTGTGTGGGCGACATATTCTCGTCGGATTCGGCGACGATGTCGATGGTGCCTTTCACATGAACGGGCCGGTCGATGACATTTATCGGCATGACGATTGCAAGCGAGGTCCAATGAAAACCATGTTGACAAGCAGATGTATCGGATAAAGAATAATTCATGGCCACGGTGGCGCTTAAAATGATCAGCAATTCAAAACATATGAACACCGTTCTCGAATTCTTTTCGACCATGATGACCTGAGTTCATTTTCCGGTTGTGGACTTTATAATATTATTGGTATCTGGGCCGGAACATAATCTTATTGGCCTCAGTTCAAAGCAGTCAAAATAGTTTTTGCTTGGTATCCTTCCCACACAACGCATTCCACAATAGCAAGTTATTTCTCATTCTGAGGATGTTCCCTGAACGATGTTCGACCCCGGCTCGATACTAGGCAGCACGTTCTTCGCCAGCCGGGAACCCGTACGGAACCCGCTTGCCCTAAAGCTCGTCCACGAGGCCCGGGCCATCGGCTCCAAGGAGCCCTCATTGATCGGCAGCATCGGCCACAGGCTTGTCCGTGGATTCCTGTTGTCAGCCGATGCGATTCTCTGCAACATGAAGGAGGGCGACATCGTCGAGGTCACGGAATACGACCCGGTCCGGAAGACGAGCCTCGTCATAGGCATGAAGGGGCCGTCGCGCTTCGTGGCCCTCCACTGGCTGGCCCTGCAGACCAATCCTGACAAGCTCGTCACCCTCTACCTGTGCGTCGAATCCCCACCCCCGGGCGTGAGCGTCTTCAGCTCCAAACTGTTGCACGGGAGCTTCGAGGAGGCCATGGAGGTCGCCAGGGCCTTAAAAGCCTCCGGCAAGGGCACCATATTCATCGACGGGGCCGGTCTCCTCATGGTGACCAGGGACCTGGAAACGCTTCCCAAGGACTTCGAGGCCCTCCTCGAGGCGGCCAGGGCCGACGCCAAGAAGGCCAAGCCCAAACCCAAGAGGAAGAAGAAAAATAAATGACCAAACCTTTTAAAGATACCACCATAATATCGGCCTGACGGACACTGGACGACCTCGATGGAGGTACAGCGTTGAAGGTCATAACCAAGGAAGGTACCAAGGACATCTGGGCCCTGTGGTACGAGGCCGGCCTCGTCAAGTTCATCGACCAGAGGGCCCTCCCTGAAAAGCTCGAGTTCTTCAACGCCAAGGATTACCGGGACGTTGCCTTCGCGATCAAGGACATGGTCGTCCGCGGTGCCCCGGCCATAGGGGCCGCCGGCGCCCTGGGCATGGCCCAGGCCTACGAGCAGCGGAGGGATATGGCGGAGGTGGCCCAGGTCCTCAGGGCCACCAGGCCCACGGCCCACGACCTCTTCTTCGGCATCGCGCTCATCGAGAACGCTATAAAGGCCAGCGAGGACCCGGTCAAGGCCGCCAAGGTCTTCGTCGAGGACCTCGTGGACCGCTGCCGGAGGATCGGCGAGAACGGGGCCAAGCTCATCAAGGACGGCGCCCGCATCCTGACCCACTGCAACGCCGGCGCGTTGGCCACCGTGGACTACGGCACGGCCCTGGCCCCTATGCGCGTGGCCCACCGGGCGGGGAAGAACATCTTTGTCTTCGTCGACGAGACAAGGCCCAGGCTCCAGGGGGCCAAGCTCACCGCCTGGGAGCTCAAGCAGGAGGGCATCCCGCACGCGCTAATCGCTGACAACGCCGCAGGGCACTATCTCTCACGAGGCGAGGTCGACCTGGTCATCACCGGCGCCGACCGCATCACGGCCAGCGGGGACTTCGCGAACAAGATCGGGACCTTCGAGAAGGCCGTCGTGGCCAAGGCCTGCGGCGTGCCCTTCTACGTCGCCGCGCCCATAAGCACCTTCGACCCGGGCACAAAGGATGGCAAGGGCATCCCAATAGAGGAGCGGGACCAGGACGAGGTCCTTTTCGTCGGCGGCAAGGCCATAGCGCCAGAGGGGACCAAGGCCCGCAACCCGGCCTTCGACGTGACCCCCCACGGCTACGTCAAGGCCTTCATAACAGAGGCCGGCATCTTCAAGCCCTCACAGCTCGGCAAGCTCGACTGGATGCGCAAGAAGCGGCGCAGGACCGGGGGACGCGGCCGTGGTCGATGAGGACCTTTCCGAGAAGCTGCTCGCGGCCCTGACGGACGGCGAGGAGGCCCTGACCGACGAGGAGTTCGAGAACCTCCTGAATTACTTCGACCACCGCCTGAAGGAGAAGCCCGACAACGCGGTCCTTTGGAACAACAAGGCAGTCATCCTGGACCGCATGGGCAGGCACGACGAGGCCCTGCAGTACTACGACAAGGCCACGGAGCTCGACAGCTCCTATTTCGTGGCCTGGTACAACAAGGGCAACACGCTCTGCTTCCTGGACCAGGTCGACGAGGCCCTGCTGTCCTACAAGAACGGGATGGCCATCAACGCCGACGACGAGGGGACCCTGGTGGACATCACGCAGACCCTTCTCCAGACGGACCATGTCAAGGACGCCCTGAGGCTCTTCGAGGAGGCCACGGCGCTCTATCCGAACAACGGGAAGCTCCACTACTGCAAGGGGCTCGTCCTAGAAACGCTGGGCAAGGGCAAGCGGGCCGTCCAGGCCTACAAGAAGGCCGTCGAGCTGGCCCCGGACTTCAGCCAGGTCCGCATATCGCTTGGCAACGTCCTGTTCGCCCTCGGGCAGTACGAATCGGCCTTCGACTGCTACGACAAGGCCCTGCTCGAGATCGAGGACGACGAGGAACTGTGGAACAACATGGGCTACATCCTCTTCTCCATGGGCCGCTACGAGGAGGCCATCCAGTACTACAACAAGGCCCTGGACCTCAACAAGAAGTACAAGCCCGCCTGGTACAACAAGGGCTACACGCTCCAGTCCCTGAACCTGCTCGAGGACGCCATCCGCTGCTACGACGAGGCCATCAAGCTCGACCCGAACGACGAGCTCCTCTGGAACAACCGCGGCAACGCCGAGTACAACCTTCGCCGATACAAGACATCGATCGAGTTCTACGAGGAGGCCCTGGAGTTCCTCCCGGACTACGACATCGCCCTGAACAACATCGGCAACGCCCTCATGAAGATGGGCAAGTGGGCGGAGTCCATCCCCTGGCACGACAAGGCCCTCGCCGTCAACAAGAAGTTCGATTATGCCTGGTACGCGAAGGGCGTGGCCCTGCACAAGACCGGGAAGCACGAGGAGGGCCTCAAGCTCATGGACAAGAGCCTCGAGCTCAACCCCAACTACGACCACACCTGGCTTGCCAAGGCCGAGACCCTCGATGCCCTGGGCCGGCTCGACGAGGCCATGGAGTGCCTCGACAAGGCCATCGAGCTGAACCCGGACTTCCGCGAGGCCTGGGTCGACAAGGCCGAGCTCCTGGACCGACTCGGCCGCGGGGAGGAGGCGGTGGAGTGCCAGGAGGAGGCCCTGAAGAGCTTCGATGTGGAGGTCTCGGCCTTCCCTCGCGACCATATCTATCCGCTCGAGAAGGGCGAGTACCTGATCGAGCTGATGCGGCCCGACGAGGCCCTGAAGGTCTTTGAAAGGGAGCTCGGGGACAGGCCCGGCGATGCCAGGGCCCTGACAGGCAAGGCGAGCGCCCTTCTGGACATGGGAAAGAGCGACGAAGCGCTGGCGACCTTCGTCAAGGCCCTGGAGGCCTCGGCCAAGGACCCGCAGGTCTGGCTGCTCATCGGGAAGGCCTACAT
>Ga0315282_10016908_pt1 | contig 10601 bp, 7 predicted proteins | sample YL17G07_20_MG_FD_203693 | JGI IMG/M metagenome (GOLD analysis project Ga0315282, IMG submission 203693) | Sediment microbial communities from Yellowstone Lake, YNP, Wyoming, USA - YL17G07_20 | ecosystem: Environmental > Aquatic > Freshwater > Lake > Sediment | place: USA: Wyoming | collected... | reverse complement strand
CGGCCGAGGGGCCGTCCTTGGGGATGGCGCCGGCCGGGACGTGGATGTGGATGTCGTGCGTCTCCAGGAACTCAAAGGGGATGTTGAGCTGCTCAGACCGGCTGCGGGCGAAGGTAAGGGCGGCCTGTGCCGACTCCTGCATGACGTCGCCCAGCTTGCCGGTGAGGGTGAGGCGGCCCTTGCCCGGTATGCAGCGGGCCTCCACGTAGAGGATGTCGCCCCCGGCCATGGTGGCGGCCATGCCGGTGGCCACGCCCACCTCGTCGTCCTCTTCGGGGATCTCCCAGTGAAAGCGGATGGGCCCCAGGTAGGGATGCAGGTCGCCGGCGTCGACGGTTGTAGTCTCAGTGACGCCCCGGGCCAGCTCGCGGGCCATGCCGCGGCAGATGGCGCCGATCTCGCGCTCGAGGTTGCGCACGCCCGCCTCCCGGGTGTAGCTGCGGATGATCTCCAGGAGGGCGGCGTCGGTGATGATGAGGCGGCCTTCGGGGATGCCGTTGGCCTCCATCTGGCGGGGCACCAGGTAGCGGCGGGCGATGGCCAGCTTGTCGCGCTCCGTATAGCCCGGCAGCTCGATGATCTCCATGCGGTCGAGCAGGGGCGCCGGGATGGTGTCGAAGAGATTGGCGGTGGTGATGAACATGACCTTCGAGAGGTCGAAGGGGACGTCCAGGTAGTGGTCGGAGAAGGAGAAGTTCTGCTCCGGGTCCAGCACCTCCAGGAGGGCGGAGGCCGGGTCGCCGCGGAAGTCTATGCCCAGCTTGTCCACCTCGTCCAGCATGATGAGGGGGTTGTTGGAGCCGGCGCGTCGGATGTCCTGGATGATGCGCCCGGGCAGAGCGCCCACGTATGTACGGCGGTGCCCCCGGATCTCGGCCTCGTCCCGCATGCCGCCCAGGGACATGCGGACGAACTTGCGGCCCAGGGCGCGGGCGATGGACTGCCCAAGGGAGGTCTTGCCGACGCCGGGCGGCCCCACGAAGCAGAGAATCGGCCCCTTGCTCTCCCGCTTTAGCTTGCGGACGGCCAGGAAGTCCAGGATACGCCGTTTCACCTTCTCCAGGTCGTGGTGATCGGCGTTCAGGATCTCCTCGGCGCGCTCGATGTCCAGGTTGTCCTCAGTGGACTTATCCCAGGGGAGGTCGGCCAGCCATTCCAGGTAGGTGCGCACCACCTGGTAGTCGGCGGCGGCCTGAGGCATGGTGCGCAGCCGGTCGAGCTCGCGGTCGGCCTCGCGACGGGCCTCCGGCGGCAGGTGCGCCTCGTCCAGGCGCTTCCTCAGGTCCTCCACCTCCGGCGCCAGCTCCGACTCGCCCAGCTCCCTCTGAATGGCCTTGAGCTGCTCGCGGAGGATGAACTCCCGCTGATGCTTCTCCATCTCGCCGTGCACCTGCGACTTGATCTGGCGCTCCACCTCCAGCACCTCGACCTCGCGGTTGAGGAAGCCGACGATGATGCGTAGACGCTCGGCGACATCGCCGGCCTCGAGGACGGCCTGGCGCTCCTCCGTCGTGATATTGAGGTTGGCGGCGATGAGGTCAGCCAGGTGGCTGGGGTCCTGAATACCGGCGACCATGAGGCCCATCTCCTGCGGGACGTTCTCCGCCAGGCTGATGGCCCTCTGGAAGAGGGAGCTCGCGGCTCGGGTCAGGGCCTCCAGCTCCGTGCCGGCCTTGGACACGTCCCGCAGCCTCTGGACGCGGGCCCGGAGCCAGGGCTTCTCCTGCTGGAGCTCGAGGAGGGTGACGCGAGCCACCCCCTGGATGATGGCCTGGACAGCGCCGTTGGGGGCCTTGGCCATGCGGGCGATGATGGCGGCGGTGCCCACGGAGTAGGTCTCGCCACTGGGCTGGCCGTCCTCGCCCGGCTTCTGCGCGAAGATGGCGAGCATCTTGTTGGGGGTGCCGGCGGCCTCGTCGATGGCGCCGACGACAGACTGCTCCTGGGAGGCCAGGGGCACCATTAAGCCCGGGAAGAGCACCAGACCGCCACTGGCCAGAGCCGGCAGGACCTCCGGCACGCGTATGTGCTCTTCCGGCGTCTCCACCTCGGGTGTCAAGGGGGCGGGGGTGGGCGGAGCGGCTTCGCTTTGGGAGTCGTTCATTGCTTTATGCCCTCTGCGGGCGGACCGTCACCCGCACCCGCTGTCTCTGCCGCTGACGCTTGGGCAGCGCGATCTTGAGGAATCCGTCGCGGTAGGAGACCTGGACTCCCTCTGGGTCCACCTCGGCTGGCAGGCTCACGGTGCGCTCGAAGGTGCCGTAGCAGATCTCTATCTGGCTGTGGCGGTGGCCCGGGGCAGCGTGATAGTCGTTCTTCTGGCCGTGGAAGCGGAGGCGGTCGCCGTGCAGGTCGATCTGCACCTCTTCGTCGCCGATGCCGGGGATCTCGGCCAGAATGACCACCTCCTCGACGGTCTCGTAGACGTCCACGGGCGGCTCCAGGATTGGTGGGCAGAAGCGGGGGCGCCCGCCTTGACCACCGGTGAGCCGGTCCCACATCTCATCCATCTGCTGGTGCAGGTATTCGAAGTCGGCGAAGAGCTTCTGTGCCATGGGAGTCCCTCAGTACTGGCTGGCGGCGGCTGGCTAGAGCAGGACGCGGAATCCCTCGTGGGTGGCCGTGAAGCCCATCTTCTGGTAGAAGCGGTGGGCCTCCTTGCGGCGCTTGTTGCTCGTGAGGGAGACCTTGTAGCAGCCGGCGCGTCGCGCTTCTTCTATAGCATACCGCATGAGGGCTTCGCCATAGCCCTTCTTACGCGCCGAACTGTCAACGACAAGGCCTTCCACGAAGGCCCACGGCCTGCCTCGATACGACAGGTTGGGGACGATGCCCAGGGTGCCGGTGGCCACCACGCGCCCTTCGGTCTCCGCCACGAGAAGCTGCTGCCGAGCGTCAGCCTCGATCCGGCGGAAAGCAGCGCGATAGCTCTCGGGCAGGGGCTCCACCGGGGAATCGCGGTCGTCGTCCAGGGAGAGCTGGCTCAAGAGCTCCACGATGCGAGGCAGGTCGGCCTCGGTGGCGCGGCGGATGGTGAAACGTGACCTCACCTGTTCGCTGGCGACTCGGGACCTGGCCACGAGCAAGTCCTCCTTGACACCGAGGGGCGGGTCGGCCTGCCGGGCCTCAGCTTCGCGGGCGGCGGCGAGCCGTGGGCGCCGGCGGCTTCGCGCCAGGCGAGACGCGCCCCTTCGCCGGCGGCGGCTTCGCGCCAGGCGAGGCGCGGCGTGCTGAGGTGGCGGGCCGCGCGGGAGCGGGCCTCTTCCCCGGCGAGGCTGAAGGGGCTCGCGGCGTGGGATTCGGCTGCGCAGGCGCCGCGCCCCGACCGGCGGCAGGCTTTGGAGGCGGGCGCCGCCGGGAGGCAGCGGTCTCCTTGGGGCCGGCAGGCCCGGTGGCAGGGGGCGCGTGCCTGGCTGTGGGTGGCGCCATGTCGATGGTCGCGACGGAGGCCACCCTATCGCCGGGGGCCATCCGCATCACCTGCACGCCCTGAGAGGGTCGCCCAACCTGAGCGATGCTGTCCAGCCGCGTGCGCAGGACGATGCCGTCGGCGGAGATGACGATGAGCTCCTGCATGGGGTTGACCATGCGGGCGATGGCCACCTGCCCCGTCTTGTCGGTCACCTGGTGGGCGATCACCCCTTGCCCGCCGCGAGAGTGCCGCGGGTACTCCTCGACCGGGGTGCGCTTGCCATAGCCATTCGCAGTCACAGTGAGGACCTGTTCGCCTGGCTTCGCAACCTCCATCGAAACCAGGTGGGCGCCGCGGCCCAGGCGAATGCCGCGGACGCCGCCGCTCGCGCGGGAGGCCGAGCGCAGCTCGTCGACCGCGAAGCGGACGGCGTGACCGTCGGACGTGATCGGAATGACGTCGTCGCCTTCGGCGGCAAGGCGGGCCACCACCAGCTCATCGCCGGCCTCCAGATCCATGGCGATGAGCCCGGAGCGGCGAACGGATTCGAACTCGGAGAGGGCCGTCTTCTTCACCTCGCCCCGTTTGGTAGCCAGCACCATGAAGTCGCGGTCCATGGTGCGGGTGGCCACGACGGCCGTCACCAGTTCCCCCTGTTCAATGTCGATGAGGTTGATAAGGGGGATGCCGCGCGCCTGACGTGACGTGTCCGGGATCTCGTGGGTGCGGAGTTGGAAGACGCGACCGCGGTCGGTGAAGAAGAGGAGGCTATCGTGGGTGTCGGCGACGAGGAGGCGGCTGACAGCATCGGCTTCGCGGGTTTGCATGCCGGTGATGCCCCTGCCTCCGCGGCGCTGAAGTCGGTAGGTCTCCAGGGGCATGCGCTTAATGTAGCCGCGGTTGCTGAGGGCCACCACCACCTCCTGGTGGGGGATGAGGTCCTCCTCAGAGAAGGACTCCACCTCCTGCTCCACCACCCGGGTGCGGCGCTCGTCACCGTACTTCTTCTTGAGCTCCTGGGTATCCTCCTTGATTAGGAAGTCGATCTTGCGGGGGTTGGCCAGGAGGTCCTCCAGGTAGTTGATGCGCTGGATGACCTCGGCGAACTCCTCCTCGATCTTCTGGCGTTCCAGGCGAGCCAGGCGGCGCAACTGCATGTCGAGCACGGCCTGGGCTTGACGGTCGCTGAGGCGGAAGGGAGCGCGCATCAGGTGTTCCTTGGCCTGCTCAGCGGACTGGGCGCGGCGGATGGTCTGGATGACCTCGTCCAGGTTCTGGAGGGCGATCATGTAGCCCTGGAGGATGTGCTCCCGCTCCCGCGCCTTCTCCAGGTCGAACTGGGAGCGGCGGCGGATGACCAGGCGCCGGAAGTTGATGTAGTGCTCCAGGGCCGCCTTCAGGCGGATGGTTCGCGGCTGTCCGTCCACCAGGGCCAGCATGTTGACGGCGAAGGTGGACTGCATAGCGGTGTGCTTGTAGAGGAAGTTGAGCAGCGGTTTAGCCTGACCGCTGCGCCCCAGCTCGATGACGATGCGCATGCCGTGGCGGTCGGACTCGTCGCGCAAGTCACTGACCCCCTCCAGGCGGTGCTCCTTGGCCAGGTCGGCGATCTTCTCGACGAGCGCGGCCTTGTTCACCTGGTAGGGAAGCTCGCTGACCACGATCTGCTGGCGGCCGCCGCGGGTCGTCTCTTCGATGCGGGTGCGGGCCCGGACTATGATGCGGCCGCGGCCCTCGGCCTGGGCCGACTTTATGCTCTGACGTCCGAAGATGATGCCGCCGGTGGGGAAGTCCGGCCCTCGGACGATCTCTGAGAGGTCGTCCGAGGAGGCATCAGGATTGTCAAGGAGGAGACAGATGGCGTCGCACACCTCGCCCAGGTTGTGAGGCGGGATGTTGGTGGCCATGCCCACGGCGATGCCGGAGGCGCCGTTCACCAGCAGGTTGGGCAGGCGGGAGGGGAGGACCACGGGCTCGTTGAGGCTGCCGTCGAAGTTGGGCGTGAAGTCGACGGTGTCGCGGTCAATGTCGGCCAGGATCTCCTCGGCGATGTGGGCCAGGCGGGCCTCGGTGTAGCGCATGGCCGCCGGGGGGTCGTTGTCCACGCTGCCGAAGTTGCCCTGGCCGTCCACCAGGGGGTAGCGGAGCGAGAAGTCTTGGGCCATGCGGACCATCGCCTCGTAGACGGGGGCATCGCCGTGGGGGTGGAACTTGCCCAGGACCTCGCCCACGATGCGGGCGCTCTTCTTGTACGGGGAGCCGGGACGGAGGCCCAGCTCGCTGATGGCGTAGAGGATGCGCCGCTGCACGGGCTTGAGGCCGTCGCGCACGTCGGGCAGGGCGCGGGCGACGATGACGCTCATGGCGTAGTCGAGGTAGGAGGCCCGCATCTCCTCCTCGATGTGGACGGTCCGGACCTTGCCAAGGTTGGTGTCGGTGGTCATGAATACCTCGAGCGGCTGCTACCTGCTGGCCATGAGCCTGCCAACGAACGGCCACACCAGCTTGAATGGGGGGTCCCCGCCTCCGCCCCCTAGCCGCCTACCGCCAAATGCCGGGGTCAGGTATGTGTCGATGAGGATGCGTAAGTCGTAACCAAGGTCATCATTTCCATCCTCGGGGAAGCGGGCGACAAATGCATGCCAATCTGTTTCGACCCGTGACCCCCGAAGGTCAAATCGTTCCTCGGGCAGGCCGCTCACATACCCCAGGTGTTGCGGGTACTCCTGGAGGAAGCGCTGAACTGCGTAGTAACCTTGCTTCAGGTGCCCCGTGCGGTTGTTGCCATCCGTGTTGTAGTAGATGACGCGGATATCGTCTGCGGCTTCGCCCGAGAATCTCTTGCAGAAGTCGATAAAGCGTCTCAGGGGAACCAGAGGTTGCTTGCCAGGAACCGCTGGGGCTACATCCTGCACTAGTTCAAGCAGGGCCTCTCGGTCTTCCGTGCGTCTTTGACATTCAGTAACAAAGCTTCGGAGATCCCCTCGACTAGTGGGAGACAAGAGGCCCCTAGTATCATTCGCGTATCGGAGGATCTCGGTGATCTCCGGCGGTTGCACCACCTTGCCAATTTCAATGTTGTTTGCGAACCCTCCAGCAGTCAGGTTGGATGACCCGGCCCAAGCCAGGTCCTGGTCCGCTAGCAAGAACTTGGCGTGCAGGTGTGGGCTGGTGTAAAGCTGAGAATGCACTCGGGTTGGCAGGGCGTCAAGGAAGTCGAGAAGCGCATCGGGCTCGCTGGCGCCCGTGACCCAGTCGCGGAGCTGGATCCTGGTCCAAACCTCCACGAGTTCCGCAGACTGTGGGAGGGATCTACTCACGAGTGCCAGGCCGTACCCGGATATAAATGGACTGCAGATCAGAAGCTGGGACCTGGTTGAAGCGATAACAGTGGCGGCGTCGTTCGCATCTGGATTCTTCCACGACATGTGTCGCTCCTATTGCAGCAGGGGGGGCTGGTAGGCCTCCTCCGCCGCCGTCTCGTCCACTAGCGCAGCCGCGGGGCGGGCGTCTGGTGGCAACTCCAGCGCGCCCTGCAGCCAAGCTACGCTAAAGTCCCCGCCTCTAGCCGCCGGCTTGAGTCTCTTCTCGAGGGACGTCAGTGTCACGACGCGCCCGCTCACATGGTAAGATGATGGCTCGTTCGCAGCCAACTCCTCTATGAAAGCCCACAGGTCGGGCTCGCTTGCCCGCTGGAAGCGAGACACGACTGCCTCCAGCGCTTCCAGCGCCGTGCTGTATCTGAACACTCCGTTAAGATTGCGACGGTTCTTGTAGTCCGCTGCTAGGAGGCCATCGGCTTCCACTACTGGGTCCTGAGGGCGGCTGCCGGTCAACCTCTCGAAAGCATCCCAGACTTCTGGCTTTGCATCCCTGCCGTTTGGTGAGCGGAACACCCTTGTGACCGCCCCGTTAAGGAGCGCCCTTGACTTGGAGAGGTCTGCACATCTTGCCCAAGCCAGAAATCGGCGCGCGATTTCGTCCACCGGTAGCGAGCCGGGCCTGCCACCAAAGACGTTCTCCTTGATGAGCGCGGAGGCAAGGGATGCGAGTTCACTCGGTTGCTGGAACCCTATGCGCCGCACTGATTCCTCAGCGTAGTAGGGCGAGATTTCGATCCCGATCCACCGGCGCGCGAGGCTTCGAGCGACCTTTGGAGTGGTACCACTGCCTGAGAATGGGTCGAGCACCAGTTCACCAGGCCGAGAGGTAGCGCGAATTATCTTCTCGGCGATTTCCTCCGGGTAGACAGCGATATGGGAGGACTGTTCCGTGCTACCATATGCCACACGGTCGACCTCCCACACGTTACCTGGGTTACGCCCCCAAAAGTTGTTGCGCTTATCGAGTTCGCGGGATTTCTCCCGTATGGCGTCAACATCGAAGCGTGGCTGAGCGACCCCGTTCAGTGGCTTGACAAACCACAGGATTGTCTCGTGCCGGTTGGTGTACTTCCTCTTGAACGCCATGCCTCCGAAGTAGTGCCAGATTATTCGGTCCCATAGGACCAGAGAATGGGGCTCATCTCTGAAGAACCCGTACGACAGCATGTCAATGGGCATGATCTCGCCCGGGATCCCGTTCTCGCTCTGCGTGTACCCGGTTTGCCAGAAGAGGGAAGCGTTCGGCTTCAAGACTCTCTTCATTTCGCGGATGACAAACGTGAGAAAGTCCAGGTACCTCTCGACGCCTTTCTTGTCGCCGTGATCTCCCTTGTACGCCTTGTCGATATTGTATGGAGGGCTCGTGTGGATCAGGTCGACCGAGCAATCGGGCATGCGGCGTAGCGCCTCGAGGCAGTCCCCAACCACTATGCGGTCTTGGACTGGCCAGAGCGCACCCGCGGTCTCGCCGAGCCTGCTGGTGAACTCTTGCAGGGTTATCAGCATGGAACGCCTAGCGGATGGTACCTCAAGCACAGCCATGATGGCTTCGCAGATTGTCGCTCCCGGTGCAATTGTAACCGCAGAGGGTGTCTCTCGGCCAGGCGGTCCCCCTCGGCTTTGGGCGCAGCGACTTGCGATGACCGTCTAGGGGCGTACGCGCATCCGGCTCGCCTGACGAACCAGCTCTTGGAACAGCAGCGCCGAGGCCTGCGCGAAGCCGTCCTGCTGCGGCTCCGGACGCTCAGGGTGCCACTGTACCCCCACTACCCAGCGGTGGGCGAGGCTCTCGACGCCCTCCACCAACCCGTCGGGCGAGCGGGCGACAACTTCGAGGCGAGGGGCCAGGCGTTCGGTCGTCACCGCCTGGTGGTGGCGGGAGTTGACCAGAGCACCGGCCGCGCCCGGCGGGCAGGCAGGCAGGCCCAGGGCAGTGTGCAGGCGGCTACCCTGGCGGATGGTGACCTCGTGCCAGCGCGAGGGGAAGCCCTGGCTGCGGTAGTCGGCCACGTGGTCGTCGCCGTCGATGTGCTGGAGAAGCCCGCCGCCGAAGGCGACGTTGAGGAGCTGGTGACCGCGGCAGATAGCCAGGATGGGCAGGTCATGGACGAGGGCCTGACGGAGGAGGACCAGCTCGAACTCGTCCCGGGAGCGGTCGCTGCGCTTCACCCGCGGGTGGGGCGCCTCCCCGTAGAGGGCGGGGTCGATGTCGACGCCGCCGGTGAGGATGAGGCCAGTGGCGCCGCCCAGGGTGTCCACGCAGCAGCACTCACGGTGGACCACGAAGTCGATGCACAGGTCCAGGGGCTCGCCGCCGGCCTCCAGGATGCGCCGGTGGTACTCGGCGATGTCCTCGCCGGGCACCTTCTCCCAGCGGGTGATGGCGATGCGCGGTCGATAGTCCACGGGCGGCTCCGGCGGTCAGGATAGCAAGGCCGAGAATGGGGGACAAGGAACGGAGGGCGTGCTCTCCGGTCCTGAATCCTGCTCCTACCTGATGAGCCTTCTCCGCATGAGGAAGATGGCGAGCCGGAAGAAGACGGCCGACACCACCAGTACCCAGACGAGGTCGCCCAGGTGGCTCCAGTGGAGGTTGCCCTCCACCAGGGCCCGGTCGATGGCCGCCACGTGGGAGACAGGGAGGAACCAGGCCAGCACCTGAAAGCCTCGGGGCAGGCTGTCAAGGGGGAAGAAGACGCCCCCCAGCCAGAACATGGGCGTCACCACCAGGCTGAAGAAGTAGTTCAGGGAGGCCAGGGACACGGCGGTCGATGTGTAGGACATGGAGATCGATGCGAACATGACCCCCTGAAGGACCGCCACGATGGGGACCAGGATGACCAGAGGCGAGTCCACCAGACCATAGGAGGGTGTGAAGGCCAGCATGACCAGGAGGATGTACATGGTGCTGATGAGGCCGCGTGTGGTGCCCCAGAAGATCTCAGCGGCGATGACATCCTCCAGGTTCACCGGCGTGGCTATGATGGCGTCGAACGTGTGCTGCATGGACATCCGCACGTAGGAGCCCCAGCCGCACTCGCCCACGGCCGCCCACATGGGGTAGACAGCCAGGATGCCGGGCGCCAGGAACTGCATGTAGGTCTGGTCGCCGCCCACTTCCACGAAGGTGCCCAATCCCAGGCCCAGGGCCAGGATAATGAGAATGGGCTCGACGACGGGCCAGACCAGTTCGGCGTGCCACAGGTGCAGGAAGACGTCGCCGTTGCGCTGCCAGACGCGAAAGGCCCGGTAGGAGACTCCGCCAAAGGTCATTCCGTGAGCCCCCTTCCGGTCAGCCGCAAGAAGACGTCCTCCAGGGTGGCGCGGCGCAGGCGGGCCTTCTGCCCCTGACGGAGCAGCTCGGCGGCGACGTGAGGGCCGTGCGGGCCCAGCCCCAGCACGAAGACAACGTCCTCCACGTCCTCGACAGTGACATCGCCCAGGCCGGCCAGGCGCTCCAGCACCCGCGTTTTCTCCTCCTGGTCGGCGGCCTGGAGCTCGAGCACTTCTTCGCCCACGTGGCTGGTGATCAGGTCGGCCGGCGCCCCATGGGCCAGGATGCGGCCCAGGTGCATGATGACGATGCGGTCGCAGAGGTGAGCAGCCTCCTCCATGTTGTGCGTGCTGAGGAGCATGGTGACGCCCTGGCCCTTGAGAAGGCGAAGCTTCTGCCAGACGAGGTGGCGCGCCTGAGGGTCCAGGCCGGTCGTCGGCTCATCGAGCACCAGGATCTTCGGCTGGCTGACCAGGGCTCTGGCGATGCTGAGGCGGCGCTTCATGCCGCCGGACAGGTTGTCCACTACCTC
>Ga0315282_10016906_pt1 | contig 10602 bp, 9 predicted proteins | sample YL17G07_20_MG_FD_203693 | JGI IMG/M metagenome (GOLD analysis project Ga0315282, IMG submission 203693) | Sediment microbial communities from Yellowstone Lake, YNP, Wyoming, USA - YL17G07_20 | ecosystem: Environmental > Aquatic > Freshwater > Lake > Sediment | place: USA: Wyoming | collected... | reverse complement strand
AAAACTCAAACAGGACATCGCTAGCTTAGTTAAGCAGGACGAAGATAATGCCGCTAAATCAAAGCTGGAACTAGCGGCTCTGGCAAAACAAAAAGACGATTCCGAATCAAAACTAAACTCGCAGATAGCGACTCTTAGCAATCAATTTCTGGCTTTAGATAAGTCAAGCAAAGAAAATGAAAATAGAATAAAATCCGAAACTATTACTACGATTCAGGACAAAGAAAAGCTGATGACAGAACTTAACAATAAAATAACTGTTCTGGGAAGCGAGAAATCCGATTTGAATAACCAGATCGTTTTCTTGAATAAAGCAAAACAGGATAGCGAATCTAAGTTGAGCTTTCAAATTTCTGCATTAGAAGCAGAAAAAGCGAATCTTAACACCAAACTTGTTAGTCTAAATAAAGAAAAAGAAAACTCTGAAGCTAATTCAGCTTCTTTAGTTAAATACAAGGAAGACGGAGAGCAGAAATTATATAGCCAGATATCCGATTTGAGCGGCCAGCTTAAAAATTTGGCAAAAACCAAAGAAGACAACGAATCAAAATTAAGGGCAGAGATATCTTCTTTGAACAAAGAAAGAGAAGATTTGAAATCTAAATTTGATTCAGACATAGCTAATTTAAATAAGGCCAAAGACGATTCTATAGCAGAATTAAATAAAAGAATAGCTCTGCTTAACGATCAATACGCTATTATAGGGAAATTAAAAGAAGACTCCGAAGCGAAGTTAAAATTAGAGATATTATCCCTGAAGCAGCAGAAGGAAGATGCTGAAAAAAAATTAGTATCGGACATGACAGGCCTGGCTAAGGCCAGAGATGAAAAAGAAGTAGAATTAAACTTAAGAGGCGATACGTTAACCAAACAGATATTCATCTTGGATAAATCCAAGCGAGAATCTGAAGACAAATTTAGGACAGAACTAACTTCCCTGATGAAAGAAAGGGAAGATATGAAATCTAAATTTGAATCAGATATGGCAGCTTTGATTAAGGCAAGAGATGAGAAAGAGGCTCAGTTAAAATCTCAGATAGACATGCTTGCCAAGGTTAAGGATGAGACAGAAGAAAAATTAAAAAGATATATAACCGATATCGCGCATTTAAAAGAACAGGGTGATACTGAGTCAAATTCCAAGATATCCGGCCTTCAAAAGGAGAAGGATGATTTAAGCGCTAAGCTCAGCGACTTAACAAAGTCCAAGGAAGAAATGGAAAATAGGCTGAACCTGCAGGTTGCAGATTTGACTAAAGAAAAACAGGAGATAGAGGCGCGCTTAAGAGGAGATATTTCCGCGCTTATAAACACAGGCTCTAAGCTTAAGGAAGAATATGAGATTTTGACTAAAGCGAAGAAAGAGGCGGAGTCTCAGATTTACGAAAAGATGGACGCTGTAGAAAAGGAAAAGTCGTTTCTGGACTCGCGAATCAATGTCTTAGAGAACTTTAAGGCAGAAAACGAGTCAAAAATGAACTCGTTTAATTTTGAGAAGAAAACGTTAGAGGACGCTAAAACAGCGATCGAACTTCAATTAAACAATGAAACGCTCGCGTTGAAAGATGCAGAGGCAAAATTAAAAGAGGCGGAATCCAAGATTCAAGATCTGGAGCTGGATAAAAAAGCGGCAGCGATAGGATTGCGAAGAGAAATAAAACGTTCAGGCCAGGCGCAAGAAGAGGCAGCGAAAACGCAAGCTGACAATATTAAAGAGGCTGTTGTAACCAAGCAAGAGCCGAAGACGGTCACTAATGAGGTAAAAGTAGAAGAAGCTAAAGCTGTTATTGCCCCTGCGGATGCCCCTACAGTAGAAACCGGCAGTCTAAAAATTGTCTCAGGATTAATGATTGAGAAAACCTCAGGCGCTATAATAGGCAAAGACGCAGCCAATAGGGAGGTATGGCTTGATTTCAGCAAAGCCAATGGAGTCGCAGAAGGCCAGACATTCGGCGTATATAGAGATAGCAAAAATATATCTACATTAAAGACAACCAAGGTTTTTGACAGTTTTATAGTAACAAAACCTTTGACTGACAGCGATTTTGATGTTATACAAGAGCTTGATAAAGTAGAAATCTCATCCCAGTAGCAAAAATCCATCCCAATTTTTCTCAACTTGTTCCCAAATAAAGGGTTTTGGCTTGACAAAAAATTGTTTATATGATATACATTGTTGTAAATGGCGTATATATATTTAGAATATAAGTGTAAAAGAGGTTCTTTTTAGGCCTTAGGAGAACATGAGTTACTTTAAGGTTTTAGGATTTGACAAAGAACCGTTTTCTACAAGCCCTGACCCTGAATTTTTTTATCTGTCTAAAGAACACGAGGCAGCCCTTACCAATATCCTCATAGAACTCAGGCTGAAAAGAGGGCTTTGCGTTACATTGGGGGATATCGGGACAGGCAAGACCACTCTTTCCCGCAAACTTATACAGGAGTTAAAAGAGAGAGACGATTTTATCTTTCATATAATCCTGGACCCTTCTTTTAATAACGAGCAGCTTTTTATTACTTCATTAATAAGAAATTTTGATATTAACGTAGATAGCAATGCCTCTCACGCGATATTGGATATGAGAGAGGCATTGGAAAAATTCCTTTTCCAGAAAGGAGTTACGGAAAATAAAACAGTAGTCCTTATAATTGACGAGGCGCAAAAATTAAACGAGGCCTCCCTGGAGATACTAAGGGTGCTTTTAAATTATGAAACGAATAAGTTCAAACTTCTGCAGTTAGTTCTTTTGGGACAGTTAGAACTGCATTCCAAGATAGTGAATATTCCGAATTTTTTTGATAGAGTCAGTTTTAAATACACTCTCAACCCGTTCGGCTTTAATGAAACAAAAGAGATGATAGAGTTTAGGATACGGCAGGCAGGCTACAAGGCGAATATGCAGTTATTCTCAGAGGATGCGATAGAAGAGATTTATCAATATAGCCGGGGATATCCGAGAAAGATAATAATGATATGCCACAAGGCATTGAAGCATCTTATCCTTAAGAATAAATTTGTAGTAAACGGAGAGCTGCTAAAAGAAATAATAGGGGAAGAGATAAAATCAGGATGGCACAGGAAAGATCTGTTACTCCAGAAAAACAGTTATTAAAACTGATAGAGGATCCGAAGAAAGATAGAGCTGGCGTTGCCAGCCACGCTATCAGATACCGAAGGAACAGCCTGTTTTCATTCAGCGCCTGGCTAAGCAGAGTTTATTTTTTTAAGAATAAGCTGAGCGGAAGTTTTGATCACAGGGATTTCCGAAAATTAGACGTAAAGGCTATAAATGACATCCTGTTTCTTTCCATAATTATCTTAGCGGCTTATTTTATATTCAGTTTTTCCGTATCAATGGTTGATATGAAAAAGTCATGGGATTCTAAATTTAAGATATCTGATTCAGGGAGCCAATCTGAGGGGAGCGTAGAAAAGACATCTTTTTTAAAAAAGGCAGAATCCTTCTACTTAGAAAAAGTAAGACAGAGAGACATATTCAAGATAGGCGCAAAAAATATAATCGGCAGCGCAGAGGCAGTTATGAAAGATGCCTCTTCAAAGGCGATTGAGTCAACCAAGCATTTAAGATTAGTGGGTATTTCCTGGTCCAGCGACCCTGACGCGATGGTTGAAGACACAATCGCGCTGAGGACGTTTTTTGTAAAGAGAGGCCAAACACTTGGAACAGACATAAAGGTGGAAGCGATATTAAAAGACAAGGTTATTTTAAGCTACAAAGGAGAAGAAGTAGAATTGCGATGACATATTTTAGAAGTCATTTTAAATTTTTATACGCGTTATTAACGGCTTGTTTTATCTTATGCCCGGCTGATATCATCCGGGCAGAGGACGACGCAAACGCCCAGGTAGCCCAGGCGATTATAGTCCAGGATTTGCCGTTATCCGCGTCTTCGGAAGTACAAGGCAAAGTTTCTCTGGATCTTCGCAATATAGACGTTGTGGACGCGCTCAAGTTTTTGGCGATGAAGGCAAGTTTAAATATAGTCGTGACAAAGAACGTTAGCGGCAAGATAACCCTTATGGTTGAAAACGTGCCTGTAAAAGACATATTCGATATAATGCTGCGCTCAAACGAACTCGCTTACGCAAAAGAAGGCAATATCTATAATGTCATGACTGAAGATGAGTATAAATTGCTTTTTGGAAAAAGGTTCTCCGACAGTAGAAAAGTAAAAATCTTCCATATAAAATATGCCATACCTGAACAGGTATTCACGCTTTTTGATACCTTGAAAAGCGAAATCGGGCGCGTATTAATAGAGCCGGAATCAGGCACAGCGTTGATACTGGATACGCTCGAGAGGGTTAACGAGATAGAAAAGGCATTGGTTTCTTTGGAGCAGAAGAATACGATTAAGGTATTCAAACTGCAATATGCCAAGGCAAAAGAGGTAGAGGACCAGCTTAAGTCGCACGTAGACGCGAAGAAAGTCGGGTTTGTGAGGGCAGACGAGAGATCCAATCAGATTATCGTTCAGACGCTTCCTGACAGGATGGCGGATATCGAAAAGTTGGTAGCTGCCCTGGACAGAAAAACAAAAGAGGTTTTGATCGACACTAAGATTGTGAAGGTTAAATTAACAAATGCGTCAAGTGAGGGTATAGAATGGGAAGGCCTGAGCAATTTATTCGGCACAGGCGGGTCTTCGTATATAGGCTCGTACCCGTTCAGCGTTTTACAATCAGCTACCGGCGCTTGGATGTCAAGAAATGCTTTTAGAGAGGCGCAGGGGACTACTGATAGCCCCAATTCTCTTTCCGGCGTAGGGGCATATCCTTTTAGCGGCAATACTTCCGCCACTTCCGCAAGCACAAAAACTACATTGGGCGAAAAAATGCACGTGGGCATTGTAACGAGAAACAGAGACATCGATGTCCTGTTAAACTATCTCCGGACATTGGGCAATACCCAAATACTTTCAAACCCGAAATTAGCCGTGATAAATAATCAGGAGGCAAGGATACACGTGGGCGAACGTCAGGCTTATGTCACTACGACTACTACACAAGGCCAGTCAACCTCTACTGTTTCAGAAGAAGTAACTTTTGTTGACGTGGGCATTCAATTGGCCGTGACTCCCACGATAAACGATGATGGATATATAACAATGAAAGTAAAACCTGAGATTTCAAGCGTCGTGTCTTACATCACCACGCCTTCCGGCAACAAAATACCGATAATAGACTCCTCCATGGCAGAGACAACTGTTATGGTAAAAGACGGTTCCACTATAATCATAGGAGGCCTTCGTAAGGACGAGAAGACGTCCAGTTATGAGCAGATGCCGGTTTTAGGCAAGATCCCCATCCTTAATTTTTTATTTAAATCAGGGACAAAGAGCACAGAAAGGACGGAATTATTAGTCATGCTGACCCCGCACATTGTCACAGGGAATACGTTATTTACCGGAGACGAGAGAGAGATAGAACATCAGCCCGGCAAAGATTATGTGGATTATTCCGGTTTTACGTCCGATACAGACCTGAAGCCGCTTGATACGCCGGTCGAATCAAATATAAAGCCATACAAAGACTATAGCGATATTAAAGATAAGAATGAAACACGGCCTATAATTAAAGGAGAAGACGGATATGAATAATAAAGTGAAATTGTTGGCAGTCTTGATAGGTTTTTTGGTCTTTAGCGAGAGCGTTGGCATCATATATTTTGCCAATAAGGCCCAGGAATTTTCTAAAAAGTTCAATAAGCTCGAACCAAATTATGAAAAATTGAGCCAGGAACAAAAGGAACTCAAAAATAAATACGACGCCTCAGCAAAGGAAAACGAGGCTATAAAAGCGGATAGAAGTAATCTTCTAGCCCAGGCAAAGGTCCTGATAGCGGACAATAGCCGGATGGGGGAATTGGAAGAAGATATATCCAAGCTTGAAACAGAGAAACAAAATATGCTGAAAAATAAAGAAGACATGAACAGTCAAAATCAGAAACTCCAGGAAGTTGTCAAACAGCTGATGAATTCCCAGGTTCAACTGACGCAGGAGCGGGATTTTTTGAAAGTTTCTTATGAAAAAGCTAAAAAGGAAGATATCGTAAAGGAATTGAAGAAGCAGATCGCGGATTTACAAAAAGAGAAAGATCGCATATCATCCGATCTTGTCAGTATCCGGAAGAAGAGCGAGCTTGTTGCGGCGCAGAAAGCCAAGCTGGATAAGGATAAAGAATCATTGGAAAACGAGCTTAAGGATTACAAGAAGAATATTGCCGAGGCAACAAAGAAGAACAAGGCCTTCCAGCAACAAATAGAAAATACCCCTAAAAAGTTTTCCGAGATTGCGCGCCAGAATAAGAAATTGCTCAAAGAAACAGCAGGCATGCATTATAATTTAGGCGTTTTTTATACCAAGAATAAAGAATATAATAGGGCGGTTGCTGAATTTGAGAAGGCCATAGAGCTTAACCCGGATGATTCTTATTCGCATTTTAATTTAGGATGCATCTACTCGGAATATATGGTTAACCGCAAAAAGGCGATTGAAAATTTCAGGCACTTTTTGCGGCTGGCAAAAGGCGATGACCAAGATGCGGATGTGGCAAGAAAATATATACTTACGTGGGAGACGTACGAAGGCAAGACGCCGATGCAATAAGTGAGGCCACAACTTACGGAAATCTTCGATTTCCGTAAGTTGTAAGGCCGAACTTACCCCCACACCAATTATGCATCACGTTTATGTGCTAAAGAGTCAAAAAGACAATGAGTTATATGTAGGGTTTACAAACAATATAGAACGTAGGATAAAAGAACACAATAACGGATTAGTCAGCGCCACAAGATTTAGAAGGCCTTTTGATTTGGTATATTATGAGGCCTATCGTTCAGAGAAAGATGCGAGACATAGAGAGCTAAATTTAAAATTAAGATCTCGCGCTTTTGCTCAATTAAAGAAACGTATTCAAAAAAGCGTAGCTTTATAATTGGTGTGGGGGTTAATTCGCAGACGGCCTTACGGCCTACGACTTATGTCGCTTCGCTCCGTAAGTCGTCTGCTCATTAAGGAGGAAACATGAAAAAGATAATGGTATTAGTAATGGCGCTCGGCATGGTTTTCGTGCAGATAGCTTTCTCAGCAGACAGCCCTAACAATCCTGTCGCTATTGAGAAACCAAAACTTAATAATACTGAGTGGACGGTCAGCGTAAAGCTGTCAGGCGGAAAAGGCAAGGCTGGGACAGACGTGATAAGTTTTATAGAAGGCAAGATGATATCAAAGAACATGAAAAACGCGGGTTTCAATGACGCGGAAGTTAACGTGAAGATAGACGAAGAAGGCGTGCTTATATGGGAAACCATGCAGTCTGACGGAAAAGGGGATTTTGCGTTCTGGAGAGGCAGCGTGGAGAACGGCAAGATCAGGGGCATGTTGACAAAAGAGGATAAACGGGGCGTTATTTTAAATTTTTCTTTCGCGAGCGAATAATGAAGCCTGCACGGGCTAAAGCCAGGAGTTCTTTGGGCGGAATACTGAGCCCGCCTTTGGTTTCTGTGTTGGGCGAATGTATAAATCAATGCGTATATTTTTTATTAGTTTAATTTTGAGCGTAGGCATTTTATACCGGGGGCCTATTTTTGCTTCAGCCGAGGATATGGAATTTACCATATCCTGCGAAAAGGCAGAAGACTTTAAGGCCCAGGATCCCATACAGATAACCTTTAAATTAAAGAATACAGACACTGCGCCTGTCTATGTAAACAAGAGATTTTTTTTAGGGCCGGAGGAAGGCCTGATTAATGATAGGGAGGTCTTTCTTTCAGCAACGTCTCCCTCAGGCCAAAAACTGCCTTATAAATTCTCTTACAAGACAGGGCTTCCAAAGACAGATTACTTCGTGCTGTTAAAACCAGGCGAGGAAGCTGTTTCAGAGTACCCCAGGAACATAAACGGTTCTTTTGAATTTAATGAACCGGGCGAATATAAAATTACAGCAACATATCAGAATGTTTACGGCAAAGAGATAGGGATAGAGGCTTTTACGGATAAAATTACATCTAATACGATTATAGTTAAGATAATTAAATAGCATAGGAATTTCCTTTTTTGCGCGGAGCTTTGCTCCGCTAATCCAAAAGATTATGGAGTAGCGAAGCGAACGGAGTGAGCTTCGCGTTAACTTGATAGGTATGGGCATAGTGCGAAAAATAATTTTCTTATTTTTAATTTGTTATATTTTTTCTTTTAGCGTTACGGACAAGACAGCGTCTGCCTCAGAAGGCAGTTCGATGTCCAAGGACATAGGAGAGGTTTTCGGCAGGCCTGTCAGCCAGAGCGAATTCGAGTATTATTACAAGACCGCGGCCATATTTACCCGCACGGGAAAAAACGGAAGGACTGAAGAAGAGACGAGGAGCGAGGCGTGGCAGAATCTGATATTCATACAAGATGCAAGGCAGCTGCATATAGACGTGGGCGACGATGAATTAAAGACAGAGCTCAAGCGCCTGATGTCAGAGAAAAATATAGAATACGGCGGCAGCGAGTATTCCTTATGGATATTAGGCCAGTTTAATGAGAAAACAGAAATATTTGAACGCCGCATAAGGGAACTATTGATAATAAATAAATACATGAAATTAAAGACAAACCCTGAAGTGACAGTCACAGAAGAGGAGATGAAGCAAAAATTCCTAAACCAGTATAATTCCTTTGAAAGCGAATACATAAAATTTGATACAAAGGAAGAAGCGGATAAATTTGTAGAAGAGGTAAAAAAGAATCCGAGGCTTTGGAAGGATACTTACGACGAGAAAAGGCCTTTGGGCCAGAAGGGTTCTTCCTGGATAAACGTGATGTCTTTAGAGGCGCTGATAGACTTGTGGCAGATACCAAAAGACGACGCTTATAATATCCATAGCCGTAATATAGGAGAATTTGTTGTAGGGAATTTTTATTACGGCGTTGCGGCATTCCGTCTCTTGTATAAAAAAGAAGCGGACCTGAAGGAATACGACGATAAAAAGAAGGAGTATTATAAAAACACCATGACACAGTCAAGGAGATATAAGATAGTCCAGGATTATTTTAACGATCTTTTTAAGCGCGCGAATTACAAGGATTACGTTGCCGAGGAAATGCGTAAAAAGAAAATAGAGGAGATGGGCAAAAAGTCAGTTGTGCTTCAGACGAACCAGGGCGATATAAAACTGAGACTTTATCCTGACATAGCTCCTAAGGCATGCGAGAATTTTATTGGATTAGTTGAAAAAGGGTATTATAATGGTATAATATTTCATCGGGTGATAAAGGACTTCATGATTCAGGGAGGTGATCCTACAGGCACAGGCGCGGGAGGAGAATCTTTATGGGGAGAACCTTTCCGGGATGAGTTTAGCGATAAAACAACTTTTGATAAATCAGGCATCCTGGCCATGGCTAATTCCGGCTCTGACACGAATAAGAGCCAATTTTTCATAACTACCAAGGCAACGCCCTGGCTCAATCAAAAGCATACCATATTCGGAGAGGTTATTTCCGGTTATGATGTGGTTCAGAAGATAGAAAGCGTTCCGACAGATTCTTCGGAGAAGCCTAAAGAAGAGCAAAAGATAATAAAGGCATATGTAGAACAGAATAACGCTAAAGGAGGAGGAATAAAATGATTAAGAGGATAGGTATAGCGCTTGTATTAATGTTGAGCATTGTTTCAGTCAGTTCGGCAGCTGAGAAAAAGGAAAATGCTAAAGAGCAGGAAAAGCCAAAAGCTGTTGAAGCCAGGCAAGATGAAGAGATGGCTAAAAAAATAAAGGAAGCTGAAAAAACGCTGAGTAATACTAAATGGCAGGTTAATTTCAGCCAGATTACCCAGGCAGAAAAAAGGGAAAAATTTACAGACACGGTTAGCTTTAAGGATGGAAAAGTAGAAATAGCAAGCTTGACATCTCAAGGTTTTCCTGCAACCAGTTTTACTATTACCATAAAAGGCGATGACAATAGCATCGTAGTTTGGGAAACAATGCAGACCAGTGAAAAGAAAGGCCTTGCTTTTTTGAAGGGCCAGATAGAAGAGGGCCGCATGCGCGGGGTCCTAAGCAGGCATTTTGATGAAAAGTCAGTCAAGGATTATAGTTTTTATAGTACGAGTAAAGAGGTGATACAGGAAGTAACGCCGCCTCCTCAGGCAGAGCCTGCTCCAGCCGTCCAAGCTGAGGAAAAGGCCAAGGCTAGCCCATCCCCAGCCAAAGAAAAGAAGGCCAAGTAGTAATATTTGGCAAAAGCTTGACTTTTGACTATAGTAGGGTATACTTAAATCAGGGGAAAAAGAAGACAAAAAATTGAATAAGATTTTATTTAAAACCGAAAAAGGCAAACCTACAGTAATGTGGGGACGCAAAATCGTGCACCCTTTGATAATTAATTTTAGAAGGGCAGGCAGATTGCCGAATTTAAAAAAGGATTAAGTGAATCCAGGCAATTTGTCTGGATTTTTTTTGTTAATATTCAAAAGTGCCTGGCACTTTTGAATATCGAGAGGTAAAAATGAGCAGATTACCAAGGATTAATATTGAAAGCGCGCTCTATTACGTAACCACGAGAACAGGTCACGCTTATAATATATTTATAGA
>Ga0315282_10016905_pt1 | contig 10602 bp, 12 predicted proteins | sample YL17G07_20_MG_FD_203693 | JGI IMG/M metagenome (GOLD analysis project Ga0315282, IMG submission 203693) | Sediment microbial communities from Yellowstone Lake, YNP, Wyoming, USA - YL17G07_20 | ecosystem: Environmental > Aquatic > Freshwater > Lake > Sediment | place: USA: Wyoming | collected... | reverse complement strand
ATGTAGGAAAAACTTGCTTGGGTTTGCATCAGGCCGGTGCCGTCGATTACGGCACTGGCTCGTGACTTGACCAGGCAAGTCAATTGTTTCAGGAGCATTTTATACCATCGTGGCGGAAACCGTTGGAGACATTTCTGGGGTGTGGTGAAATGCGGTACTTTGGTTAATCCAAGTGCTTCTTGAAGTTGGTTGAACTCGTCGAAGAAATCTCTGCAGTCTCGGTAGCTTTGTTGTTGGATTTCTTTGATGCAGAGGTAAAGTAGGTGTTGATGGATTGTGAAATCCTTTCGTGAGAACTTACTGCTATATAGAGGTACTTTTATTCTTTTTAAGACTATCATCCCATCCTGAATTAATTTGGTGAGATACATCCCTATCTCACCTCCTATGAGTGGGATGATAGTCATTTAGAAAAATAAAGGATTTCTACAAACCCTGGAGCGCATTACATTTAAATAACATAACGATATTCCGGAACTCTATATCTGAAGGGTGATTAACCTGGGCAATATTCGACAGACACACATAAAAAACGTTGCGATTGAACTTGTGAAGAAATACCCGGATCATTTTACCGGTGATTTTCAAGGTAATAAAGAGAAAGTGGATCAACTTGTGATAGTAAGTAGTAAGCTTTTGAGAAATCGGATTGCTGGGTATATTACCCGCTACGTGGTGTCCCGCAGTAAAAACAAACCAACACGACCCATTTCTGAGTAACATCCCAATATTTATTTTATCAAGGTGAATGTCTTCGGTGGTGATTCTATTACCCACGTGAAGCAGGCACTGACTGATCTTCAAAACGGAAAATTCGTCCTTGTTTTTGACAACGACTCGCGAGAAGGAGAGACAGATTTCGTTATCGCATCCCAATTCGTCACCCCCGATGCGGTCAAACGAATGAGAAAAGACGGCGGTGGATTGATCTTTCTCATGACTTCCTATAGAATCGCGCAGAAATTACACCTGCCGTTTCTCGCAGACCTCTTCGCAGAAGTTAGCACCCAATTTCCAGTGCTGAAGGAACTTACCCCGAATGACATCCCCTATGACACCAAGTCCTCATTCTCACTGTACATCAACCATCGTAAGACATTTACGGGGATTACGGACAACGACAGAAGCCTTACCATGGAAAAATTCGCGGACCTAGTCAAATCCATCGAAAGCATGGAGACTACTAGAGCGATGAAACGTTTCGGGGAAGAGTTTCGCTCCCCTGGCCATATCCCTATCTGCGTCGCATCAGAAAAACTCCTGAAGGAACGCAAAGGTCATACTGAGCTTGTGGTTGCATTATTGCAGATGGCTGGACTCAGCCCGGTCGGAAGCGGATGCGAAATCATGGGAGACAACGGCAAAGCATTATCAAAAGAAGATGCACGATGCTACGCAGAAAAAAATTCCTTCACCTTCCTTGAAGGAAACGACATCGTAAGGGGGTGGAACGAATGGTCAAGGTAATGGCGACAGGAACCTTTGATTTACTCCACATGGGACATATTTATTACCTGAAAGAAGCAAAAAAACTTGGAGATACTCTTGTGGTTGTGGTTGCGACAGATGCAACAGTTAGAAAACTCAAACATGAGCCGATCACCCCACAAGAAACCAGATTAAGCCTTATCAGAGAACTCAAAATCGTTGACGAAGCTTACCTTGGGCATGAAGACGATATATACACGGTTGTCGAAGAGATCAAACCAGATATTATCGCACTGGGGTACGACCAGATCCATGATGAGACAGCCATTCAAAATGAACTTAAAAAACGAAAACTTCATGCAAAAATTGTTCGACTTCAGAAATATGAAGGAGGAAGCGACCTCGAGGGCACAAGGAGAATCATCCAAAAAGTCGTCGAGGCACACGAGTTTCAAAAGAAAATGCGACGCATCGAAGGGGAACCATGAAACGCATCGGAATCGCAGACACAACATTTGCCCGTTACGACATGGGCGCAGCAGCGATTAGTGAATTACAATCGCTCACCACCGGGTTTAAAATCGTCCGCTACACTGTGCCTGGGATCAAAGATCTACCGGTCGCCTGTAAAAAATTATTCGACGAGCAGCAGTGCGATATCATCATGGCACTGGGGATGCCTGGCGCTCAGCCAATCGATAAACAATGTGCCCATGAGGCGAGCACAGGACTTATTCATACTCAACTTTTATGTAACAAGCATATCGTCGAAGTTTTTGTATATGAGGATGAAGCAACGGGGGGAAACGATCTTGCGTGGCTTGCGGATCACCGGACGCGTGAACACGCACGAAACGTTGTTGACTTGTTGTTTCATCGTGAGAATCTTACAAAAAAAGCAGGTCAGGGACTACGTCAAGGATATGAGGATGTTGGACCTGTCCGATAAAGGAGGAAAAAGAAAATGCCAAAAGAAACTATACGAATTGGAGCTGTTGTCTCTGAGTTCAACTATGACATCACCATGATGATGTTCGAACGAGCAAAGGAACACGCGGCATTCCTTGGGGCGGAAATCACTAAAACCGTTAAGGTCCCTGGGGTATTTGACATGGGTCTTGCAGTGAAAAGGCTCTTACAGCGAAAAGACATCGACGCGGTGATTACCATCGGTGCGGTCATCGAAGGTGAAACAGAGCATGATGACCTTGTCATTAGCCATGCTGCACGAAAAATCGCTGATCTCGCACTAGAGTACAACAAACCGGTCGGTCTAGGAATCTCCGGACCAGGGATGACGAGGCTCCAAGCGGAAGACCGCATTGAACGCGGAAAAGCAGTGGTTGAAGCAGTCGTCAAGCTCCATCAACGACTCCAAAACATATAAAAAAAAGGGGCGTCTACGGCCTCATTCTTTTTTATTTTCTAGTGGTACTGCAGTCACGGTCAGCCGTTCAAGTTCTGAGATTTTCTCGCTTGCTTTCTTAATGATTTCTGCCTGAATTTTATACAATTCCGCAACTGGCATATCTCCCGGAACTGCGATCTCAAGTTCTCCTTGGATGACTGGCCCAGTTCGTCGCAGTCGCACGACCTTAGCTTCCTTCACTCCGGCCACACGCTCCGCGTACGTCTTAATAAGTAACCCGTACATGAGGCAATCCCCGTCACAGGCGTCAACGAGCATGTACCCCGCCTCTTTGATTGCTGCAAACCCGATCGTCACGATTATACCAGCGATGATAAACCCAATGATCGCATCAGCTTGGTAAAATCCAAAGGAGGATATTACGAGGGCGATAACGGTGAAAAATGAAGTCGTCCCATCTTTTATCGTATTGAAGGCATCGAGTTTTACAGAGCTTAGTTTGTTGCGCCTCGAGTTTATGTACTTATACACGCCGAGGCCAATTGCCACAAGGCCTGCGATGAATGCGATGACTGCTCCAACGAGTGGAAGCTCAACGTGTTGGGGATGAACAAATTGTATATAAGATCGAAAGATAATGTATCCCGCGAGAAAAAACATAACCAAAGTTGCACCGATAGAGGCAAGGTTTTCAAGTTTATAATACCCGAAATGAAAATGTTGATCCGCAGGTTTTTTAAAAAATCGTAAACCGACCCAGACGATAGCAGATACAAAACCGTCTCCGATGCAGTCGAATCCATTTGCAGTGAGCGCGACACTCCGAGAAATTGTTCCTCCCAGGATCACTTGAAGGACGCCAAGAGCGACTAGTAAGATGGTGGTCGTTGCAGCGAATGTCTCTGTTCGATTAATACTTGAATCTCCGATTGCCGCCATCGTACGTGAAAAAGATTGGTATTTTATATGAATTTTTGTTTTGAAACAAAATAAGATATATATGTGTATATATTTATTAAAGAAAATAACCTTCAAAAATGATGTATTCGGGAAGAAACTGTTCATTATATAGAAACAAAGATATACAAAAGTATATAAGTCATAGTTTTCATGATAGGATACCACACCAGAAATAGCTGGTGACGGGAGAACAACACGTTGTGAGGAAACGATATGGTAAAAATAAATATCACAATAGAAGGAGAAGATATTCCAGCTATAATCAATGAACTTTTACATGTGGGTATTGAACTCTTAAAGGCTAATAGAAAAGAACTCAGGGAAGTGCTAAAAATTCTTGCAGACGAGTCACTGGAAGTCCTCAACGAGAAAAAAACACTAGAGAAAGGAGCACAGCTCTATAAAAAAATCAACTCAGAGATAAACTGGACTTATAAAAGAGATAAGATATAATAAAATAAACGCTTACAGCTCCGTAAACTCACGTGGACTGCGAGTAAGCAGCGTTATTTTTTCTTTTTTAATAAGAATGTCATCTTCGATGCGTACACCACCAAATCCAGGGATGTACACACCTGGCTCAACAGTAAGTACCATATTCTCTTGAAGCTCCATCGTGTTACCAGGTGCAAACCCTATACCGTCATGCACCGCAAGACCAAGGGAATGACCGGTTGAATGAATGAAACGGTCTTTGAATTTCGTCGAATCAATAAAGGAGCTTACCGCTGTATGAACATCGCATGCTTTCGCACCAGCTTTTATGGTGTCGAAGGCGATCTGTTGGGCATGTAGTACAGTATCGTACATTTCTTTCTGTTGTTCAGTTGCTTTTCCGAACACAAACGTCCGGGTGATATCCGAATTATATTTTTTGAAGGTCGCGCCGAAGTCACATAAAACAAAATCATTTTTCTTTAGTTTTTTATCTCCGTGGCTGTAGTGCGGCTCCGCGGTGTTTGCGTGAAAAGAGGAAATGGTGTCGAACGCTGGTTTCTCCGCGCCGCGGTTTTGAAGTGCGTAATTGATTTCCGCTGCAAGTTCATATTCGTACATTCCTTCGTAGAGGACATCAGGGATTGTCTCCATGACTGCATCAACAATGGAGCAGGCTGATTTAATGCTTGAAATCTCAGGTTCATCTTTGATGAGTCGGGTTTTCATGAACGCATCAGAGACATCAACAAATTTCACCTGCGGAAGCAGTTCCACCAATGAAATGTACCCATGATAGGAAAGGCCACTTGCATTGATACCGATAGTTTTTTTTCCGGTGGTCAAGTGTGTAAGAATCGCGGAAAAATCATCTTTGTTTTTATAGACACACAAATGAGCAGTGGCTTTATGCGCACTTTCTGCCTCAAGCTCTGAGACAAGCAGGTCAATGGCACCATCAGGATGAAGCAGGACGGCAGACCCCTCGAAGATTCCTTGCTCAAGACCGGTGACGTAGAAGAAATTATCATCGATGAACGGGAGAGATGTGTTTTTTAAAAGTATCGCATCCAACGATTTTCCGCACTGTGAAAAAATATTTCTCACTCTGTTTTTCACGTGGTGTCACCTAGTACACCCATTGGTGCTTTCCATTAACGTAAAAGAAGGTGAAATAGCATCAAGGACTGAATCTCGAATTATTTTTACTTTTCGATTGATGTGATGAGACTATGGAGTTGATCAAGGTCTTGTCTGATGTTTTCGACTTCTTTCATCTTTTCTTTTTCGAAACTTTTCAGGATGGTCGGCAAGTCTGCGGTGAGCTTGTAAAGATGGACTGGTCTCCCTTTGCCTTTCTTTTTCACATCACGCTTTTTTGCCCATCCTCTTCGGCGGAGTTCTTGCATCGCAACGCTTACTTCCGGCTGTCGAAGGTCTGCCCCTTGTTCAACATCTGCAGAGCGAGCTTCGTCAACCTGAGAGATGTATAATAACGTCTTTGCAAGATTCTTTGGCATCCCAAGCTCCGAGAACAGCTGGACGGCTTTATTATCCTTATCATCTAATACGAATGACTTCTTCCGTTTCATACGTTCTCCTCGCGGAATAAATCAATTCTTAAGTATTTATATTTTTCCAATTTTTTCATCCAAATTTTTATATGTTAATCTATTATTTAAATCTTTTTATTTTTAAATTGCTCTCACTCATCATGCGTTTCGCAAGCTCGTCCGGATAGTCCCCCGCATGGATAATCTCGAGGACACCCGCGTTAATCAACATCTTCACACATACCACGCAAGGAGTATTGGTGCAGTAGAGGGTAGACCCTTTAATCGACGTGCCAAAAACCGCGGCCTGTATGATCACATTTTGTTCCGCATGAAGTCCCCGACACAGTTCATGACGCTCCCCAGAAGGGATATTCATATGTTCCCGAAGGCAGCCGGTTTCGGAACAATGCTCCATGCCCTTTGGTGCTCCGTTATATCCCGTGCTTAATATATGTTTGTCCTTCACAAGAATCGCACCAACTTTTCGACGTAAACACGTACTCCGCTTCGCGACCACATACGCCATTTCCATGAAGTATTCATCGTAGGACGGTCTTTCTACCATAAGAACCCCAATTGAAGAAACACTGCCCCCTTAATAAAATTATGATTTAAAAAAAGAAAAAAGATCAGGTGTATGAAAAACTCGTCGCATCTTCACGCTTGTTCTTTTCTTTCAGACCCCGGACGATATTATCTCCAAAGAGCGCGCGAAACGCGGTCGTAAATAGAGAAAACACCACAAACAACCCGAGAAGATACACGTCGTATAATGGCGCAGTGTTAAACACCGCACTAATTCCAGGGAGGTAAATGATCGCAAGAATCATCAACAGCGTGAAAACAAAAAACGATTTCAACATCAAATTCCGTCGTTTAAATTTCTCAACCAACGACCCTTCCCGCAGGATGAATACGTAAATCTGAGGAGAAAGCAGCGTCACCGCAAACGAAACAGTCCCCGCTAAAACACCGGCATCCGAACTCGTCGCACCACGACCAAGCATGTAATTATAGGAAAGGATGTAACTTCCGGCAATGGAAAGGCCAAACACAAAACCATCAAGAATCATCATGATCCGCTGGTTCCGAGTGATGATTGGCTCTGTAAGCTTCGACGGTTTCCGCTTCATAATGTTTTTATCAGCGCTATCAGTACTAATCCCGACCCCCGGGAAACTTTCCATGATAACGTTCGACCAGATCAATTGTAGTGGTAACAACGGAACTGGGTACCCGAATAACGGGGTGATAAGGATACCGACGACTTTTCCGATATTATTCGTGATCAGATACCGGATCAATTTTTTCAGGTTCTGATACACCCGTCGTCCCTCCTCGACTGCTTTTACGATCACAGAAAAATTATCGTCCGTAAGAATAATGTTCGCTGCTTCCTGCGATACTTGTGTTCCCGCGCGACCCATGGCGATTCCAACATCGGCCCTCTTTAGCGCAGGTGCATCATTGACGCCGTCGCCCGTCATCGCAACAATATGGTTTTTCTTTCGGAGTTTTTCCACGATTTTAAGTTTGTCAAGTGGTGCAACACGAGAATACACCCGGAGATACTCAACATGGTTGCTGAATTCCTCATCACTCATCTCCTCGAGGTCTTTCCCTTCAATCGCCTGCTCCATGTCTGATGCAATTCCGACACTTTCTGCAATCGAAAAACCGGTTTTTTTGCTATCTCCCGTAATCATCACCACATTGATGTTCGCTTCCTTGGTCTCTTGTATCATCTGCTTTACTTCGTCTTTCGGTGGATCGTAAATGGCAGCGGTCGCAAGAAACGTAAATCCCGAAGGGGTATCAATATCGATTTTTTTGATGATACCAACATTTGATTTTTTCACAAATCCGATGAGGCGAAACCCTTTCTCAGACCGCGTGGATAATTCATGTGCAATATGATGCCGATGGCGCTCGTCAAGGGGAAGGATTTTCCCGTCGAGATAATAGGAGGTACAAAATGTCAGTACTTTCTCAGGGGCACCCTTGATATAAATATCTCGTTTTCCTGTGCTATCTTCGGTGAGAATCGCGGAAAACATAAGGTCCGATGAAAAAGGCACGGACTCAATCGTTTTATAGGTATCAAACTGGTTCTGTTTAAATCCGTTGAGGATCGCGGCTTTGATGAGGGCGATCTCGGTCGGATCACCCATTTCTTTGACAACGTTACCGTCTTGCTCCACAACTTGTGCGGTCGAGCATTTCACAGAGGTCAAAAAGACATCATGGAGGAGAGCAGATTTTCCCTCGGCACTCATCTTGAACAAATCAGCCATGACATAAAATTTCCCCCCGATGAAAACTTCTTTAACGGTCATATCATGTTTTGTAATAGTCCCTGTTTTATCCGTGCAGATAAAGTCCACATTCCCGAGGGTTTCTACCGAGGAAAGTCGTTTGATAATCACAGAGTTTTTCGCGAGTCGTTCCATAGCAAGCGAAAGCGCAATCGTCATTGACGCTGGCAACCCCTCCGGGAATACCGCAACCATGATACTAATAGCGAGTAACACTGAGAACCCGGGATCCGCCCCCCGGAGAACGCCCATTGCTAATACGAGGACAAGGGAAACGATAGCCAGTATTATTAGTGCTTTAATTTCACGACCCATTTTCTTCTGAAGCGGTGTCCGTTCCTCTTCCGCTTCTTGGATAGTGACCGCGATTTTTCCGATCTCCGTCGCATTCCTTGTTTTTACAATGAGCCCCGTCCCATATCCATTCAGCACTTTACTGCCCGCAAACACGATATTTTTCATTTCATACAGTCTGAGGTTCTTGTCTGAGATTAGATGAGTGTTTTTATTGATCGGGTGACTTTCACCGGTGAGATGTGCCTCATCAACTAGCACGTTTGTCGCGGAAATCAATCGCCCATCCGCTGGAATGATATCCCCCGCCTCAAAGACGATGACATCACCTGGAACTAAAAACTTCGACGCAATGACTTCAACATTTCCATCGCGAAGTACCTTACATTGCGGAGAAAGAATCTTTTTCAGCTCCTCTGCCGCTTTCTCAGCTTTGCCTTCTTGGAATAAACTGATGACGGTGTTAATAATCACCACACCTAGAATCGCGAATGCCTCCAGCAGATCTTTAAGTATAAAAAAGGATAGAAGCGAGGCGATGACAAGAATCACGGCCATCGGCTCGATAAGTGCTTTGCCGATTTTTTTTAGAAGGGTCTCTTTCTTTTCTTGTGCAAATTCATTTGTCCCAAAGACCTTTATTCGTTCTTGGGCTTGTGCGTCTGACAACCCTTTCGATGATGAATGAAATATGTTGAATAACTCATCCTGTGATTCAGAATAAAAATATTGGGAAAGATCAATTTTTTCCATGGTCATTTGAAACCTTTACCGTGTCAACAGAATTATCTTTCATGTTATCTAGTTTTCATTTTTAGGAAAAATATGTGATACATCTGGGGAAAAACCATACATTATTAAAGCGTTGAAGGATAAAGGACCAACAGGGTTGGATATGAAAAAAATCGGTATCTTAACCGGGGGAGGAGACTGCCCGGGACTTAATGCGGTGATACGCGCAGTCGTAAAGAAATCCTCGAAGAATCACTGGGAGGTTATCGGCATCCTTGACGGCTGGAAAGGCCTCATTGAAGGAAATGTCATGACGCTCACTGAGGCTCATATTTCTGGTATTTTACCGAAAGGCGGAACAATCCTAGGGACATCCCGGACGAACCCGTTTAATGAACAGGGAAATGTCGACAAACTGCTAAAAAATATGAAAAAATTCAAGCTTGATGCACTCATCGTAATCGGAGGGGAGGATACCCTGGGGGTTGCCTTAAAACTCCACAAGATGGGAGTCCCGGTCGTCGGTGTGCCGAAGACCATTGATAATGATATCTGTGGGACGGATTATACCTTTGGTTTTGACACAGCAGTGTCCATTGTGACTGAGGCAATCGATCGTCTTCATACGACCGCCGAGTCACATCATCGCATCATGGTGCTTGAGGTCATGGGACGACACGCAGGTTGGATTGCGACCGTCTCAGGAATCGCAGGCGGCGCTGATGAAATCCTTATCCCCGAGAAACCCTTTGATATCAAGGCGGTCTGTCGGAATTTGAAGGCACGCCATGACAGCGGGAAGAAATTCAGCATCGTCGTCGCCTCCGAGGGCGCGACACCAAAAGATACTGCGCACTTTGAGACATTGTCCCAGGAAAAAGATGAATTTGGGCATGTTCGTCTTGGTGGTATTGGTCAGCTACTCGCGAAAGAAATTGAGAAACGACTTGGTGTTGAAACACGATTCACTGTCCTTGGTCATGTTCAGCGAGGTGGTTCTCCAACCGCATATGATCGAGTCCTTGCCACACGGTACGGTATTGCAGCAGTGGAGCTTGTGAAAAGCGAGCATTTTGGGAAAATGGTCGCGTTACGAGGATACAAAATCGTCCCCGTTGATCTGAATGAGTCCGTGACAAAACTTCGGACGGTGGACATGGAAATCTACGATATCGCAAAAACTTTTTTTGCTAGACCAGACGATGAATAAATCGCGATTCCTCACAACAACCCATGTTACATCTTTTTTTAATAATCAACGAAAATGTGCAATTTTTATTCAAATACATGACAATTAAAAAAACAATTATATAGATGCTAATCGTTTTCAATGCTGGAGTGATAGGATGAAATGGAATAAAAGAACCCTTATGATCGCTGGTTTAGCGAGCGGCATCATGCTTTTTTTTATCGGCATGGCAGCATATATTGCCTTCGGGCCTAGTACAACTACGTACCTACTACCCCAACAAATTTCTTCTGTAATCAAGCTCACTGGAATGGGAATTGTCTG
>Ga0315282_10016904_pt1 | contig 10602 bp, 14 predicted proteins | sample YL17G07_20_MG_FD_203693 | JGI IMG/M metagenome (GOLD analysis project Ga0315282, IMG submission 203693) | Sediment microbial communities from Yellowstone Lake, YNP, Wyoming, USA - YL17G07_20 | ecosystem: Environmental > Aquatic > Freshwater > Lake > Sediment | place: USA: Wyoming | collected... | reverse complement strand
TAATGGTCCAAGTTACAGAACAAAGGATATCAAAGATAAAGGAGGTGGAAATTAAATAATTTTTTTTACCTAAGAGTCTGGAATTTTCATGACCTTTTACTCTGGAATTTTGCTTGACTTTGAGGCACTGCAAGTTTTAATTGATTATCAATCATTGCTTAGCTCCTTTATTATTATTATTATTAGCAACATCCGCCTGCCGGCTTAGTGAGGTTTGCAAAATCAAATCCAAGTTTCTTACTTATAAAAATATTAAGTTCTTTTAACATGAGAACCATATCCTCTTGTGCCTCAAAATATTCCTTTAATATTGAATTTAACAAGAGTTGTTCTCGCATTTTTTCAAGATGTTCGAAATCATTATCAGACGAACCACCCCAGCTTTGCTTCAACTGAAGCATCTCTTGTGTTTCCCTAAAATCTGATAGCAACCGTTGAGCTTCTTTATCAGTCCCTAAGCTGTCGCATGCCTTTTCATATCTTTGGAATTGGGTTGATTTAATAATAGCTCTGGCAAGTTTTTTTGATACATTAAGGATTCTTGTCTCGTCTGATTGCTCATTTACTTCATTGAGTTGTCGCATCAATTACTCCCTTTATTATTTATTGTTAATTATTATTATTAAATTATTAAATTACTTTTTGTATTATTCATATTTTTTTCCTATTTGTGGATGATGTTCTTTACTTCAGCAACATCCGAGACCTCCGGTTGGTCCGCACCCCGGTGGCATATTCGTGCTGCCGCCTGCCTTTGAACTTCCGCCTAAGTTGATGGCGCTAAATTCCTGGCGTGTATCTTCGGAATTACATCTTGGACATTTTGGATGCAAACCTTTTTCCTTCTCATCAAACGTTGCCCATACATCGAAAATTTCGTTACACTCATTGCACTTATAAGTATAAATCATATTATTATTTCCTCCAATGCTGCTTTTAAATTAACAAATCTCTCCTGAATTGTTCCCATATGTAATAGCTTTGTACTGCGTCTAAACTGCAACGATAAGCTTTTATAATATTTTCTTAAACATCCATTAAATTTTATTCTTAATTTTATTTTTCTTTATATTAAACTTTTAACCTTATTATTGAATAAAAGATCAGTTGCTTTTTGAATCATAGTAATACCTTTTATTTCTGACTCAAGCAATGGCATTATCATAACTGGCAGTTGAAATCTCTCTTTGATTTCTCTAAGATATTTCTCCTGCATCTTCCTTCTTCTTATGAAAAACTCATTCGTGCAGTATTCCGGCTGAAGAACCTGGTTGGCTACCAAAAACTGAGTTTGTATTCCAGCATCTTTTAAATCGAGCATAGCTCTGTAAGCTTCTATTACCGGGGTTGATTCCGGGTAAACCACGAAAGAAAAAACTGATTGCTTAGGATCCTCCATCCTCGCTATAATCCTGTCGAATCTCTTCTGAGTAACTGCTTTAGCATCAGCACTTTGCTGGTTTGTGGTAACCATCAGGCTTACCTGATCGCTATAATCGAAAGGAAGTTCGAGGAGTCTAAGCGTGTGACCTGTAGGTGCTGTATCAAAAACCACGAAATCATAATCATCGCTATCGACATAAGTCATAAATTTGTCAAAGGCTGCCATTTCCTCAGTGCAAGGAGATTCAAGTTCCTCTTTTATGGCAACGAGCATGTCTTGAGAATATTTGGACTTTGACTCTTCCAGGATTCTTTGCTTGTATTCCTCTGTTGCTTCTTCCTGATCAATGATTACCGACCACAGGTTATCAATACCCTCAACTGAATTTATCTGATCGGTAACTTCACGCTCAAGGACCTGACCGATATGCGATGCCGGATCAGTCGTTAAAAGAAGAGTTTTAAAACCTTCGGACGCCAGCTTGTAAGCTGTGATTACAGATATAACAGTCTTTCCGACTCCGCCTTTACCAGTAAAGAAAATAGATTTCGTTTTACCATTTGGCTGAATAATGTTATCAATTGAATCGGGAATGAAGTTATTAAAATCAATATTGCTTAATTCGCCGTTACCAATAATGTAAGTTTGCTCATCAGAATTATTGAACAAATCTTTTTCTATATTAAATAATCTTTCCACACCTTTAATCTCACCATCACGCTGGAACATTTTTCTTATTTTAACAGGGAAATCGGATTCGATAATTTTAATATACTTTTGCTGCATTTCATATCTGCTTTGAAAGAAAGGATGCTTGCAAACTTCCTTGGGCAAAATACCATTTATAATCAGTTCGATGTTTTTAACACCAATTTCTGTTAATTCCTTTAATGATCGTTTAGTTTCATAAACAGGAGTTTCTTCGGGTTGAAGAACAAATATAAATATTGTTTTTTCTGCATCGCCTAAGAGGCGTGTAGCTTCATCGTACTTTGCTTTATTTTCTTGAATAGAAGCAACGGGACCAATGCAAGTATTGCCACTTCCTTTAGCACTTTCCTCGATGTGTTTACTCCAATCCACCGGCAATTCGAGTAAACGGACTGTGTGTCCTGTTGGGGCAGTATCAAAAATTACCACATCATACTTCTCACCCCTGCCTTCTTTTTCTGCCACCATAAAATCAACAAAGCGATCGAACGAAGCTATCTCAGTCGTACAAGGTGAATTGAATTGCTCTTCCAAAACCGACATCACGTTTTCAGGCATAACAGCTCGCATTGGTGCAAGAATTCTTTCACGATATTCTTCGGTTGCTTTGTCGGGATCTATTTCCATTCCCCACAAATTTTTTTGCAAAGGTGTTATTTTATGTCCGATTTCGGTTTCAAATACATCAGCCAAATTGCTGGCCGGATCAGTAGTAATTATTAAAGTTTTTTTCTCTTCATTTGCGTAATGAATGGCAGTAGCGCAAGCCATTGTTGTTTTACCTACGCCGCCTTTGCCAGAAAAGAAAATATATCTTGTATTTTGCATTTTTATTTTTTTCCTTTCCTTAGAAATTATTCTCCAATTATTGATTTGAATTCCTCATAAGATGGGTATTCTTTTTCTTTCACAACTTTACCATCAACCAAAGTGAGAGGTAAAATTTCAACACCGTGTATTTGAAGCCGCTTCATTACCTCCGGTTGTTGCATAAATTTTTGTCCTTGCTGGCTAAGTAAATATCTTTCGATGCTTACTTTACCATCAAATTCTTTTTTTATTTTTAAGATTGCTTCATTGATATCCAATAATGCAGGATCAATATCAGGCCCGCACAAACCTGTTGGACAACACATTGGCGGATCAAATATTTCTATTTGAATAGTTTTAATAGTGTTATCATTCATCGTATTTCCTCCAAATTTTGTATAATTGCGTATTTATACCTTTTCTCTTTCTCTTTTTAATAAATCGTCAGCCAGTTTATAAACATCCTTAATAGGGCGTTCCTTTACCATTTTGGCCAGTTCAATAGCTTCGTTTATTTCGTCCAAAGAGCACCCAACCTTTAGAGCCTCATCAAAATGATAGCGCAGACAGGGCAGGCAGTTGCCTGCTATAGATGCACCTATTCCTATTAACTCGCGAACCTGCAACGATAGAAGATACTTTTTTTCGTTCATTTATCTGCCTCCTTTCCAAATAGTAACATTGTCAAATTCTTTGACATAAACGAACTAATAATCATTTGAGAACACATTTGCATCAAATTTTTAATTTGTGCGGAAATGCTCATAATTATCTGACAAAAATCCGGCATAAGCGTCTGCATGATTTCTTGTTGCTCCTGCAGAGTGAATTTTTTAAATTCTTTAATATATTCCTTGTGGTTCATTACAATTTTCCCTCCTTTTTATTCTTGATTAATTGCTTCAGTTCTTCTTTCGGTATAAACCCGACCACACACTTTCCTTCTTCTCGTAGTGCCAGCCTCTGTTTAAGTTTTTTAGTATCCTCAGTGAAAACCTCAGCGATGTGCTTACTTAGCATTTTAAATAAATCACTCAGAAATGGTGAGCTCTCCCAATCAATACGGTGATAAATCCAGGTACCGATGCGGTTGGTTTGCAACATTCCTGCATTTTCAAGAATAGTAAGATGCCTGGATATCTGATATTGCGGCAGTTCAAGTGCATCACCTATCTCGCATACGCAAAGACCTTCATCAGTTTGCAGAAAAAGATTAACAAGCCGTAGTCTTGTCTCGTCACCAAGTACTTTAAAAATTTTAATAAAATTACTCATATTTTTTATATGCTTATATGTACTAATTGGCATATAATATGAAAATTTTTTTCTCTTGTCAAGCTAAATTTATTTTTTTGTTATTTAAAAAATAAAAGTGGTTATATCAAGTGCTTTTGAAAACAAACTAGAAAACTGGGGTTACATAAAAATGCTTATGCTTCTTGATTTTTCAAGAAGATCACCCATTAATATAATTGACGTAGGAACAAACTACACGCATGAAAGCATTAAGCTTTTTATCTCCGACACAGACATGCTGTTAATTGCAGTAAATCCGCATCCCGTAGAATTAAACAAAAACAAAGGCAATATTGATAAACTTCTAAAATTAAAAAAAGAAGGTCTTCCAGTAGAATTTATAATCAATTACTACACCCCGGCAATACCAAAAAAAGAATTATCAGCATATTTAAAAATATACCTCTTACTTATATGCCTACTATTGAAATAAGATACATCCAGGAATGTGCATTTAAAAATAAGATACCAATTACCCGCCCGCAGATAAGTGAAAAACTTTTTAATCTTATATCAGAAATTATAAAAAATATAATTCCATTAGGTATATTAAAAGAAAATATAAAAAATCAATCCTTAAATAATGAAAATATAATATACAGACTAAAAGAAAAAATAACAGGATTTAAAGGTGCTTTTACAAGTTTTAAATTTTAGTGTTTTTATTATTAAAAATTTGCCTTAAGTATTTCAGGAATATAATGTATACCCGGTTTATTTTCCTCGCTTACAGGGCAAATTTGGAGGCAAAAAAATTTATCAGAATACAGGTTTGTAATTTATAACAAAAACAAAAGATATTATAATGAAAACCATAAAAATTTAAATGAGCAGTGCTAATTTTTTATTAAACCAAAGACCTTTAAAAAAATATAGCTTAAAAAAGGAAGGAACATGAATCTATTAATACCTTATATAAATACAATTGATCATCCAGACCCGCTTTTAAAAGAATTTACCTATGGAGATATCGGGCAAAGAGGAACAAAGTTGAAAAATACTCTTTCGATTGGAGATTACATATTTTTCCATACAACATTAAATAATAAAAAATATATTACAGCTTACTATGTTGTAGACAGTGTTTTAAAAACTGAAGAAGCTGCAAGGGATAAAAGAATACTTGCCAAATTTAAAAACCCTCATATAGCTGATTTCTTAAACGGTAATATAAATAAAGATGATCATATTGTTTTTGGAGACCCTATACTATCAAAAGTATTTGACAGGCCTTTACCTTTTGATAAAGAACTTGCAGGCAAATTATCATTAAATATAAAATTTACTTATGGTAAATCAGATACTCAGATTATCGGCTCTGCGACAAGATCCTGGAGAGAGTTAAGTAACAATGATGTTGAGATTTTATTAAAAGAAATAGAAGCTTTTGAAAAAGAGGAATTTGATTATGAAAAAATACTCTCAACTGAAGAAATCGTAGAGCTTTTAGAAAGAGATGTTGAATCATATCTTTCAAAAAATTATAAGTTATTTGGAGATAAAATAATTTCTGTAAAAAGACAGGTAGATACTCCTGTTGGCAGTATTGACTTGCTGCTTGAAGATAAAAATATAACTATTATTGAAATAAAACTTGGTAAAATTGGAAATGAAGCAGTATCTCAATTATGCAAATATATCAACTGGGCAAGACAAGAATTAAAAAAAGATATTAATGGTATAATTGTCTGTAGTGGAGTAATGCCCGCTTTCCAGGAAGATTTAGCCAAAATAAAAAAGATAAAAATATATTGTTATGGCTGGCAGTTAAAAGTAATTCCGTGGGAATTGCAAGTTTAATAATTATTTTAATTGATACATAAGGAGATAGCTATTATACCAAAAAAACGCAGCCAGAAAGATATTGAGGAAAGAGCAAAAAGTGATGCTATTTTCAGCTTATGGGATAAAGATGGAAATTTATTAGTTAGTAACGGAATGGTAACAGAAAAAGGCAAAAAGCGTTTGTAAGAAAATGAAAACCATAAAAATAAAAATTGAAGATAAAGAGGATTTTGAAATAAAAGTCGAGGATGAAGATATACTCACTCTTCTTAAAAGCCTCTGGGCTTTCAGTAAATAGATTTTTCAATAATAAAAATTTTTATATTTTTAGCTTATAATATTTATTTAATTCATATTATTTGTAACAAATAATATGAAAGGCAAACAAGTGGAAGCATACTGCGTTAAGTGCAAGAAGAAAACTGAAATTAAAGACCCCAAAGAAGTTACAATGAAAAACGGAAGAGCCGCTATTGCAGGAACCTGCTCAGTTTGCGGAACAAAAGTCTTTAGAATTAAATCAAACAAATAAACTCTTAAAAGAGTAAGATAAATTTTGGATAATCACCAAGACTACAACTGGTTTTGCCTTAAACTTTTAAATTGAGATTATTTTTTTATTTATTAAGTGGCAAAATTTTTAGTTAAAATTTGGTACATTTTTTGATTTTGAAGTAAAAATATATATATTTTTACTTCAAAAAATCTCAATTTAAAAAAATTATATGTAGAATTATTTTAAATCTATTTAATTTAGCATTACTTTGTATAAAATTAGAAAAAATGATTAAAAGTAATCTTTATTATAAAGTTATAATAAAATTAATCTTAGTACTAATCTAATCTCTTCTTCTTAATACATCTATTAAGACTGCAAACAGTAGTATTGCTCCCATAACTGCCTGTTGCCAGTAAATTGAAACGCCTAATAAATTGAAAGCATTGCTTACTAAACCCATCAGTAAAACACCTAGAAATGAACCAAGCATTGTCCCCTTACCTCCAGCTAACGAACAACCACCAATTATACAAGCAGCAATAACTCTAAGCTCCATACCAGTTCCTGCCGTTGATACAGCACCACCCATTCTTGAGGCCATTAAAATTCCTGCCAATGCTGCCATTGTTCCGCTAATAACATAGGTTAATATTTTTAAAAAATAAACCTTTATCCCTGAAAGCTTTGCTGATTCTTCATTTCCTCCAATAAAATAATATTGCCTAAAAAAAACTGATTTCCTAAAAAATATTTCCGCTAATATAATAAAAACCAACATTATAATTATAGGAGTTTGGAATCCATAGAATCTTTTTTGAGCAATGACATTAAAATTATCAGGTAAAGTAGAGATGCCTAAGCCTTTTGTAATTATATATATTGTACCTCTAACTATATAAAGCATAGCCAAAGTTGTTATTAGAGCATTAATTTTTATTTTTGCAATTATAAACCCATTTAAAAATCCGATAAATGCACCAGATAATAATCCAACAAGTACAGCAATAATAGGGCTTTGGCCATAAACCAACATCTTTCCTGCCATTACACCTCCGAATCCAGCTATAGATCCTACTGATAGGTCAAATCCTCCAGATATTAATAGAAGAGTCATACTTACTGCAACTATTGCATCAAAGGATGATCCTAACAATACTGCAGTAATATTTTGAGAATTTAGAAAATGCGGTGATAAAAAAGTAAGTATAATACCAATAATTATAATAAAAATTAATAATGGCAGTTCTTCAAAAATAGTCATTCTTTTATAAGAATTATCCTTAATAAATTTATTTTTGTTAATATTATTTCTCCTCATAATCTATGCTCCTATTTATAGCTAAAGTAATTTGGTAATTATCAAAATCATTTTTATGTATAACTTTAGTTATTTTCCCTTTTACAAATATAAGTATCCTATCACTCATATTAATTACTTCATCCAATTCAGAGGATACTAATAATACTCCTGTACCTTTTTTTGAAGCCTCTCTTAAAATCCTATGTATATCTTCCTTTGAACCAACGTCAATCCCTCTAGTAGGGTCCACAGCAATCAATATTTCAGGATTAAAAGCTATACATTTAGAAACCAATATTTTTTGTTGATTTCCCCCACTTAAATATATTACTCTTTGATTAATATTTGAAATCTTGATATTTAATAAATCAACAAAATGCTTTGTAACATTTATTATTTTCTTATTACTTAAAAAATTTAATTTTGATACACTCTTTAATATAGCGGCTATAATATTATTGCTCACAGTATCGTTTAAAAATAATCCGGATGCTCTTCTATCCTCTGGTATAAAAGATATATTATTATTTTTAGCTATAACTGGAGAAATTTTTACAATTTTATTTCCCTTTAAAAAAATATCTCCAGTGATATTTTTTGATAATCCAAAAATTGCTTTACATATATTAATTGTCCCCGAACCTAAGAGCCCAACTAAACCCAGTATTTCTCCCCTATATAATTTAAAAGATATGTTTTGTAAAATTTCTCCATCAGAGATATTTCTAGCCTCCATTAAAACTTCACTAAGTTTAATTTTTTTAATATCACTTGAAAAATATTCTTTTATATCTTTATTTATCATCATTCTTATTAATTCTTCCTTATTTACTTCATCTTTTTTAAAGATGCCAATTTTCTTTCCATCTCTTAATACCAATATATTATCAGTTATACTAAGTATCTCATCCAAATAGTGCGATATATAAATGATAGAATAATTATCTTTTTTCAATTCTTTAATTAATTTAAATAGATTTTCTTTTTCATTTTTTTCCAATGAAGAAGTAGGTTCGTCTAAAATCAATAACTTCGGATTAGAAGAAATAGCCTTTAATATCTCAACTATCTGCTTATTCCCAATTGATAACTTTCCGACTATATCATCAGGTTTTATGTTAACCTTAAATTTATCAATCATTTTGCCAGTCATCTGGTATAATCTTTTTTTGTCGATAAAACCTATTTTATTTGAGGGTATTTTCCCAATAAATATATTATCAGCAACACTTAAATTACCAACCAAACTAAGCTCTTGAAAAACTATGCCTATTCCTAAATTTTTAGCAATGTTAATATTTTCAATATCTACTTTTAAACCATCAATAGTTATATATCCTGTATCTGGCTTATATACACCTGTTAATATTTTTACCAGAGTACTTTTCCCAGCACCATTTTCTCCAATTAGTCCTAGAATTTCACCATAATTAATACTAAAATCTATATCATCAAGGACCTTGTTTGAGAAGAATGACTTTGATATTTTTTTTGCCTCTAATAATTTTTTACTCATGATGACTTTCTAAAAAATATTCTTATTCTTTTATAGTTAATAATTATAAAATAAACTATTGATACTATTGATATGTGGGATTACATTGTAATCCCACATATTTTATTTATTATTTATGATAGAAATACTTTGCATTATCCTTATTTATTACAATAGTACCTGTATCAATCGATGCAGGCATTGCAATTATATTAGCAGCAGTATCATCATTGGTTATAGGTATTTTTCCATGATTACAATAATACATTAGCATTACACCCAAGTAGCTCATAAGAGCAGTTCTTTGAGCTAATGATGCATAAATTACTCCATCTTCAATTGCCTTTAAGGTCGTATCATCTCTATCCATGGATACAATAACTATCTTCCCTACTTTATCCATTTCCTTAACTGCTGTAGCTGCTCCCTTTCCACCTGTAGCTTCAACTGCTGCAACACCTGCTAGATCCGGGTTTGCCTGTATTACTGCTTTTACTCCATCAGCTGCTTTTTGTTCATCAGATTCATCGTTTACTACCTGCACAAGTTTTATATTGGGATAATTTTCTTTTAGTTCATCTTTAAAGCCTTGGAGTCTTTCATCCAGATTGGTTTGTCCTACTACTGTGGTTACTGCAACTTTTCCTTTTCCACCTAAAGCATCCCCGAGTATTTTTGCACTCTGACGGCCAGCATTATAATTTCCTGTTCCTATAAATGTATATCTATCAGATGTGGCAACATCGGCATCCAAGGTTACTACAGGTATCCCAGCTTTAATAGCCTTATTTATGGCTGGTGCAAGTTCAGGAACAAAACCAATAATTTCAATACCGGCAGGCTTTTCAGCAATAGTCTGCTCTATAGTATCGATCATAGCTGACATGTCATAACCTGTGGGGCCTAGAAATTTAGTGTTTACCCCAAGTTCTTTTCCGGCTGCTTCTAAACCGGCTCTATGATCTATAAAATACGGTATATCGATTACTGCTCCAATCCATACATAAGTTTCATCTTTATTTGGTGTAGTTAATTTCCAGTCACTGTAATCAAATGGATTATTTTTATGATAGAAATACTTTGCATTATCCTTATTTATTACAATAGTACCTGTATCAATCGATGCAGGCATTGCAATTATATTAGCAGCAGTATCATCATTGGTTATAGAAAGTGAATGTTTGTTAAACATATCCATTAGCATTACACCCAAGTAGCTCATAAGAGCAGTTCTTTGAGCTAATGATGCATAAATTACTCCATCTTCAATTGCCTTTAAGGTCGTATCATCTCTATCCATGGATACAATAACTATCTTCCCT
>Ga0315282_10016903_pt1 | contig 10602 bp, 12 predicted proteins | sample YL17G07_20_MG_FD_203693 | JGI IMG/M metagenome (GOLD analysis project Ga0315282, IMG submission 203693) | Sediment microbial communities from Yellowstone Lake, YNP, Wyoming, USA - YL17G07_20 | ecosystem: Environmental > Aquatic > Freshwater > Lake > Sediment | place: USA: Wyoming | collected... | reverse complement strand
AGACGCCTACGCTCCCGTTGACCGGGTACGCGCGGATTCCCTCGAACACTCCTATCCCGTAATGTAATCCTCTTGTCATTACGTGGATCGTTGCGTCTGACCAGTTGACGAATCGTCCGTTCATCCACACATAATCTGCTTTGACCGCCACAACACTCAGCTCCTGCAGACCTCACTAGAGGGAAACGCATTTGACGTTTGCGCAACATGACTGGCTAGGCCAATTCGGCGTACTCAAGGCTCATTTGAGCCAAGTTTGATCGCATTGCGCTGCAGCATTCTCAGGCTCGTGGGTCGGTTGAAGACCATTCGCCTAGGTGCTTTCCTGCACTCTTTTTCAGACCTTGCTGCGCACGACTTTCAGGAGATCTGCTTTGGTCACTATTCCTGAGAGACGTCCTTTCTTAGTGACGATTACTGCTGGGCTGTATTGCAGAAGAGGCGAGACTGCGGAAAATGGAGACTCCTCATCTAGCTGCGGGAAGGACTCGTCCATGATCTCTTCTACCCGCTTGCGGGAGAGCTCAGCTAGATTCATCCCTTTCAATATTTGTGCAAGGACAGTCTTCTCGGAGATGCTGCCCACGGCAACACGGTCGTCCAAGACGGGGAGTTGGGAGAATCCCGTCTGCCTCATCAGTTCAGTGGCGCGGGAAACCGTGTCCTGAGAGCGAACTCCGATCACCTTCTTGCTGGCGATTTCCCTGACCTTCAGCTCAACCTCCCTTTCCAGATCCTCAAGCGCATCGAATATCCTCGTGGTGCGCTCATAGGAGGGACTGATCTTGAGTGCCTCAAGCTTCGCGATCATAGACTGACTCACGCCAGCCAAGAGTGCCAGTTCCTTCTGGCTGAGGTCGAGGCTTTTTCTCCGTCTCGGTATCTCTTCTAGGCGAGGAAGCATAGGCTAGGATTCCAGAGGCACCTCGGTATATTCCTTTAGATGCATCGCAATGAGAGCGAATACTGCAGCGATCCTGTGAAGACTCAAGCATTTCCCATTATGATCATGCTCAAGTGTGCGGCGGTGCTGCCTGAAGAAAGGTTCTTGCGCGGTCATCTGTGAACATGATCTGCATCAGCGAAGCAAACCAAGAGGCATCTCTCGCGCCGGCTTCTGTCTCGTCTTCTCCGTTTCCGGCAAGTCTCAGGATCACGTGTTTTTCGAGCGGCTTATTAGAGGAACCATGCTCAGCCAAGACAGGATTGGATGGACCGTCGAGCCATGTTCACATCAGAATGGACTCCTCTTGTCTTGGTTCTGATACCGTTGGTCGTGTGGAGTGGCTTCTGGAAGGCTGTCGGCCTTTGGTTCTCAGCAAGGAACGGGGAGAAGACATGGTTCCTAGCGATTTTCTTCATCAACCTAGTCAGCATTCTTGAACTCTACTACTTGTACTCCAGGAAATGCTGGCCTTTCTCGAAGAAACGTGCCTGACGACTGGAGCCAAAGCCGACAGCACCGTCACTGATCATCCTTACGATGTGGACTACAACGCCAAGACCCGGTACATGCATACGTAGACTCCATGGAAGAACCCCGTCAGGCCTGCGATAGCGAACGACGACATCGAAAACTGCGAAGAGTTCTCCCACTCGTTCCTCTCGATAGTGCCTCTGGCTGAGTACAACACTGTCTACGTCTTCATGGCGTCAGCCCACTTCCCCGAACTCCGACGCGCAGCAGAGAAAGCCGGCGTCACGTGGCATCGGGACCTGATCTGGGTAAAGAACCACTTTGTGATCGGACCAGGCGACTACCATTACAGGCATGAGCCGATCTTCTACGGATGGAAAGGAAAGCACCGATACTTCGGCCTACGCAACCAGTCCACGATACTCGAATATGGCCAGCCTGGCCCGCAAGCTCTGCACCCAACCGCCAAACCCCTCAACCTCATCGAACACCTAGTCTCGGATGGAAGCCCGGTCAGCGGAACGGTGTACGACCCGTTCCTCGGCTCAGGCACAACCCTCATCGCGTCCCAGAACTTGGGCCGCGTCTGCTACGGCATGGAACTGGACCCCAGATACGTGGATGTCGCCGTGAAACGATGGGAAAATCACACAGGAAAAAGAGTATCAAGAGACCTATGGACAGTCAGCCAGGACTCTCAGGAGACTTAGAGATTGGACGCGTGAAAGCACCAGACTTGTCTCGACTTGGACTAGTTCATCATCTCAGTGGTGTTCTGGATGCCACTCCGTTAGGGCTACCTTCAGTTCGTTGGTGTATCCATCATCAACTCCGAACTTCTGCGCAATCACTCTGGTTCTTGCTTCGATCTTCAGGAGATCCTGAATATTCTCATAGGCCTTTTCGCAATAATGCGAAAGACATGAATATGTCAACATACAATTGAGTATGGATCATCTTTGTCAAAGTCAGCAGGTCACAAACCACCCAGATCCGACTTGCAGGTCGAGGTCACTCTTAGGAGTGGAGGCCTTGAAATCAGGACAAAGGGAAGCATTTCGGATCTTTCCAGGGAAATGTCCTCAATCTCAAGCTTTGCAGAGCTAGCTGCTTCAAAACTTGCGCCAATTGGACAGACAACTGAGGGGGATTCACGGCCGGTTGTTCTTGAAGAGCCCCATGGTGAGGCCCCAGTGATAAGAGTCACTAAGGGAACCTCAGACAATGTTTCTTCGCTCTTCAATACTCGGTGGGGTAAGACTCCGAGGACTCTCGACGAGATTGCGAAAGCCCTAGAGATCAATGCAGCTCCCGATACGGCAGCTAATATCGGTGTTGCATTGCTTAGACTTGTGAGACGTGGAGAGCTTCGTCGCATAAAGAAAGCTGGAAAGTGGACGTATTTCCGCATACCTGCCTAGGTGGCTGATATGCCTGGGCATTTCTCCCAGATACTGGGAGACAAGGCCGAGGAGGACTTCTACGCTCTCGCCAGGGCAATTGGATATGGAATCATTCGTTGTCGTAACCCTGTTCCAGGCATAGATTTTGTGGCCAAATTCGGTGGCACAACCGTTGAGAACTGTGAGCTGCTACGTCCGGCTCATTCTCCGGATGGGGTAACTGCATTCAGTGTGAAGAGCGGCGACTTCAGTTCTAGTGACATTGATAGGCTTCTGGAATACGTAGATCAGTGCCCACAATCTGACGATCCTCTGCTGCAGCAGGTGAAAGGAGGTGTGCTCGTAACAGGAGCGGCTAAGACACTAGATCAGATCAGGCAACTGCTGTCCCGCGGAATATTCTGCTGGGACATCAAGCGACTCATTTTCTATTCGATGAAGGCAAAGACGGCCGCTCGCATGTCGGAGAACGGGCAGGTCACCGAGCTTCCACTCAGCCTCAAAGGCGGATTCGTGTTCTCACTTCCGAGGTTTGAGTCCAAGTCTGTTATGGAAGCAGAAGTTCATGTCTTTCTTGACGATCACGATTTGGTCGTTCAGGGAGATCATCTATCGTCAATCCTTGATGAGGTCTACACGGTTGGTTTGAAACCGATAATACAGAGTACACGATGCTGCATCAGAATGAAGATGACTCTCCATGCAATGGGCCTCATTCAGCGGGAAGTTGTAGATCAAGCCTACCTTGATTTCTACTCAGGTGAGAAACATAATGGCCTTTTGCCGCCCGATGTTCGTGAGCTCGAAATGCAATCATATGCTGTTGCCCCGTGGACCGCGATCTTTCGAGTATAGAGAGGCAGAGAATCGTCAGAACCATGTCTATATGGACTTAAATCTCCTGGCGTGAGCACTGTCACATCGGGCTGAACAGGCAACGACGTGTCCAGCACAGTATCCAGCCTCTCGATGGCAAGAGAGATTAGGACGGCACAACACAATTCTGCTGGGGCGACTTGATCGCATGAGTGCTCGTACCAAGACGTCAGCCACAGTGCTCTCTGAGAAGAGTAAGCTGGGAGCGTGGGATGATCTCGAACGACTGGATCAAGAGGCACGGAAGATTCTGCTTGAGAACTATCGGTCTCAGCGCCAACACTGGGGAATTGTTCTTACCTCAATCGTACTAATGATCTTCTCAGTCTCGGGGGCTAGGATAGTTCTATTCTTCGGCTCGTATTTGCTTGCGAGAATTGCCTGTGGAATCCTGGCAACAGCAGCCTGTTACACAACCGTCAACATCTACTGGTACGGCTTCGTGTCGTCTCCTGTCCTGAGAGCTGCTCCCGAAACAAGAGAACAGAAGGGGCCCGCTAACTATCTGACTCGACTGGAATATGGAGTGATGCATGAGGTGAGGAAAAATGGAATTGCTAATTTCGTATCGTTGATTATTCGGGGAAAGATGCTTGAAGATGGAAGAGAAAACTATAGGCGAGAGGTCTTCATTCCCCTGGGAGTTGCAATTGTGCTCGAGATATCCGGTATCGGAATGATGGACAAGTACGTTCTGCCAGAGCTGCAGAGTCTGGGGCTCTCTCCGCTGCAGACTTGGAGTATCGCGGTTTTATGTTTGATGTCCGGCGAGATCGTCTTCATCTGGCTAGCCGTGCTTGCATTCAGGATTCACAAGGAAGCTGTGGAACAATCCACGAAGTACTATGCCGCCGCGAAAGACAATGAATCCATCTACAAAACGATGACTGACAAATGCCTTTTTCTTCGAATGACAAAGGCACTGAGAAACATCGAACGAGAACCGACAGAGGATGAAGTGTCTTCCGAACAGGATGCAAAGTTCGGCCTGAAAAGGTAAGACGGTTCAGTCATGGATCGAGAATTCGAGATGGACAAGCTGACATGGCAAGTTAAGCAAGGTGCCAGACTCTGGAAAATACGTGTAGAAGATCATCTGGAAATAGCGGGCACCAAGAACAGCCAGGAGATCTCAGGGATTCATACCTCAGAGTACTTTCCTCCAGAGGAATACGACAATACTGGGCGGACTTTGCACATGCCACCAAACTATCTGTGTATGGGTAGCCTGTCACATGATTTCAGGCTCTGGAACGGAGAAAGAAGAGCACTGTCATTAGTTCTATTTCACGATCAGACAAGGCATAGAGGGACTTCTGAGGTCAATGTGTGGATGTATGGTTGGCCTGTTGGAGTCGCACGTCCGGACTATACGAATGATTTGCCATGTCACTCTCTTCGAGACGACCTACCTATTGAGATCACAATCGCGAAGGGAACAAGGATCGAAAGGAGTATCTGTCTTCCACCGTCCAAAGCTGCTGGTCAGAAGAGTCAGTAGGCAACTAGGACTTCTCACAGAACGGAGAAAACAGTGCAACTGCTCAGTTAACCGTGGCAGGTGCTTGTGGTTTGGTCTGAGTTCTTAGGGCCATCTCCAGCGCTTCAGATATGTTCATGACCCTTAAGCTGAGCTTGCGCCCCTGACTTATCAGTGGACTATCGTTAGTCACGAGTGGGGCGTCTATCAGCTTGGCAAGCCTCACGAATTCTCTATCTTCATCCTTAATGGCGGATTCCCCTTTCACCGGAGGTAGTTCGGAGCTCTTCCTCTTGTCATCTACTTTGCCGGTCTCTTTCCACAGCAGGTAGAGTTTGCCTGCATTGAGCAGAGACGCCCCCTGAGGGAACTTGTTTCTCAGAGTATGGTAGTCCTGCAGATATCGTCGATTGATCTCATCGGTTACGACTACTCTGTGACAGATACGATCTATCTCTGCGAGAAATCTCATGCACTCTCTGCTATCGTTCCAAGCAGACTGTAGTATGTTGCGGTCGATTACAAACTGCAAGGTCGTGCGTCCGTATTGGTGCCGTTATGGCTCTGAGAGCTGTGCTGCTGTTGATTCCAGAAAGGATTTCAAGGCTGGCCCGACGACCTTACCTTCTGGATTGACTTCAGATTTGGTGGCGGTGATTTCTCGCTTCTTCTTTTCAAAGAACCAAACGGAAACCTCTTGAGGTGCGATATGATTGTGTCTCACACCTGAGAGAATCCCAGAAACTATGTCTGGACTGTGCGTAAGTATGATCAGTTGCTTGCGGAGGGTTGGCATAGCCCTGCTAACCCACTTGCCGAAATTGAATTGTGCCTTTGGGTGTAGGTGAATTTCAGGCTCTTCGACACCAATGACAGAGTCGGGTGGAGAATTCGCTATCCTCTCCAGAACGAATAGCAATTGATTTGACCCAAAACCTTCGTTCACGAAGTCTGCACCTGTATCAGGATTCCTGACAAGCACTCTAGCACCTGGAACGAGCTCCGTTTTCACATGAGCTCCGACGATCTCAGCTTGCCAATCAGAAATCGTGCGGGTGTTATCACGATTATACTCCAAGTTCGTGGCCAGACTATCGCCCAGCTGAGCCACCCCCCCTCTGGGTACATACTCCTGTGTCGCGTTTGACTGCAGGCTGTAGAGAGGTTCAGTAAGCCCTCTCATTGGCCCGACTACAAAGAAATTGTCGAGTACCTGTTTGATCGTTTTCGAATACTCCCCAAAATACCCATAGAGTTCTACAGCTTGCTTCTGGTCATCAGCGCTGAGCTGCCCGCGCGTCGAGTAGCCACCCAAACCGAATGCTATGCCGATCACATTCGTAGGCGTGAAATTCATGGTAGCGAGCGGAAGAGTCCATTTCTGCGGCTCGATCCTATTCACTCCGTATCTGGTCCACTCATTGTGACACACAAACCCATTCGTATCTAACGTGGTTTTGTATTCCGAGAGCCCTTGAGCGTCAAAGCTGACCAGGCACCCGAAGGAGATCTTCTGAAACGGCCGAGCTTCATCCCGCATTTGGCTCCAGCCTCGAAATGCAATCGTGGCGGTCGCGGCTGGAGGAACAAGCTGGTTCAAGGGCCCGAGATTGGCATACGTCAAATCTGTGTTGATGCCTGATTGACCAACAGAGCGCTTCAAAATGCTCAGGGCCTGCAAAACTGTTGACTTTCCCGTGGCATTTTCTCCTACTAAAACAGTCAGCGGAGTGAATGCAAGCTGCACCTTCCTGATGCCTTTGAAGTTGACAACAGACATCTCTGTTAGCAAATGAGCTTCAAGTATTCTGTTCGGCATACGAGTATAAGGTTTGTGAGCAATCCGGCCCGCCCAACACACACTCAACTCGAAGCATACCGATCACAGGAGCGGCAGATACATCACCTTTCAATCGTGAGGCCCAAGGCGACATCGTTATGAACTACCAGAGTTCGTCGCTTAGACCAGGCTGAACTGCTGGCCCGGCAGGGCATTCCCAGAGGCCCTTCTAGCTGAAGAGAAATGCCCGCTGGCAAACTACAAGAAGATGCGGTCGCGAGACTAGTATGGTCCGACTTTGCCGTCTGGAGTCATTCTGCGAAAGACCACTCTTGCACCTAGTCTAGCTTTCAGGACTTGCCAGATCACATCACGGAGCTCAGGCCCATGATACGGAAGGATTTCCTCTGAGTCGATGTCTACTGCGAAGACGTGGCCTCGTGGTATTCCTAATAGTTCAGCCGTCTTTCTCTTAACGATTCTCTCAGCTTCGGTTACCTGAGCATCTCTCGCTCCAAAAAGCCCTGGATAGAACAAGTTTCTTAATTCCTTACTCGAACCGCCAGATCCACCGAAGACATGTAATCCAGCAGTAACCATTCTTTTCTCGTTGACGTCAAGCCGCACTTTGTGCCATCCCAGAATGGTCTCAAGCATATTTCCCAACCGGATACACCATGTGTACAGCTCTTCAACACCTTCAGAAGGAAAGGCTATGGCCTTTAGCTTACCAGTTCTGTCGACATATGACAGGGCAGGAACCTTCCGTCCGGTCCTGAGATCGGTGTCTGTTACCACGAAGACCCTCATGCCGTGTTTGTAGGAATTGTACAATTCTCGAAGATCCATATACATGTCAGAAACCTGGCCAAGGTAGGCGGCGAGCTGTTTGCTTGAACGAAGCATTTCCAGACGGTTGGCGTCCTTCTGTAGATCCAATGGTGGAAACCCATGCAAGTTAACAAAATACTTAGGATGTCTCTTCCTGATGTCTCTGTAGAAGTGGACTACGTCACCCGGTTCGTAATCAGCCAGTCTTTTCCAAACATCTTCTGGACTAAGCGCTTCCATGTACAGTTCAGTGGCAAACGCAACTGCAAATGCTGCCAGATCCTCAGCAGTTTCACAGAACTTTGCAACCAGTTCGAGAATCAGCAGACCTTTTGCTTTCCTCTGGAGAGGAATAGGTAACTCTCGGAACCTTGGCGGTGGCTTGTCCAAGATCTCTTTGAGACAACTAGTGATGAACTTACGTGCATCTGACGGATAGAATTGGTACAGGATCTCTGGCGGCGAATGAAGATTGCCATCTGGGTCCTTGAAGATTTTCTCCATGGGTCCAGCCGAGTCGAGGATTCGGAACCTATGCGTCAAATCGATCGACTATGCTATCAAAGATCATCTAGACAGATAACGGTTCCCAATGGCAAATCGGCATGGTTATGAGTCATTATGATTTGTTGGCTGGACCATTATGCTCTCGCAAGAAACACGCATTCCTCAGGTTATGATCTACCAGAGTTGGCGGATTAGACCAGGCTGATCTACCGGCCCCGGCAGATCATAACCCCCGCGCAATCCCATTTATGAATCAAAAACGATCTGCTTGTACATGTTTCCAGATGATATTCCATCTGACAATCACGATTCACAAATGCATCTTTGACCAATCAACAGAGAGCTACAGCCCCAAACAATCAGCCAATTCGCCAAATGTCTCAAAGAACTGTTAGCGTATTGGCTGATATATTGAGCACTAGCCGCTTGTCATGCAGATTCGCATGAGTTAGGTGACTACAGTCTGGAAGTGGCTCAACGGTGATCCGGTTGAGTTCTTGCTGAGCTGTCTCAAGGAGCTTATCGAGTCGTCGAAGAGATGGGCGAAACAGCTTGCATACTCCTTGCCACATGGGCTACGTGCAGCGGAACCAACCCCTAACAACAAGAAAGCAGATCATTAGATCAAGAGCTACGCTTGATGATAGTGGCACTATGGAGGGGCATATCTCTGCAGCCGTGAGGCTTGCCTCGATTCCTTTAGGAATATTTCGTACCCGAAGGCATTAATAGGTGAGATATGTTCTCGGTGAGGCGGCGAGGATGATGATGCGCAAGATCGTTGTCAACCAGCTGAATCAAGTTCCTCTCGCAAAGCAGGGGATCGAGATCGTTGAAAGAAAGGGGCTGGGTCACCCTGATTTCATCTGTGACTCGATAATGAACGAGATCTCAGTCGCCCTCAGCAAGGAGTACATGAAGAAGTTCGGGCAGATTGTTCATCACAATATTGACAAGGGGCTTCTTGTGGCGGGCGAGACGCAGGGACGTTTTGGCGGAGGAAAGATCACGAAGCCGATGCTCTTGATTTTCGGTGACCGGGCGACCTATGAAGTTGAAAAGGAAAGGATTGATGTTGATAAGGTCGCCATTGAGACTGCCAAGGACTGGTTCAAAACGAAGCTCAGGTTCGTCGATCCGGAAGAGCATGTGAAGTACCAGGTCGAGATCAAGCCTGGTTCCGCGGAACTGACAGACATTTTCAGCAGGAAGGGAGAGTTTCTGGGCGCAAACGATACGTCGGCGGCAGTTGGATGCGCGCCGTTGACTCCAACTGAGAGTCTGGTGCTTGAAACGGAGAGATATCTCAATTCACCTGACTTCAAGAAGAGGTTCCCGGAAAGCGGGGAAGACATTAAGGTAATGGCTCTCAGACGCAATGATCACCTTGAGTTAACGGTCGCGATGGCATTTGTTGACCGGTTTGTGAAGAGCGAAAGTGACTATTTCTCGAAGAAGGGATCAGTCCTTGAGGCCATGAAGGCTTTTGTGGATTCTAAGTCGAGCATCAAAGTTGATTTGAATTTCAATACGCTCGATGTTGAAGGAAGAGGACTGTCTGGAATCTACACGACGGTCACTGGTACGTCTGCTGAGGAGGCGGATAGCGGAGAAGTGGGAAGAGGTAATCGTGTGAATGGAATAATCTCTTTGAATAGGCCTTCGAGTTCTGAGGCGGCTGCTGGCAAGAACCCGGTCAGCCACGTCGGCAAGATCTACAACCTGTTAAGTTTCAGGATTGCTGACAGAATAGTCAAGGACGTGCCGGGCGTGGAGGAAGCTTATGTCTGGCTGCTGAGTAGGATCGGGATACCGATCGATCAGCCGGCCATAGCTTCAGCACAACTCGTCCTCTCGAAGACGACTAGGATAGAGGACGTGTCTTCCCAGACAAGAGACATCTTGGATGATGAGCTTGCCAACTTGGGCAAGTTCACCAAGGACCTAGCGGAAGGAAAGATCCCGGTCTGCTAGGCCTCTTCCTCTTTCTCTTTCTCGTCTACCGTGGAAAGCTCGATGAAGAGCCGCTCAAGCTGACGCTTCATCAGCCGATTGTCTTGGCTTAGGTTGAAGTAGTCGGCGAAGCTTCGCGTTGTTCGGAGGATCTTCGTTCGTCCAAGCTTTGACTCCATGATCAAGTCGAGGTCCCTGAGCTGTTTCACGTGCCCATACGTGAGCTTTCCTCTGACCCTCACCACGTACGATTGAGTCACAGGTTGTTTGATGGCGATGAAGGAAAGGGTTTTGAGGGGGCCGGGTGTGAGCAGTTTCCGAGTTGCCAGTTTTTTGACTGCGCTGACGTATTCCG
>Ga0315282_10016902_pt1 | contig 10603 bp, 7 predicted proteins | sample YL17G07_20_MG_FD_203693 | JGI IMG/M metagenome (GOLD analysis project Ga0315282, IMG submission 203693) | Sediment microbial communities from Yellowstone Lake, YNP, Wyoming, USA - YL17G07_20 | ecosystem: Environmental > Aquatic > Freshwater > Lake > Sediment | place: USA: Wyoming | collected... | reverse complement strand
CATCATATGTCGCCTGCTGGCAGCCGTAAAGCGATAAACTCCGGGCTCTTGGGGGCGGGGCCCCCAAGAGCCCGCCGGAAGGGCTGTCTTGTCCCCTGCCTACCTACGCAATATCCGGAAGACCCCTATTTCTGTCGCTACCCCAACCTGGGCCGCGGCGTTAGAATGCCGCGAGTCATGGACCGGCGGCAACCTGAGAACACCCGGCAGATTACCGGCTCCATCGAGCGGGTGACTTTTCACAGCGAGCAGACGGGCTTCTGCGTGCTGAAGGTCAAGGTGCGCGGGTTCCGCGAACTCGTCACCGTCGTCGGCGCCCTGCCGGAGCCGCGGGCGGGCGAATGGCTCGACGCCGCCGGCGTCTGGGCGATGGACAAGGTCCATGGCCGGCAGTTCAAGGCGCAGACCCTGCGGACCACCACGCCCAACACCATCGAGGGTATCGAGCGGTACCTGGCCTCCGGGCTCATCAAGGGGATCGGGCCGACGCTTGCGGCCAGGCTGGTCGCCCGCTACGGTCAGGAGGTGCTGGACATCATCGACACCGCGCCCAGGAAGCTGCTGAAGGTCGACGGCATCGGCCCAGAGCGGCTAAAGAGAATCCGCGACGCCTGGGCCGAGCAGCGGACCGTGCGGGACATAATGCTGTTCCTTCACAGCCACGGCGTGAGCACGTCGCGGGCGTTCCGCATCTACAAGATGTACGGCGAGGACGCCATCGAGCTTGTCACGGCCGACCCGTACAGGCTGGCCCGCGACATATGGGGCATCGGCTTCAAGTCAGCCGACCAGATCGCCGAGCGGCTGGGCATCGCGCGCGATTCCATCCTGCGGGCCAAGGCGGGCGTCGAGCACATCCTCCAGCAGTTGACCAACGAGGGCCACTGCGCATACCCGCGCGCGGAACTGGCCGAGCACTGCGCGGAACTCCTGGACATCCCCCAGGAGAGAATCGAGGAAGCCCTCGAACAGGCCCTGGCCGACGGCAGGCTCGTCAAGGACGCCGGCGATGACGAGCAGGAACTCATCTACCTCGCGACGCTGCACAAGGCCGAGGTGGCGCTTGCCGACGACATCGTCGGCCTGGCCGGCGGGATTCACCCGTGCCCGCCGATCGACGTCGAAAAGGCTATTCGCTGGGCCGAGCGGAAGGTCGGCCTGTCGCTGGCGGCCCAGCAGCAGCAGGCCATCCGCCTGGCGGCCAAGGCCAAGGTGATGGTCATCACCGGCGGGCCGGGCGTCGGCAAGACCACGCTGGTTAACGCCATCCTGAAAATCCTCGCCGCCAAGGGCCTGGTGGTGGTGCTCTGCGCCCCCACCGGCCGGGCCGCAAAAAGGCTCAGCGAGACCACCGGCATCGCCGCCAAGACCATCCACCGCCTGCTTGCCTGGGACCCGGCCAGCGGGCAGTTCAAGCACCACGAGTCCAACCCGCTGGCCGGCGACGTGTTCGTCATCGACGAGGCCAGCATGGTCGACCTGCCCCTGGCCAACCAGGTCATCCGGGCGATCCCCAAGCACGCATCGCTGCTGCTGGTGGGCGACGTGGACCAGCTGCCGTCCGTCGGCCCCGGCTGCGTCCTGCGAGATGTCATCGACTCCGGCGCGGTGAGCGTCTGCCGGCTCACGGAGGTCTTCCGCCAGGCGGCCGCCAGCCACATCATCACCAACGCCCACCGCATCAACGAGGGCCGAATGCCAGACCTGTCCGCCCAGGCAGGCCCCGCCGGCAAGCCGGCGACGGACTTCTACTTCGTCAACGCCGAAGAGCCGCGGCGCGGCGTCGAACTGATCGTCGAAATGGTCCGCAAACGCATCCCGGAGCGTTTCGGCCACGACCCGCTCGAGGACATCCAGGTGATAACGCCCATGCACCGCGGCGAACTCGGCGCACGCAACCTCAACGACGTTCTCCAGGGCAAGTTGAACCCCGACGGCCTGGCCGTTGAACGTTACGGCCAGACCTATCGCGTCGGCGACAAGGTGATGCAGACGGTCAACAACTACGACAAGGACGTCTACAACGGCGACATAGGCCGGATCGCCGGCGTGGACGCCGAGCAGGGCGAACTGCTCGTGCGGTTCGAGGGCCGCACCGTCAAGTACGACCTCCGCGAACTCGACGAACTGAGCCTCTCCTACGCCATCACCGTCCACAAGAGCCAGGGCAGCGAGTACCCCGTGGTCATCGTGCCGATCCACACGCAGCACTACGTGATGCTCCAGCGGAACCTGCTCTACACCGCCATTACCCGCAGCCGAAAGCTCGTGGTGCTCGTCGGCACGGAGAAAGCCGTCGCCATCGCCGTCAAACGCGCCGGCACCCGCCGCCGTATAACCACGCTCCGCCAACGCCTCGCGGCCGCCGCCAGCAAGGCCCAGCGCACCGGCACGGCGCCACTGAGATTCAGATAGACAGGAAAGGCATTAGTAGATACTCAAACTGGTGTAGTGTCTCTAAAGCAAGATTACTCAGAAGTCCTCAAATCCGAATCTCGAATCTCGAAATCCGAAACAAATTCCGCGTGCACGGCGTCTCGGCCGGCGCCGCGGCCGGCGCCGCGTTGGCGGACGCGGGTCACGAGGCCGTCAGACCGAGCAGGCACAAGTGCCGGCACGAGGCATCGGTCACCGGGAACTACTCCGGATTCGGTCAGTCATTGGGGCCAAGCGGGATGCCGTTGATCTGTTTGAGCGAGCGGGCGGCGCTTAGGCGGATGGCGGGGATGGAATCCTGCAAGCGGTTGGCGACGGCGGCGCGTGCGGACGCCGCGGCGGGGCCGATCTGGCCCAGTGCCGTCACGGACAACTGGCGCACCATAGCGTCCTGGTCGCTCGTAAGGGCGGTCAATTGCGGCACGGCCCGGGCGGCGCTGGGGCCCATATTGCCCAGTGCCCAGGCGGCCTGGGCGCGGTTCCTGGTTTGGGAGGCGTCCAACTGGCCCATCAGTTCGTCGATCGCGACGGATGCATCGGGGCCAAGCCTGCCCAGGGCCTCGCAGGCCCACCAGGCGTCCTTGGCGTCGCCGTTGCGGATCATTTGTGCCAACTTCGTCGCGGCCGGGGCCGCGGCGGGTCCTATCTTGCTCAGGGCAAGTGCTGCCTTGCGGCGGACGTCGGGGTCGGTATCGCCCAGTGATTCGGTCAGCGCGGGCACCACCCGCGGATGCTGCTGGGGCTGGACCTGCCCGAGGGCCTGGGCGGCAAACTGGCGGACCTCCGGCTTCTCGTCCTTGATCGCGACGATCAGGTCTTCGGCCGCCGACTCCACGACGGCAGGGCCGCTCTTGCCAAGCTCCTCGGCCGCCCTGGCGCGCACGGCGGGCGAATCGGACTTCAGGGCCTTGCGCTGCCGGGTGACGGGATCCTTGCTCTCGCCGCAGCCGGCAAGCAGGGCCGCTGCAAGGCAGATCGCACCGAGGCAGTACCGAATCATTTGCGGTTCTCCATTGTCGGCCCGACGGCCTTCTCGTGGCACCCCTTGAGATAATCACGCGACTTCTCGAGGGCCTTGGACATCTCATCGGGCGCGGGTTCACCATGCATGAACGGGTTCACGTACCACTTGTAGTCTATCTTCGCCAGGGCCGCCAGCCACGGCGTGAAATCGGCCGGCCCGTGGCCGGGCAACTGGTTAAGGCCGCCGCCGCTCTGCCAGGCGTAGAAGAACAGCAACTGCCCGCCGGCAATCGAGATCGCCTCGGTAACCGACTCCTTGGCCGCCTGGAGGTGATACGGCGCAACAGCCAGGCCAAGCCTGGGGTTCTTGTTATTGTCGACGAATGCCTTGAAGGAGTCCAACGAGTTGAGCAGGGACTCGCCGTGGTTCTCTATGGCGATGTACGAGTTGTACTTCTCCGCCGTCTCAAGTTCCCCCTTGAGGCCCTCGATGAACGCCTTCATCTTGGCCGCAAGCTCGCTGGGCGGGCATTTGCCCGGGCTGCCGCACACGGCCACGCCGCCGCCGGCCTTGCCAAGCAGTTCGGCGTACTTCGGGTACCCGCCCGCGTACACCGAGAACGCGTAGAGCTTGAGGTTGTTCTTTGCGAGAAGTTCCTTCAGGCCCTCGGGCCCGAGGCGGGCCTGCACGTCATCGAGGTGCGGGCACTTGGCGTGCGGCGACCAGATGTCGATCGCCTCGAAGCCAAGCGCCGCGATCCGCTCGCAGGCCTGCTCGATCTTCAACTTGGAAAAGTCGATCGAGGAAGCCGAGAGCCGCATCTTCCACGGCGTCTTGTCGCCCCACGCCGTGCGTGCCCCCAGCAGGCCCACGCCCGCCGCCGCACCCGCCGCGCGGGCCAGGAACTCCCGCCGCCCGATCTCATGCACCTTGGTTCTTCTCATGGTTGTCGCCTTTCTATTGTTCTACATACTTCCGGCCTCATCGCCGTCCATGCCCGTCTTTTGCCGGACCGGCTTGGTGCCGTCGCGCCAAAGCAGCTTGCCGGTGGTCTTGTCCCACTTGCGTGCGCGGTTGGCCAATCGGTGCCGGCCGTGGCAGTCGGTGCATTGGCAGGGGCCGGCTTCCACGCTGCCGAGCACGTCGGGCTGGTAGAGGCAGATTTCGTTCGACTCGGCGTACTCCTTGTGGCATGGCAGGCAGCTCGAGTTGACCTCTTCCCTGGGGAACATCTTTTGCGGCGCTATCAAGCCGTCCTCGTCGGCTGTGTGCTCCTCCGATTTGCCGTGGCACCTGGAGCAGCCCACGCCGCCCTTGGCATGGCGCAAGGCGAGCGGCTCGACCTGGTAGTTCATGTGGCAGACGTAGCACCAGTAGTTGTCGTCGGCCGAACCGAGGATGTGCTTGGTTTTTTTGCTGACCGCAAGCGGGTCCCTGGCCTGGTACTCGGCGAACCGGTTGACGGGCCCGCAGGCCATAACGGCCATCACAACAAGGACGATGCCGCCAGGAACGGCCATGCGCGTGACAAGTCTCATTCGATGCTCCACGGGGCGGGCCGCCCGCCGGCCCGCGGCATGGCGGGAGTCGCAAAGACCTCAGACGTTTCGCCAGTTCTCCAGCCACTGGTATTCCGGCGGCAGGTTTGCCCACATGTCCCGGGCGGCGGATTCGAGCATCGCCTTTTCGTCCTTGTCCAGTTCTCGGCGTTCCTTGACGGCCAGGGCCATGTTGTCCACCTCGGGCGGACATGCCAGGCCGGGAATGGGCGCGGTCATGGCCGGATTGCAAAGCACGTACCTTACGGCGAGCCGGGCAAGCTTCGACTGCTCCTGGGGATCCTTGGCGCTCTTGAAGTACGACCCGCCGCCAAAGGGCTTAATGCCCAGCGAGCCGATGTCCTGCTTGCGGATCGCGTCGAAAAGACTGTCCTTGGGCAGTTCCTTGGACATCGCCGCGTAGGGGAAGATGATCACCTCCATCTGCTCGGGGTACTTCTCGATGAGCATCTTGAGCCACTCCCGGTCGTGCGAGGACACGCCGGTGAATCGCGCCTTGCCCTGCTTCTTGGCCTGTTCGAGGGCCTTGACCATTTCCTCGACCTCAGCCTGGGTGTGCTGGCTGCCGTGTTCCAGGGCGACGGGGCGCCATACGTCGACGTAATCCACACCGGCAAGCTTCATGCCCTCTTCCAGGGTCTTGAGTATCACGTCGGCAGTGCGGTATTCCTTCTCGCGCGGGCATTTGGGCCACATGGCAAAGCCCATGTACATCTTCTCCCGCCGGTCCTTCAGGGCCGGACCGTACGCGGAGACCTCGGCCACTGTGCAGGCGTCGACGTAGTTGATGCCCACCTCCAGGCAGCGATCAACGACCTGACGCCGGTTCTTCAGCAACTCCTCGCCGGATGCGCCGCCGACAGGCTGGGCTAAACCCGGAACGGGTCCCTTGAGCACGCGCTCCATGGCTTTCCAGTGCCCGCCGAGACATACCGCCGAAACCCACAGGCCCGTCCGCCCAAGCCGGCGATACTCCATGTTCGGGTTGTAGCTGCGGGTCTTGGTGATTTGATCGGCCGGCGAAGCCGGCTTGGCCTCTTGGGCCCGACCGGTTCGGCTGAGGCCGAGAACCACCGCGCCGGTAACCACAGCCCCGTCGCGCACGAATTCGCGCCGCGTGATTTTCTTGTCAGCCATGCCTTTGTCCTCTTCTGAATAAAGATTTGCCCGGGGATTTCCCGGAACGTTTCCGGCCGAAACCCGCCGCCAGTCTGTTCGTTTATCATTATCTCTCGTTTCCATCATCGTGCAAGCAGTCTTTGAACTCCATTTCTTCAACTCCAACTCCATCTTAACGGAGCGGTCGCGGGTGAATGCCCAACGTCTTGCGCCTTTTCCGTTGACTTGCGAGGGCGTCATCCGCACAATGGGCGATTCGGCGTTTGTTAACTCTCGCCGTCCGGCGGGAGTTGCCGGCCGCCGTGCGAAGCGGACAGCCGTTTCGATTGTTGTTCAGGCGTATGGACGTGGTCGGGGTCATGGATCTCGGCTGCTGTAAGTGTTTGGTGTATAATAAGTTCTCCGAGCAGGCGGGGCTGGCTCCCGCCTGCCGGGGACGCCATCGTAGTGGGAGCCGTATATAGCGCGAAAGGAGCGCCTCAGATTATGTCCGAGCCAAGCAAGATGAATTCCCTGATGACCGAGAACCGATCATTTCCCGCGCCGGCCGGCTTCAAGGCCAAGGCGCACATCAAGTCCCAGAAGCAGTACGACGAGATGTACAAGCGTTCGGTGGAAGACCCCGAGGCCTTCTGGCTGGAGCAGGCCGAGCAGTTGGTGACTTGGTTCAAGAAGCCCACCCAGGCCCGCAGGTACGTCTGGGACACCGCCAACCGGAAGATCGAGAACACCTGGTTCGCCGACGGGCAGCTCAACATAAGCTACAACTGCCTGGACCGCCACCTTGGCACGCCGACGGAGAAGAAGACCGCCCTCATCTGGCAGGGCGACGGGGTCGACGAGGACGCCTCGATCACTTACAAGGACCTTCACCGCGAGGTCTGCAAGTTCGCCAACGTGCTCAAGGGCCTTGGCGTCAAGCGCGGCGACCGCGTGTGCATCTACATGGGCATGGTGCTCGAGCTTCCGATTGTGATGCTGGCCTGCACGCGGATCGGCGCGATCCACTCGATCGTCTTCGGCGGCTTCAGCGCCGACGCCCTGCGCGACCGCATCAACGACTCGTCCTGCAAGGTCCTCATCACCGCCAACGTCTCGCGGCGGGCGGGCAAGAACGTCATGCTCAAGGGCATCAGCGACGAGGCCCTCAAGGAATGCCCGTCGATCGAGAAGGTCATCGTCGTGCCCCGCAGCGACTTCAAGGTCGACATGGTCCCCGGTCGCGACCTGGACTACAAGGCCCTCATGGCCAAGGCCTCGCCGGACTGCCCGCCGGAGAAGATGAACTCCGAGGACCCGCTGTTCATCCTCTACACCTCCGGCTCGACCGGCAAGCCCAAGGGAGTGGTTCACATCACCGGCGGCTATCTCGTCCACATAGCCTCGACCCTCAAGTACGTCTTCGACATCCAGGACGGCGACGTCTTCTTCTGCGGCGCCGACATCGGCTGGGTGACCGGTCACAGCTACGTCGTCTACGCCCCGCTGACCATCGGCACGACCAGCCTGGTCTTCGAGTCCACCCCGCTGTACCCCGACGCCGGGCGGTACTGGCAGGTGATCGACAAGTTCAAGGTGACGCAGTTCTACACCGCCCCCACCGCCATCCGCGCGCTGATCCGCCAGGGCGACGAATGGCCGGGCAAGTACAGCCTCAAGAGCCTGCGGATTCTCGGCTCGGTCGGCGAGCCGATCAACCCCGAGGCGTGGATGTGGTACTACGAGAACGTCGGCCACAGGCGCTGCCCGATCATGGACACGTGGTGGCAGACCGAGACAGGCGGCTTCCTCATCACCCCCTTGCCGGCGGCGCACGTCACCAAGCCCGGCAGCGCCAGCAGGCCCTTCTTCGGCGTCGAGCCGATCATCCTCCGCGAGGACGGAAGCGTCTGCGACGTAAACGAGGGCGGCAAGCTCTGCATCAAGAAGCCCTGGCCTGGGATGATGCGCACCATGTGGGGCGACCACGACCGCTTCATCGACACCTACTTCACGATGTACCCGGACGTGTACTTCACCGGCGACGGCTGCCGCATCGACCCCGACGGCGACTACTGGCTCATGGGGCGCATCGACGACGTGGTGAACGTCTCGGGCCACCGGATCGGCACGGCCGAGGTGGAGAGCGCGCTGGTCAGCCACCCGAAGGTCGCCGAGGCGGCCGTGGCGCCAATGCCTCACGAGATCAAGGGCCAGGGGCTCTACGCCTACGTGACGCTGGTCGACGGCGCCGTGGCAAGCGACGAGCTCAAGAAGGAACTTGTCAACCACGTGCGCAAGGAGATCGGCGCGATCGCCGCGCCGGACAAGATCCAGTTCTCCCCGGCGCTGCCGAAGACGCGATCCGGCAAGATCATGCGGCGAATCCTCCGCAAGATCGCCGAAGGCGTCACCGACAGGAGCACCCTCGGCGACGTCACGACGCTTGCCGACCCGCACGTCGTTGACGCGCTGATCGAAGGCAGACAGTAGCGGAAACTGCTTACCGGCGCCAGTCGCGGCCGCCGCTACCCCCGCGACCTAGCGCGGGCAGCGGCGGTTCTCATTCCTCTTACGACATATGCGGAGCAAACTATGACCGAATCCGTTTCAACTCCCGGCAATCCCCTCAAGAATCACGGCTGGACAGTGACGTTCGCCGGCATGGGCATCAACCTTGCCCTCGGCGTGCTGTATAGCTGGAGCATCATCAGCGGCGGAATGGTCAAACACAAATGGGGCTGGTCGGCGTCGGAAATGAGCCTTCCGTTCTCGATCGCATGCTTGGTGTTCACCATAGTGATGGTTCCAGCCGGGCGGATGCAGGATAGGCTGGGCCCGCGCCTGGTGGCGAGCATCGGCGGCATTCTCGTCGGTGCGGGAATGCTGATGGCAAGCATGGTCGGCAATTCCGTGATTGGCTACGTCATCGGCTTCGGCGTCCTGGTCGGTGCCGGGATCGGCTTTGGCTACGCCTCGGCGACTCCCCCGGCGGTCAAGTGGTTCCCAAAGGCCAAGACGGGCCTGATCGCCGGGCTGGTCGTCAGCGGCTTTGGTTTGGCGAGCGTCTACATAGCACCGCTGGCAACGTGGCTGATCGATACCATTGGGCTTAACAGTACGGTGATGGCTTTGGGCATCGGCTTCCTTGCGGTGGTCTGCGGCCTAGCCCAGTTGCTTAAGGCGCCGCCGGAAGGCTTCAGTCCCGAGGCCGTCAAGCCGGTCGAGGCCGGGGCAGACACAACCTTGCCCGCCGGGTCGGTGAAAAAAGAGAACTTCACACCCGGCGAGATGCTCAGGACGTGGCAATTCTACTTGATATGGTTCTTGTACGCCTGCGGCGCCGGGGCCGGACTGATGGTCATCTCCATCGCCAAGACGCTCGGCAGCGCACTGAAGACAAATGCCCCGGAGTCCGCGGCGTACGCGGCCAAGGTGGGCACCGTGGCCGTAGTCGCCCTGGCAATCGGCAACGGGGCGGGAAGAATCCTCGCGGGTATTGTTTCGGACAAGCTAGGCCGGAAGGCCACCCTGGTTATCTTCATGGTCTGCCAGGCGATCATGGTGCTGCTGGTGTCCATGGTCGAGCCCGGCACGCCGCTGGCCGACATAGCGGCGATAGCCGCACTCGCGGCGATCGTGGGGGCCAATTACGGGTCCAACCTCTCGCTGTTCCCCTCGGTTGCCAAGGATTACTACGGGCTCAAGAACTTCGGCGTCAACTACGGGCTGGTCTTCACGGCCTGGGGCATCGGCGGGTTCGTGCTCTCACTGGTCGCAGGCTATATCAAGGACCATACAGGCACGTTCACCTATTCCTACTACGGCTCGGCCGTGCTGCTTGTGTTGGCGGCGATAGCGACGTTTGCGTTGAAGGCCCCCCACCACCACGAGAAGGCCACGCACTGACATCCTGCCCGCCCGCACGCCGCCGGCGGGCAGTCGCGAACGATCCAGCCCCCGCCGTCGCACGTGGCGAAACCGGCGAGGGCTGGCTTTTTTTGCACGAACCGACTCAGGCGGCGAGAATGACTCAGACGATGCCCAAGCCTCAAGCCATCCTGCTGCTGGGGCCGACCGGATCGGGCAAGACCCCGCTGGGCGAGATGCTCCGGGCACGCGGCCTGGGCGACGGGCGGCGGTGCGTTCATTTCGACTTCGGCGAGAGCCTGCGGCGCATCGCGGCCGGGCAAATGAACGTCGATGAACTCACCGGCGACGACCGGAAGGTCATCGCCGACGTGCTCGACCGCGGGACGCTGCTGGAAGATGAACACTTCCACGTCGCAGAGAAGATCCTCCGGGCGTTCATCAACCAGGCAGACCGCGGCAATACATGCGACCCCTCTCCCTTGAAGGGAGAGGGTGGCCCGAAGGGCCGGGGGAGGGTGACGAACGTGGACAAAGCCTCAAATAAGGCTCATCCGGTTCTTGCGTAGGTACGCTGTCGCCCTGGGGCTCCGCCCCAGGCCCCGGAGTTTAGCGCTTTGTCGCTGCCGACAGAAAGGCGGGGGCGTCCCCGTCGGGAGACGCCCACCTGCCGTCA
>Ga0315282_10016901_pt1 | contig 10603 bp, 7 predicted proteins | sample YL17G07_20_MG_FD_203693 | JGI IMG/M metagenome (GOLD analysis project Ga0315282, IMG submission 203693) | Sediment microbial communities from Yellowstone Lake, YNP, Wyoming, USA - YL17G07_20 | ecosystem: Environmental > Aquatic > Freshwater > Lake > Sediment | place: USA: Wyoming | collected... | reverse complement strand
ACGCGCCTGGCAAATTTTCTGATCAGTCGCGGCTTGAGCAAGGGCGAACGTATCGCCATTCTCCTTCCCAATTGTTCCGATTTCGCAGTCGCCTACCTGGGGATTACCAAACTGGGTGCCATACCTGTCCCCATTGACATCAGGCTGAAAGGGGAGGAGCTTCGTCTCATTCTGAAGGATGCCCAGGTTAAGGCCATCATCATCAATGCTCCCCTCTACCTCGCCAGCAGAGAAGACTTCATGGAAGCCTGCCCTTTGGACTCTACCATCCTGAGGGAAGGGAGGATTGAAGGTTGCGGTTCCGTCTTTGAAGAAATCATCAGCGATTCCAGACTGGACGGCGAGGTGCGTGTAAGCGTATCGGGCCCAGATGAAGCCCTCTACATGTATACTTCAGGCACTACCACCGGAAGACCGAAAGGGGTAGTACTCACTTATGATAACCTCGACACCTTTCCTGATGTGCTCAATCAGGTGGTGAAAACCAAAGAGGGGGACATCTGGGGGAATGTAATGCCCATGTCCCATATCATTGGCCCTATATTTATCAACGAGGTCGTCCTCCGCGGATCAACGCTGGTAATCTTCGACCAGATGAGACCGGATAAGATTCTGGAAGGGATTGAAAAGTATAAAATCAATTACTTCCAGGGGGTACCACCGATCTTTCAAGCCCTCCTGCGCGTGCCCCATATCGAGAAATACAATACGGAAAGCCTCTGGTGGGTATCCATGTGGGGGACTTCTGTCCCGCTCACGCTCATGAAAGAGTTTCGGGAAAAATTTCCCCACACGATCCCGATCCAGGGATACGGACTGACTGAAACCTCACCTTTCATTACGCTCATGCCCCTGGAATACGCCTTTGACAAGATGGGGAGCATCGGAAGACCGGTACCCCATGCAGAGGTAAAGATTGTGGATGAAGAAGGGAAAGACCTCCCCAGAGGCGAAGTAGGCGAGATCATCGTAAGAGGGCCCATGGTGATGAAGGGGTATCATAATAATCCGGAAGCCACCAGGGAGAGGATCAGGAACGGATGGCTCTACACCGGAGACTTAGGAAGATTTGATGCTGATGGATTCCTCTACCACCTTGGCCGCAAGGACGACATGATCATCACCGGCGGACTCAATGTCTTCCCTGCTGAGATCGAGAACATCCTCCTCCAGCACCCCATGGTTACAGAAGCCGGTGCAGTCGGCATCCTCGATAAAGACCGGGGCGAGGTGATTAAGGCCGTGGTGACTTTGCATCACGATGCTCCTGTTTCAGAAAAAGATCTCATTGCTTTTTGCCGGGAACGGCTGTCCAGTTGGAAGGTCCCCAGACTGATAGAATTCTCTGATTCCCTGCCCAAGACAAGCAGTGGCAAAGTAGCGAGGAGGCTGCTGGTTTAAGAGACTGCTATGCCCTCATCATAGACGGCTGGTTATCAAGTTCAAACCCAGGACTCGATGAGAACTTCTTCACAGAAAAAACCCTGATGAGAACGAAGTGGTAAAATTTGTGCCTCTTGTACTAACCCAGCAAATGGGATGTATGGGGCTGTTGAAAAAGTTCGCTCCTCGTTGCTCAAGAAGCTTTTTTCGACCATTCTAAAACTCACGCCACTGCAAAAAGACGTTTGGTCCGTCTTCGGAAAGGATTTACCCGCAGGGCGGGCCTTCGGTCTTATTGAGCTCCCTTTCTCAGGTTTTTCAACAGACCTTGTATCCCCATTTTCTCAGGAGCTTTGACCTCCGCCTTGTGCCAGTGCAGTGTGGCGGAGCAATAGGGCACCGACGGCACCAAGCAGGGCTACCCCTGCGGCAAGCAGCAGCGCCGGGGAAAATGATCCGGCAGCGTCCGCTACGGCACCAGCGGCACTGGGGCCGGCAGCCTGGCCGATACCCAAAAAGAGGGTGACGAAGCCGAGTCCAGCGGGCGCAAGCCTTGGACCCAGCAGGTCCCCGCACGTAGCAGCCATGATGGCGGGGATACTCCATGCTGACAGTCCGAAGAGAACCGCGGAGATTGTGAATCCAGGCGGTGAGGGCCAGAGTGCAAACAGGCCAAAGGCAACGGTATGGATGAGATAGACGATGACGAGGGCGCCCTTGCGGCCGATGATGTCCGAGACCCATCCCCAAATCAGGCCACACAGCAGGCTTAGCCACCCCATGAGCATGAACAGTCTGCCTGCAGACTCCTGTGTGTATGCGCCCTCTGTGATCAGGTATTTGGTGAAAAAGGTCATGTAGATGATGTACGAGAATCCGAAAGCGATGTAGATCAGACCAACGTGCCACACGACCCCCGATTGATAGACGCTTCCCCAGTGGAGTTCACTCGCTCTGGAAGTACCCGGTTCTTCGTCTCCCGTCGATCCCAGGGGGCGGAGCCCGAGGGCCGAAGGGCGATTGCGCAGGACGGCGAGGGAAAGAGCCGCTAACCCGAACGTTGCGCCTGCGAAAAGGAACCAGCAGACGCGCCAACCGTTCTGACTGTAGATGGTGAGCATGGGGGGCACAAGGGGGCCCACCACCATGAGTCCCAATGAAGAGCCAGTCACGGCAATGCCTGCAGCCAGGCCGCGGCGACGCTGAACGAACCATGCGGCGAGCAGTCCCATGACCGGCACGTTGCTGGCGCCGCTGCCTATGCCGGTGAGTGCCCGCCACGCCATGGCGGTGGCAAAACTATCTGCGAGACCCGTCAGCAGCATACCCACTCCCGCCAGCGCCAGCCCAACAGTGATCACGAGCCGGGGACCATAACGCACCGCCAGAGCACCCCCAGCCACAGACAACGCCAGGTACCCCACGAGATTAGCCGTAGCGAGGCCGCCGGCCTGGGTATTATTCAGCCCCAGTCCCGCCTGCATGGCAGGCAGCAGCATCGTGTAGCCGAACCGAGCCAATCCGAGAGCGCCGAAGACGACGAGCGTCCCTACAGTAAGGACGACCCACGCGTAGTGGAACCGATAAGGCTTTTTAGAGTTGGTTGTTCGCATTCGCTAAAGGACTGGATTTTCCTATGCACTCAGGCAAATAGGTGCCTGTCCCTAGTATCCCTTCGTTACTTTCATGGTTTTGTAATCTATTTCCAGAGAAGTTCCAAGACTGCATCCATTGGCGTGACTATTGCGTATCCAGAATTTGATATCTGGATATTTGTAAAACCATAGGGCTTGTTCACAAACTCTTCCTTGAATGGAACAAATTGACTGACCACACCCACGACTAGGAAATCGGTTCCTCCAATTCCTTTGTGTTCAACTTCGACAACTGGCCCACCACTGTTCCCAAAGTAAACAGGACAGTCCACAATAAGCGTACGATTTTGGGGGTTTCTCCCCGCGATAATCCCTTTTCTCAGGAGGGGGCGTTCATAATCAATCTGCTTAATCTGCTCAATCCCCAAGGATGTTGGATAGCCGAAGATATAAACCTCGTTAGCCTCAAATACATCCTCAAACTTCTTCACTGAAGATGTGATATCCACACTCACTATGTTTCGTTCCTCTGTTTCTTGTTTGAATTGAACTCCCTGCACAAAATTAATCTCTTTCTTTTCATTGAGCGCTGCCATGCGTACGATCGTAACATCATGCGTTTTGTGTACACGAATTTGGCTCTGTGTTTGCAAAAGGGCTAAATCCAAGCTAATGATAACCTTCCTTATATCCTTGGGGTTGGCAGGATATGAAAGGAGTTCTGCACGTAGAGTTCTCAGCGTGACACCCTGATCCGAAAAAAGAACATGGCTGGCCGTAACAAAATAAAGTGACTTCCAGTCGCTAGCATAGAAACCCGATGCTGTCCCAGAACCTTCGAGTCTAATTAAAACAGGGTACGACAGATTGTCATCAGGGATTTCTCGCCCCGCGAGAGTATCCGAGGTAAACATTACTGTCACAAAGAAAATGCAAAGACATATCATGTATGGATGTTTGGTCATCTCCTTTGTCCCCTATTACATAATGGTTCCGTGATAATCTGCAGGCACGAACAATTTCGAAGGTTGTTGAGCCAACAATTTACTAACGAAGCGTACATTAGTTTCACAAATAGGTGCCTGTTCCTAGTATCCTCTCGTTTGTTAGCCGCTCTTGTGTCATGCTGCCCGTGCCAACTTGAAGCTGTCGGACATTGTCTTGATTACCTCGTCCATCTTGCCATCGAAGGCCCGGTTCACTTCATCGTAAGTCCCGATAATGCTCTCGTAGATGGGGTTCTGAAAGATTGATTGCGCATCTACGGTGCCGTGTTCACTGAGTGTTGAAACGAACACATCCTTAATCAGCTCTAGGACGTGAACCTGGGCGTCGGTAAACTCGGCGGAGCGGATGTAGTTCTCGTAGCCAGTCTGGACCCGCTGAAGCGGCGTTGGTATCCGGCGCTTGCCGAGGACGTGGAGAAAAAAGTCCCACACGGACCCGGCGGGATAGTCGTAGATGCGTTGGAGGTTGCCTTCGTCCAACCAGATTTCCGGTTTTGACACCCAATCCTCGACCGCCTCGACATCCTCCGCTGTCGGTTCGTAGTCCTCTCGTTCGTCTATCTTCTGCTTTAGCGACACGATGGCCGGGTTGTCCGGGTTGTTCACGGCCGCCTCGAAGATACGCTTGGCTTCCTCGATGGGGGTGTTCTCGACCACGCGGACGCCTTCATGGACCTTGACCCGCTGGATTTGGTGTTCCGGGTCCGGGTTGTCTACGATGAAGTAGCCTTCCGGTTCGCCGCCGCCCTCGCCACCTCCACCCCCCTCGGTGCCGGTGACAACCTTTGTGTTCTTCTTCTCGGTCCCCTTGCCGTTGTCGCCCATGCGTTTGCACAGGCCCACGAAGTCGAGGATTTGGAAACTGAACTTGCCCGTTTTTGGATCCAGGCGGGTGCCACGGCCCAGCATTTGAATGTACTTGCCGACCGACCGGGTGAGCGCGGCGAAGCCGATGTAACGCACACAGGGGATGTCCACCCCGGTGCTCATAATGTCCACGGAAACGGCGATGTAGGGCTTCCGGTAGGGCTTCTTGAACCAACCTTTGAGCGTCCGGTTCAACTCGGCGTTGTCAGAGATGATCGGCTCGGCGTAGCGGGGGTACTTGCCTTCGTCGCAGAACGCCTTGTTCAGCGCATTCGCGAGCATCGAACAATGGGGCTGACTCACGCCGAAAAGAATCATCTTCTCGCCGTACTCGGTCCGTTTGCGGATTTCCTCGGCAATGCGTTTGGCCGTGTTCTCGGTGAGATACTTCCGGTTCAACTGCTCCAGTTTCAGTTTCTTGGTCTTGTCGAGTTCGATCTTCTTCCGTTCATCCGGGTCCAGAACGTAATCAAACTCGACGCCTTCCTGCTCCGCGATCTGCGTCAGGTGTGTCTTGATCTCGTCCACTTTGTAGGGCGCAAGGAAGCCCTCCTCGATGCCCCGGCCCAGGTCAAACTCGTACGTCGGGTCGCCGACTTCGCAGCCGAAAAGCCGGTAGGTGTCAAGGATGGCAAGGTCATCGTCTGTCACCTTCTTCGGGTCTTTCGGAATGGCAATCCGGGGCGTGGCCGTGAGTCCGATCCGGGGACAAAGGAAGTGATCGAAGATGACCTTCCGGCTGACGTTGATGGACCGGTGACACTCGTCTACGACCAGCAGGTCGTAGTAGGTGCTGGGGATCCCCGAGAAGATGATTTCCAGTGTGTCAATGACGGCGACGTGAATGTTCTTGTGCTTGAAGCCCTTGTAGTTGGAAGTCGTGATCCAGCCCGCTGTGTAGGTTGGGCTGATGAGACTGAAGCCGTCGTCCCGCGCCTGCTCTGCCAGCAAGCGGCGGTCCACTACGAACAGAATCCGCCGGGCAAGGCCGGCTTCGAGGAGCGCCTTGCACAGGGCAACGGTCGTCCGCGTCTTGCCCAGGCCGGTCGCCATGTGAACCAGCATCTTGCCGCGCCCCTCGCGCAGTCCTTTCAGCAGGGCGTTGATGCAGTCCGTTTGAAAGTAGCGGTCCTTGCCCGCCGCGGGATCGAAGCCGCCGGCGATGGTCTTGTCTATGACGATCTCCTGTGCTTGCCGCCGTTTCTGCTCCTGCGCCGTGCGGACGTTCATGTCTTCCAGAGACAGGAACGAGTTGACCGGTCGGAACTCGCCCCCCTCAAGGCCGGTCCACGCCATGTCATAGAACAGCATCCGCTCGGCGGAACAGGCGTAGAGGAACCGGGGGCGGAGAATGCGGGAGTAGAGAATCTGGAGTTTCGGAAGAGCTTTTTTGGGGTCGTCCAGTTTGTTCTCGAAGACCGCGAGCGGCGTCCCCTGAAGGTCTTGGAGAACCACGTCCGGCTTGACGTACTTGTGACCGGGGAACTCCTTTTGTTGTTCCGGCGTCAGCGGATACTGCGGCTGGTAAAGTAGGGTATCTCCAACTTTCCAGCCTAGTTTTTTCAGGTCCTCGATGACCCGAAGGTCAGTTGCGGTCGCTTCGTTGGCGTTGATGCTATTGCTGTTCGTCATTTCTCATCACCCCAAAGCTCGGCAAGCCGCCCCATGAGCTTTTCCATATGCTGACGCACCGGGACCAAAATTGACTGTATACTTTCCTGCGGACCTTGGAGCTTTCCCAGAATCGCATTCTGTTCCTCGATTGTCGGAAGGCAAACAGGGAACGATTTAATGTTCTTGATGTAAATTGCTGGCTGGGCGCTGGCATTCTCAGCACCAACGGATTTAAGAAGGGCCGCAAGGATCGACCCGCGCCTGAGGTACGCTTCCAAGAACTCCGGCAACACCACCGAAGGATCGGGCTTGATCAGAATGACGCTACCCAGCAGACAGAACTCCCTGTCTGTATCGACACGCTTGACGCGTCCAACGGTTGCGCCACGACTAATGAGCATAATGTCACCAACCTCGGGCCTGCACTTTGCCAAGAACTTATCTGCGTCAGAACGCGACACGAATAGGCATTCGTCAAACCGAATCTCATCTTCCTGAACATCCTTTGCCGACAGAAAGGGGATCCCACTATCTATGGTCTTCGGCCTAAGATGTTCACCATCAGTAATCTTTGTGCAAATTGACTCCATCGGTCGCGTCTGTGCGTTGGACGGGAAAACTGTCTCATCAAGAGACCAGTTCTGAAGTAGTGCCTTTCCAGCCTGTTGAAGGCGTGCATTCTTGGTGAACGCCTCGGCAAGTTCCCTTTGCATCTGCTCCGGCGGCAAAGGAATCTCCCACGCCTCCATATCTTCAAACTTGAAGTTCATGCGGACGCCGCCGTGGGCTTTCTCATTTACATAGGCGAGGAATTGCGGGGACTGGAAAAGCGCCAGAAGATACTGCGGCAGGAGTTCGGTTTCGTCGGTGCCGAAGACGTTGTAGGCGCCGCTGATGATCTGGTTGTCGTAGTCAAACTCGCATAGGCCGATGGAGCCGACGTTCACGCGGTACGGATTGTAGCAGAACTCGTTCGGTCTCACGTGGTAGTTGGCTTGCTTGATTTCCACGCCGGGCTTGGTTTCGTTCAGGAATACGCCGACGGTGTTGGACACGCCGAGAACGCGGAAGCGGGTTTCGGGGAAGTCGCTGGGTTTGATCCGGTCGGTGTTCAGCCGGAGATAGTCGCCCAGGCGCACGCGCGGGTAACGCGCGCCGCTCTCGATTATCTTCCGCAAGGTGGCAAGTTGGTCGTGCTTCGCCAGTTCTTCGACTGGGTAGGCCATGAGATACTGCCGGGCGATGTCGAATTCCAGGGAGTCTTGCACGTCCAGCATGGCGAGCGCGGAATGGGCTTTCTCCGGCGGGCAGTCCTTGAGCGCCGCGAATCGGGCGTCGAGGGTGTGCCCGTTCTTTCTCTTCGCGCCTTTGAAGACGGCGTTCCATTCCTCAAGCTGGCTCTTGGATAGATTGCTCCGGGCGTTGGGCAGGTTGAACGAATAGAGGTGCGCGGTCTCTACGCGCTTGGCGATTTCGTTCAGGGTCTTGACTCGCCAGACTTCATCATGCTGGGCCAGCCGTTCGGCGCGGTCGGTTTCGGTGATCTTGCCGTCGCGCAGTTGGTCGGCGAGTTTCGCGGCCAGGGGTTCCTTGTCCTTCGCCGCACGCTCGGAAACCTCGGCGGTGGTGTCGACCTCGATGCGGAGTTTGACGCGGGGGTCCAGGTTCAGAATCCACGCCGCCGGCACACTGAAGGAATGCTTGGTTTCCGGTGGGGTCTTGCCATGCCGGACGTACTTGTCGAACAGTTCCAGAGCCTCGACCAGTTGGCAACCTTCGATGGGGCGGCGGTTGGTGCCCATCGTGTAGCCGTCGTTCGTGACCTTATAGAACCAGACATCCTTGGTCTGTCCGCCCTTCTCGAAGACCAGAATGGAGGTCTTCGGGCCGACACCGCCCTTGCTGACAAACACCCCCTGCGGCAGGCTGATGATTGCCCGGAGATTGTTTTCCTCGACGAGCATCTTCCGCAATGTGCGGGCGCTGGTCTGTCCCCATGACAGGAACCCCTCGGAAACGATGACCGCGCACCGGCCGCCGGGGGCCAGCGCGTCGAGCATGAGTTTCACAAAAAGGATGGTGGTCTCGGACTCGCGGGAAAACTCCGCCCACACGTTCGGGTAAGCTTCCTGGTCCCGGTCCGCGCCGAAGGGCGGATTGGCTTGAACGACAGTCTTGCTTCCGCCGTCCTTGGCCGGATCGAAGAGAGCAAGCGAGTCGCCTTGCTCGATATTTTGCGGGTTCAGGCCGCGGATGTAGAAGTTGATCGCGGCCATTTTGCGGATCATGCCCAGGTACTCAATTCCGTGAATGCCGGAACGGTAGAAGTCGAGGGCCTTCGTCGGCGACGGCATGGCGGCGGGGCGTTTGGCGAAGTGCTTCTGGAAATAGGCGATGAGTTCCGGGTGTGCCTTGGGGCCGGGCCATTTCCCGGAACGGCGGACGGCCTCAGTCACGTAGCCGTAGGAGTCGAAGCCGAAACCCGCCGTGCCGCAAGCCGGATCGAAGATGCTGTCCAGGAAAGTCGGGTCGGTCAGGGCGACCATGAATTACCGGATGTGGTCAGGCGTGCGGTGCAGGCCCATGTCCTTTGTGCCGCCGGTCTCGGAAAGGGCCGATTCGATGGCGTCCCCGAGAAGGTCCGTCTTCAAGAGGCGGTCTTCGTCAATTTCTCCGATCAGCGCGAGAACTTCCTGAAGGTCGCCGCTCTTGACGTTGTTCGTGAAGTTGGAGTTCTTGAAGACCTCCTCTATCAAAACGAGTTGGTCCTGAACCTTCTGGCCCAGGTTGGTTTTGTAGACCTTCCGGGCTTGGGAAAGAATGCTGGCGTAGAACGGAAAGAACTTCTCGTTCAGGGTCGGCAACAGCCGCTCGTTCGGAACCGTGCGCAGTGAGTTGAAAAGCAGGTGGTCATTGGGGCGGGCAAACAATTCCCGAAGTTGTTTGAAGTCCGGGTCCTGCTTCAGTTTCACCTCGAAGATGCGGAACAACAGCAGTTCGATGATGTACTCGACGCGCTGGACAGGCGTCCCCGCCGGGCGAAGTTTCTTGTGGAGCTTCTTCAGCGTGTTGTTCGTGTCGCTGTCCGCATAATGTACTGTTGAACGGCCCATTCAGTCTCTTTTCTCCATGCGGCTAACTATTGATTATATGGTTCTGCATAAGAATCCAAACAAAGCTGTCTCGCAATATATACACCTGTTTTAAAAAGGGTTCAAGCACGGAGCAAAGAACAAAGAGCGATGAGGTGAGAGCAGGATAAAAAGTGTCTTTACGGCTTCCATCCCCTCTCGATAAGCATATCCACCAACCTGATACCATTGACAATCATGACACCTTCAACGGTTTTCCCGTAGAGCTTATTGAAATGACGTTTATCTCCTGTCCAGAAATGGGTACACCGTGATCCTATTGCTCCCCCAAGAACTGCTATATCTTCTTTTGACAAGTGGATATTAGAATCTGTTAGATCAGCGAAGGCATGAGTAGTATGGAGTCGCTTGAGCAATTTTTTAAAATCAGCGACGTACTGCGGCCGTTTTATTTCAAGATTGCGCCCGGCCTCCTCCACAGCATGAGGATTGGTTACCGTCTCTGCGTATTCCAGGAGGGCTTCCAATAGACGACGTGTAGCGCTTACCGGATCTGCTGCCGAGAACAGGATATTGGCGTCGAGAAAAACACGCATGGGTCAGCGACGTTTGCGCTTTGATTCCACATACCGCCCAAGTTCGCTGTCCGCTTTGTCAAACTCTTCCACGCGTTCGTTGCTGTAGAGTTCTATGGGAAATGACACAGCGGGTTTGAGCACAAGACCTTCAGTGGACAACTCCGCCATTACCACCCCGCCGCGCTCGATGCCCAGCTTCTTCCGGAGCGATTTCGGAAGTGTCAGGCTGCCCCGTTCGTTAACCTGAATGGTTGTCACGTTAGAATCCTCCTATTTCACAAATTCAACTTTTCTGAAATTCAGTATAACTGATTAATGACCTTTCTGTCAAGCCAACCTTTTCGGAAATTGGGGAGGGGTGTTTACACTTTCATTACTTTAACAAAATTGTAGCCGTAGAAAAAAACAGAGGGCAGCTCTCATAATGAAAGCTACCCTCTTATTATGCTCTGAAATAAATCTTCCGT
>Ga0315282_10016900_pt1 | contig 10604 bp, 15 predicted proteins | sample YL17G07_20_MG_FD_203693 | JGI IMG/M metagenome (GOLD analysis project Ga0315282, IMG submission 203693) | Sediment microbial communities from Yellowstone Lake, YNP, Wyoming, USA - YL17G07_20 | ecosystem: Environmental > Aquatic > Freshwater > Lake > Sediment | place: USA: Wyoming | collected... | reverse complement strand
TTTTTTGAAAAGAAGAAGGGTAGGAATGGACATTATATTGTATCTGGTGGCAGTTTTCAGGTTCTGGTCAACGTCCATCCTGGCAATGGTTACCCTCTTGCTATACTCTTTAGCCAGTTCATCCAATATTGGGGCGACCATAAGGCAGGGGTGGCACCAGGGTGCCCAGAAGTCCACCAGCACCGGCTTATCTGATTTCAACACCATCTGGTCGAAATTGCTGTCATCCACTGTAATTGGTTCATTCATACTTTCCCCCTCTAATCATCTGTGGGATGCCTCGTTCTACCGTCTGTTTGGCTAAGCCAATGGCGTTCTTAATAGCTCTGGCTTGACTACGACCGTGAGCTATAATGACATTTCCATTTACCCCAAGGAGACACGCCCCACCATATTCCCTGTAGTCTATTCTTCTTGCCCAGGCACGTAATCCAATATCACGCAGGAGCGCACCGGAAAGTGTTTGTCCGGCTTGTAAGACTGAACGCAGTAGAGTCTCCCCTAACCCTTCAATGGTCTTGAGCACTATGTTCCCAGTGAAGCCATCAGTTACGATTACATCGGCTTTCCCCTTTGTTATATCTTGACCTTCTATATTGCCGACAAAATTTAGATTAGTCTCTTTGATGAGCTTGTAGCTTTTCTGAATCAAGCGGTTGCCTTTTGTTTCCTCTTCCCCGTTACTAAGTAAGGCAACACGGGGTGAGCCGACACCGAGAACCTCTCTGGAGTAGGTAGCGCCTAACTGGGCAAATTGAGCCAGGTGGCTTGGCCGACAATCGACATTGGCACCGCCATCAATAAGGAGGATACGAGCTGAAGATGGGAGGTCAACAATACAACCGATGGCGGGGCGCTCGATGCCTTCTATCTTTCCCAGGTTAAGAAGGGCAGCACATACTACTGCTCCAGTGTTGCCAGCAGAGACAAAAGCGGAAGCGATGCCATCTCTTACTAGGTTTATCCCGACCACTATTGATGAATCTGGCTTGCTTTGGACTGCCTTCATCGGTGGCTCATGGTAATCGATAATTTCGCTAGCTTCAACGATACTTATGCCCGGTTTCCCCAAGTGTCTGCCGGCTAGAACATGCAGTATAGCCTTCCTACCTACCAGAGCGATATCCACTTGGTACTCCCGGACTGCTTTTATTACCCCTTTAACTATCTCATGGGGAGCATAGTCTCCACCAGCGGCATCAACGGCGATTTTCATCTGCTTTCCTTAGTTCTTTAACTACTTGGGCTTCTCTCCCACAGGTCACAGCGACCTCCCCACCGAGCAAGAGCCTGCCCGTTGAGCGAAAGCTGGGCAATCTCACATAGATTAGGACAGGCTTTGCATTCAAACGAGGAGGTGTGATACTCTATTTCACTTATGCCGAATCCCTTGAACCTGCTCCCATTGTTGCTACCTGTCATCCCCTCATGCACCAGTAGGGCGGCACCTATTGCTCCCATGACCTCGTGGTGGGGTAGGACAATAATCTCGGTATTAAGTTCTTCTTGAAGTGCCTTGATTATACCCCGATTAAAGGCAACCCCGCCCTGAAATACTATTGGGGGTTGAATATTCTTCCCTAACCCAACATTGTTGAGATAGTTGCGAACCAGTGCCTGGCATAGACCGTAGATAATATCTTCAGTTCGGTGTCCCATTTGTTGCTTGTGGATCATATCTGACTCAGCAAAAACGGTACATCGCCCGGCAATACGCACCGGTGATTTGCTATCCAGTGCTCGCCGGCTAAATTCCTCTATGCTCATATTGAGACGCAGTGCCTGGTGGTCAAGGAAGCTACCAGTGCCAGCAGCACATACCGTGTTCATGCCAAAGTCAGTTACTATACCATCTCTAATAAAGATAATCTTACTGTCTTGCCCCCCAATTTCAATAACGGTTTGCACTTGGGGGATATAGAATAGGGCAGCAACAGCATGACTGGTAATCTCGTTCTTGACTAAATCAGCGCCAACAATAACTCCAGCCAAGTGGCGAGCGCTACCGGTGGTAGCCACCCCACAAATCCTGACCTTCTCAGGTAGTTGCTGCCTGATTTGCTTTAAGCCTTGCTGCACCATCTCAATGGGTTTGCCTTGTGTCAGTAAGTAGAGGGTAGTAACAAGCTCATTATTCTTATCCAGCACGGCAAACTTGGTGGTTACTGAGCCAACATCAATGCCTAGGTAGGCTTCCACGAATTCCCCCTATACTGTTACTCGCTGTCGGCGGTTATTTTTTGCCTGTCGCCTGCGCTCAAGCAGGTCAACGAAGGCTTCCAGTCTGGTTAATATACCCGGCTTGGCTATTTGCTCATCACAGAGTATGGTTAGCACCGGGATATTCTCCTTAGTCGAAGGCATAATATTTAGAGCTACTATTTCCGGCATACAGGTGAAGGGGGCGAGGTGGACCAAGCCATCATACTCCTTAGCATGGAGCACCTTTTCGCCTACTGATTCCCACCCGTCGCCACCAATATCACGCTTGAGGTAGGGTAGAGCTGCCTTATGAATCCTGTCTTTTTCATTTACTCCTAGAGGATTTAAGAACCAGCTGAATTTAGTCCACTCTGAAACAAATAGCCGCCGCTTTACTTCTACTCCCAGCTTACCCAACTCAATCTCTACATCTAGATTGGAGAAGGGTTCTAGAACCACATAAAATTCCCCGGTAATGCCCACTATCAGGGGCTGAAAAGCTGGATTTCTGCTTATTTGGTTAAGCTGGTCAACGTAGTTTATTTGCACCTTCTTTAAGGTAGCATAATCATCTGCCCTATCAATGGCATTAATTGCTTCCGAAAATAGCCGAGTTGCTGTTCCCTTTATCTGCTCCACGGCACGAACCTTTTGCACCACTCTCTCTATCTTGTCCATTGCATTGAGTTTAGCCAGACCGAAGCGAAAGGCTGATATAATCTTAGTCCAGGGGGCATTGTTTGACAACCGCTTAATAATTTGCAGTATGCCAAAGAGCTTGTGTTGCGACACCCCTACTTGAATCAGTTCGACATTATAACCCAAATCGTGAAGAATCTGTTCCTGGGTCTTAGCGTAATAGCCGAGGCGACAGATGCCAGAGCCTCCTGGCATTAGCAGGGTATCTGCTCCCATCTCAGCAGCTTCAATAAGGTTACCCAGAGTCAGCTTAAACGGTATGCACAGCCCTTCCGGGGAGTACTTGACCCCGAGGGACAGAGTGCGCTGGTTATTGATTGGTGGTATTACAAAGTCAATATTAAGCTCTTGAAACAGAGTCTTAAACGGGATGTATATATTGCCCATGTGGGGCACGCCTACACGCATACTGTTAGTCGACTCCTTTTCTTTCTGTGTATCATATCAAGAAAGGCTTCCAATCGGGTAACTATTCCCGCCTCAGCGGTGTGTTCTTCCAGAGTGAGGCACATAAATGGGATAGTCCTCAGTCGAGCCGCTTGCCGGTGCACCATGTCCATCATTACTGAATCGGGTCCGCAACCAAAGGTCATTATGCCAATCACACCGTCAGCCTCGCTTTCCAGGTAGTGTTGCCCGGCTCCAGTCACTTCGTGTTCGTATGTCCAGTAGGCTCTGCTGACCAATCTGGCTGTAGCCGATTCTAGCTCCTCATCGGTAAGCATCTCCGGCGTTAATACTCTATTACCCGCCTGCTCCAGTCGGTGGATAAGGCGGTGATTTATGTGTTCATCATAGAGAAGATAAGGATGACCGATGACAGCAATGGTGGCTGGTGTCGGGGATGGGTAGCTGGATAGTGATTTTGGCTGCACCCCGCCCGATATTTTTTCTATTGCCTGTGGTGGTGTTAATCCGTAGCTGGACATTAGCTGACGGTAGCACAGGTGGGCTTTGAATGCAGCGATAGCAGCTCGCCTGACCTTAACTGGATTCCAGGTAAAGTGCCGTCCGAGCTCGTAAATAGCTTGATATAGTTTGCGCTTCCCCTTGTTAATATCAATATCTATATCTAAGATGGGAGGGGATTCAGGAATGACTGCTTTAGTCATATCTGGTAAGCCGAGAAATTTGGAGCAGTTATAAACCTTGCTTTTTACACTGCGGATGGCAGGAATAAAAAGAAAGTCGCACTCCCCCACCAGATAAAGGACGTGCCCGCAAAAAACCTTTACCGGTAGGCAGGTATCAGCTATCACACGGGACGAGCCTGATGACACCATAGCCTGGGTAGTTGGTGGTGAAACCAATACTTCTGCTCCCAGTTCCTCAAAGAAGGTCTTCCACATAGGGTAGTATTGGTAGTGGAGTAACGCCTGGGGAATGCCTATCCTAATCATTGTTGTTGCTGAAACTCCTCTTTAATCTTGGCGACTATTCCAGGGTTGGCTACTAGGTCAGTGACGGTCAAGGCTAGAGCCTTGGCAGCATCAAGCAGCCCTTGGATACCTGCCTCTGAGGCAGCCGCCGAGGCAAACTCGGGGGAGTGGGTTACTACTTCCACTGGGGCTATGGCTACTGAAGGGTGGATGCTGGGTACTAACTGACTGACGTTACCCATATCAGTGCTACCCATCCCCTTATCAGGGTCATATAGTTGCATCTTGCGTCTCAGGGACTCCATATTCTGCCTGAATAATTTGGCGAGGATTAGATTATTACGCATGGTAGCATAGCTTATATCTCCCCACCTATATTCCAAGCGGGCTCCAGTGGCGGTGGCAGCACCAATAAAGCAGTTTAGCACCTTCTGTTTCAGTTCATTGAGATAGGCATCATCCTCGGCACGTACTATAAAACTCCCTGCGCTGTGAGCAGGGACAATGTTGGCCGCTTCGCCACCATCGGTGATAATACCGTGGATGCGGGCTTTATTCTTGATGTGTTGTCTGAGCGAATTAATGGCAGCAAACGACAGAAGCATTGCTTCAAGGGCATTAATGCCTGCCGCTGGTCGAGCAGCAGCATGAGCTGCTTTACCAAAAAAATCAACCTCTAAAGTCACGCAGGCAAGGCTTGGGGCAGTAGCGGTATCACGTGTCCCCGGGTGTACCATCATGGCTATGTCCACATTATCAAAGGCACCCCTGTCTGCCATTATTGCCTTCCCTCCGTATAGTTCTTCAGCCGGTGTGCCTACAACTAGGATGCTACCCCCGAACTGGTCAATAGCTGGCTTAGAAGCTACGCCGGCACCAACAGCGGAGGCAGCTATTAGATTATGACCACAGGCATGACCCAGTTTAGGCAGGGCATCATACTCAGCCAAAATAGCGATAGCTGGTTTTCCCCGTCCATAGCTTCCTCTGAATGCAGTTGGTAGCTTATAGATGCCGCGCTCTATAGAGAAGCCATTCTCCTCTAGGTATTGGGTTAGCCAGGCTGACGCCTTAGCCTCTTGGAAACCTAGCTCGGGGTTGGAGTGGATTTTTAGGCTTAGCTCGCTGAGCAAGTGGCGGTGGGCATCTATCATACCGATGACTGAGGCTTTCAAATTTTCTATATCCAAGCTCTCCCCCTGCTTTAAGGACAACACTTTAGTTATTATAGCTTAGTGCGGCTAGAATTTCTAGGCTTCCTAACTCCCAGATGCTTTAGCGGAATGTGGGTTGACAAAGAGGGGCATAAGATGTATTATAATTATGGGCATATGTGCAATACTTAATGATTATGCACAAAAACCCACAATAGGAGAATCAGTTATGGGAAGACCACAAATCTGGCGGCGAGTAAGCTTCGTACCACCAGTAACCTATTTCAAGCCCGCCGGGATACCTTTGGTTAATCTGCAAGAAGTACATCTTCTTGTCGAAGAAGCAGAGGCAATTCGGCTTAGGGACGTTGACGGGCTAGAGCAGGAGGAATGCGCTCAGAAGATGAACATCTCAAGGAGCACTTTCTCCCGCATACTAGATTCAGCCCGGCAGAAAATTGCCGACGCCCTACTCAAGGGTAAGGCAATACGGATTGAGGGCGGCAATTTTGAGATGGCGGTGCGCCGCTTCAGATGCATAAGTGGCCATGAGTGGGATGTGCCCTTTGAAAGTCTAGTAACTGCCCCACCTGAGCTTTGCCCTAAGTGCGACACGCCGAGCATCATGCCTCTTTTGCCACCTGGAATGGGATGGGGTCGAGGTGATTGGGGAAGGCGTCACCGAGGAGGACGTAGCCAGTAGAGGAGTCTTAGAGCGTGATGAAAATCCTTGATGATTTGCTTGCGACATTGGATACGGAAGCTAGCGTAAAAGATATACGACAGGGGCCTTTTCAGACAGCGGTGTTGACGCGCCACTGCGGCCTAGCATCAACACCTCACGACCCTGGCCCTCACCATAGTCGAACCGCGGTGAAGGAGGCCGGTCTACTGATGGAAAAGGATGCTTGGGCACTCTCCCGCATGGCCGAATCGGAAAGCCTTCTTGAAGCAGCTATCGGCATGGCAACGATTAACTCGCTTCTTGAGATCAATGATGAAGAATGCCTGGAGCTTAACGCTGGCAAGCTGATCGCCGAAAAGGGGAAGGATAAGAGAGTAGCTATTGTGGGCCATTTCCCATTCATTTCCGAAATCAGAGGACTAGTGAGCGATCTCTGGGTGATTGAGAAAAACCCGAGGGAAGGAGATCTCACTGAAGCTGAAGCGGTGGATTTCATCCCTCAGGCTGATGTCGTAGGTATCACCGGTACCGCCTTTACTAACCATACTATCGAGCAGCTGCTGGAGTTATGCAATCCTAAAGCTTATGTGGTGGTACTTGGGGATACCGCTCCCCTATCTCCCATTCTCTTTGATTATGGTATTGATGCCATATCAGGCACAAAGGTGATTGACCCGGAGCTGGTTCTACGCTGTGTGAGTGAGGGAGCCACCTACCGGCAGATTAAAGGAATTCGCCAGCTTACCATGACAAAGTAGGCAAAGAAAGGAATTACTATGACACGGGCGCAGGCAGTGGTGGCAGATTTGACAATGAAGAAGCATGGGGAAGTGAGTGAGCGATGCAAACGAGCAGTATGGATTGGAAATTGAGCCGGCGCAGCACGGAGCAGCGTCAGCTAATACAGGATATCCTCCAACATGCTGATGAGCACCTTGACGCCGATGAGATTTACCAGCGTGCTCGCCTGAAGTCGCCCGGCATCAGTCTGTCAACGGTATACCGCAATCTGCAGATGTTCAAGGAGCTCGGCTTAATTGAGGAGCACCAGTTTAGCAGTCGCCGTTGTTACGAAGCTGCTCCACGAGCCAAGCATCACCACCTGATATGCCTGGGCTGCGGTCAGGTGTTTGAGTTTAAGTGCCCGACAACAGAAAGCCTTAAGTCGAGAATCAGTAAAGAGGAAGGATTTAGGGTGACGGAAGCTGAGGTACGTCTTGCTGGCTATTGCCCGGAGTGCCAGGAGCGCCTGTCTGTTAGTGCTAACGAAAATAGATGAATATCTGGTCAAGGAGGTGAGGTAAATGCCATTCGGAATGGGACCTGCCGGCTGGGCTTATGTGTACGGCTATTCCTATGCTGGTCTTCCCTATGCCACTCGGGGATGGTGGGGTGGCTGGAGGGGCTGGGGGTGCGGCAGAGGTCGCGGGTTTGGCTGGCGCTGGTTTAGGCCGTACAGGTATCCATGGTGGTAAAAACAAAATCGGCTTTCTAAGGAGGTGAGATTATGCCTAATGGATTTGGACGAAGAGGAGGTTTCGGACGTGGCTTCGGAGGTGGCATGGGCTTTGGTTTCCGGGGTAGTTCCCCTCCCTGGCCATATGTAGGCCTCGGTAGAGGAGGTTTACCAAGGTGCGGCTACTTCTTCAGCAGGGTGGGTACACCTGTACCGCCGCTATATCAGGCGTCCCCGTTATACCCAGGGGCACCAGCCGCGCCCGGGTATACACCCTACTCTTCCCGGATGACCAGAGATGAGGAACTCAACTACCTGAAGGACGAGGCTGAGGCAATAAAGGGTCAACTGGAAGAGATCGAGTCCAGAATACGTGACCTAGAAGCTGGTAAATGAGAGTCGTTCGGGCTGCTCTTGAGTGCAGGCATCTGACATTATGCGTGCATCCATCGGCCCGGAAAGGAGAGGAGTCATGCCCGGATTTGATGGTACCGGTCCCAGGGGAATGGGGCCAATGACTGGAGGCGGCAGAGGCTTCTGCAGCCCGTGGGGACTAGGAGTTGCTCGACCTATGTATGGTTTTCCTCGCTGGGCATACGCCTCCCCTTACTACGGAGCGTACGGTTTCGGGTCGTTTGCGCCACAAATAAGCCGCGAACAGGAGATTGAGTTCTTGAAGACCGAGGCAGATGCCCTGAGACAGGAGCTTAAGAAACTGGAAGACAGGATTGGGCAACTGTCAGCGGAAAAGGAATAAGGAGGTACTATGAGAATTGCCATTTCAGCTAATGGCTCCACCCTCGACGCTGAGGTAGACCCCCGGTTTGGGCGCTGCCAGTACTTCATCATCGCTGACCCAGAAACGATGGAGTTTGAGGCTGTAGATAACTCCAGTGCCATGGCAGCAGGGGGAGCGGGCATCTCAGCAGCGCAGATGATTGCCGATAAAGGTGTAGAGGCGGTTCTTACCGGTAACTGTGGCCCTAACGCCTATCAGGTGCTATCCTCTGCTGGCATCCAGGTCATAACCGGGGTATCCGGGAGCGTAAAGGATGCTGTCGAGGGCTACCGGTCAGGCAAGTTCCAGACGAGCGCCTCTGCTAATGTGCCTGACCACTTTGGTATGAGCGGCGTGTCTGGAGTGGGAGGTGGCTTTGGCATGGGAAGAGGTATGGGCAGAGGAATGGGAATGGGCCGCGGCATGGGCAGAGGAATGGGTATGGGATTTGGCATGACCCCCACAGGCCCGGTGCCTCAGCCAGAAAGCTCGGAGTCGGAACTTGATGTACTTAAAGCCCAGTCAGGGGCGCTGGCACAGCAGCTAAACGACATTCAACGGCGTATTGACGAGTTGGAGAAAAAGAGAAAATAAAGAAAAACATCGGAGGTGAGACTATGCCTAAAGGAGATGGAACCGGGCCTCCGCGCAGTGCGGCGCAGAGAAGCGGTCGAATGAGAGGAAATCGACCCGGGGCAGGACCCGGCGGTAACTGTGTCTGCCCCAGCTGTGGGGAAAAGGTGCCTCACCAACAGGGAATACCTTGTTACAATGTGAGTTGTCCCAAGTGTGGCACCAAAATGGTAAGAGGATAGATAGAAATTAACCAGTCAAGAATTAAAAAGGAGGCACCATGCCATTTTTCGAGCCTTTAGAGAAGCTTGACCCAAAGCATGTTGACCTGGAAAGAGCCAGAAAATCTCTGCGAGAAGAGCTTGAAGCCATAGATTTCTATCAGGAGAGGATAGATGCCACCGAGGATGCCTCACTAAAGAAGCTCCTCGAGCATAACATGAATGAAGAGAAGGAGCATGTCGCCATGCTCATTGAGTGGCTGAGGAAGAATGACCCAACGCAGGACAGAATGTTCAAGGAACACGACTAGACACTGCTGAGACGAAAATCTGAGGTGCCCATGATTATATCTGTTGCCAGCGGAAAAGGGGGAACCGGCAAGACATTGGTGGCAACCAGCCTTGCCGGTTCCCTGAAGGATAGACAAAAGTTGCAGCTTCTCGACTGTGATGTTGAGGAGCCGAATGACCATATTCTAATGAAGCCGAAATTTATCGGTAGCGAATCAGTTCTGATATCGGTTCCGAAGGTGGATGAATCCAGGTGTACCTACTGTGGTAAGTGCGCTCAGGTCTGCGCCTACCACGCTATCGCTGTGCTTGGCGAACATGTATTGACCTTTCATCAGCTCTGCCATGGCTGCGGTGCCTGTAGCTACCTCTGCCCGGAAAAGGCAATCTCCGAGGAGGGAAGGGAGATTGGCATCATAGAGATAGGGCAGTCGGATGGGGTGGCATTTGTTCACGGAAAACTCACCGTTGGGGAAGCTCTAGCACCCCCGGTAATCAGAAAGGTAAAAGACAAGGCTAACCATGATGGAACTGTTATTATTGACGTTTCTCCGGGCACGTCCTGTCCGGTGGTTGAAGCAATTAAGGGAAGCGATTTATGTCTCCTGGTAACCGAGCCGACTCCGTTCGGGCTCAATGACCTCATACTTGCCGTCGAAACGGTGAGGGAGCTCAACATACCCTGTGGGGTTGTCCTTAACCGTGCCGGTGTCGGCGACGCCGGAGTAGAAGAGTACTGCCGAAAAGAGAATATTCCTGTTCTGCTCACCATTCCCCTCGATACTGAGATTGCCCGCCTCTATTCCAAGGGGATAACTCTGGTTGAGGGTATGCCAGAGTGGAAAGAGCGTTTCGTCGCGCTATTTGACGGGATTCGGGAGATAGCTAATGAGAGAGTTAGTCGTATTAAGCGGTAAAGGCGGAACCGGAAAGACCAGCATCGTTGGTTCCCTGGCTGCCCTGGCTCAAAGCAAGGTGCTGGCTGATTGCGATGTGGATGCGGCTGACCTGCACCTGCTGCTCAGCCCTACCGTCAGGGAGAATAACGAGTTCTGGAGCGGGCAGGTTGCAGTCATTGATGAGAACAAGTGTACCCTCTGCGGCTTGTGTCAGGACATGTGCCGGTTTCATGCCATCAGTGATTTCAAGGTTGACCCCGTCTCCTG
>Ga0315282_10016899_pt1 | contig 10604 bp, 10 predicted proteins | sample YL17G07_20_MG_FD_203693 | JGI IMG/M metagenome (GOLD analysis project Ga0315282, IMG submission 203693) | Sediment microbial communities from Yellowstone Lake, YNP, Wyoming, USA - YL17G07_20 | ecosystem: Environmental > Aquatic > Freshwater > Lake > Sediment | place: USA: Wyoming | collected... | reverse complement strand
GCATGCTCATAGCTCAGGCGACGCTGAAAGCTCTGGAGGGCTTTCTCAAGGACTCCTTCAGCCTTTCCCTTCTGGGGTCTCAGGAGCTAACCATTCAGGATAGAACACTGATCGTGGCCTGCGTGAGTGTCTGCTCCTCCTACGGAGAGCAGACGCTCACGGGGTCGGCGTTTGTAAAAAATAACTATCTGGAGGCGGTGGTCAAGGCCACCCTTGACAGCCTTAACAGGATCTGGGGAAAGATCTCCATTTAGCTTCTTGAAGGGTATCTCCTTGTCATAGAAGGGATTTTGCGCTAATTTATGGAAATCCTTGAAGGAGGCCAGCTTTATGAGTCAGGAAAGATATTTATTTACCTCCGAATCGGTTACCGAAGGACATCCAGACAAAGTAGCGGATCAGATTTCCGACGCTATTCTGGATGAGATACTCATTCAGGACCCAAAAGCCCGAGTGGCTTGCGAAGTTATGGTCTCCACCGGTCTGGTGTTCGTGGCCGGGGAAATCACCACCACTGCCATGGTGGATTACCCTGAAGTGGTCAGGAGAACTGTCAAGGAGGTCGGATACAACAGCCCGGATCTTGGCTTCGACTCAGCCACCTGCGCCGTTATGGTTTCCCTGGACAAGCAATCCCCGGACATCGCGCAGGGCGTTAATCAGTCTCACGAGGCAAAAATTGGGATTGCCAGCGACCTCTACGATGAGATAGGGGCTGGGGACTCCGGCATGGTGGTAGGCTACGCTTGCAGGGAAACCCCGGAACTGATACCCATGCCCATTTCGCTGGCCCACCGCCTATCTTTTGGGCTGGCGGAGGAGAGAAAGAGTGGGCGAATTCCTTATTTGAGGCCAGACGGTAAAACTCAGGTGACCGTGGAATACATAGACAATAAGCCATATAGGGTGCACACGATCATAGTCTCCACCCAACACGATCCTGATATACCCGTCGAGCGGATCGAGAGGGACGTAAGGGAGCAGGTGATTAACAAAGTTATTCCCCAGGGGATGAAAGACGAGGGAACCATTATTCTGGTCAACCCCACCGGCCGTTTCGTAATCGGAGGCCCCGTTGCTGACGTGGGCCTGACTGGAAGAAAGATTATTCAGGACGCCTATGGGGGCAAAGGCGCGCACGGCGGGGGCTGCTTTTCCGGAAAGGACCCTACGAAGGTGGATCGCTCCGGCGCTTATATGACCAGGTACATAGCTAAAAATGTTGTCGCCGCGGGACTGGCGGACGTTTTTGAGATCCAGGTGGCTTACGCCATTGGGGTAGCCCGCCCTATCTCAGTTTTCGTTACCAGTTTTGGCACCGCCCGCGTCCCTGAGGAAAAGATACAGAAGGCGATCCTTAAAGTCTTCGACCTACGACCCAAAGCGATAATTGATCAGCTGGACCTCTTGAGGCCAATTTACAGAAAAACCGCCGCTTACGGTCATTTTGGTAGAGTTGACGTGCTCTTCCCCTGGGAACGCACCGACAGAGTGGAGGCGCTTTTAAAAGAAGTGGAAAGTCTATGAAGCAAACAGACTCCCGTTTTCTGGAAAAATTCGTAGGCGAAACCGTCGTCTTAACAGGGTGGGCGCACAGGATAAGGGATATGGGAGGATTTGTCTTTCTGCTTTTGCGGGACCCCTGGGATATAATTCAGGTGGTGGTTCCGGCCAGCGATACAGTGCGCGACCTGTCCCTGGAAAGCGCGCTTCGCGTCCAGGGAAAGGTTGTGAGTGAGCCCCGGGCATCACTGGGCTACGAGGTGCACGCGGAGTCAGTGGAGGTGCTCTCCAAAGCCCTGGAAATCCCGCCTTTTGAGCTGAACAAAAAGGAACTGGAGACCAGTTTAAACCTGATTCTGGATCATCGTCCTTTGAGCCTCCGCCACCCCAAGCAAAGGGCCGTTTTCCGTGTGGAGGCAGAAATCGTGAGCTCCTTCCGCGATTTCCTGCGCGGCGAGGGTTTTACTGAGATCTTCTCCCCAAAAATCGTGGCTACCGGTACTGAGGGCGGGGCTTCCCTGTTCCCCATCGATTATATGGGAAAAAAGGCCTATCTGGCCCAGAGCCCCCAATTCTACAAACAGATGATGGTTGGGGTTTTTGGCAGGGTGTTCGAGGTGGGCCACGTTTACAGGGCAGAACCGCACGCTACCTCACGGCATATCAACGAATACCTGAGCCTGGACCTGGAGATGGGGTTCATCGTAAACGAGCAGGACGTCATGGTAATCGAGATGAGGCTGATTGCTTACCTGCTGGAGCGCATTAAGGAGAACTGCCTGAAAGAGATAGGCCTCCTTAATGCCAGAATCCCCGAATCGCAGGAGACAATTCCCCAGATGACGCTTTTTGAGGCCAAGGCGGCCCTCAGCAAAAATTACAGCAAAAAGCTCAAAGAGGAGGACGACCTTGACCCCGAAGCGGAAAAGCTTTTGAGTGAATACGCTTTGAAGGAGTTCAACTCGGAATTCCTCTTTGTCACAAGCTACCCCATTTCCCTGCGCCCCATGTATGCTATGCCCGACAAGGATAACCCAGGCCTCACAAGGAGCTTTGACCTTCTCTTCCGGGGAATGGAGGTAACCACAGGAGGCCAGAGAATTCACGATTACAGCCTGCTCGTTCAGAACATGCGCCAGTTTAATATTAACCCGGAGAATTTTAACTTCTACCTGGAACCCTTTAAGTTTGGGCTTCCGCCGCACGGGGGCCTGGCTATAGGTGCTGAAAGGCTGACAGCAAGGCTGCTGGACCTGGAGAACATCAGGCAGGCTCGCCTGTTCCCTCGTGATGTAAATCGCCTGACCCCTTGACTTGTTAGAGTGGGGTTTTGCCTTTAGAATTAGCGTAAAGGAGGGGAAAAAAGATGAAAGCTTACGTTCTTATTGATGCTGAGGTTGGCTCAATTCCTCACGTGCAGAAAGAGTTGCTCTCCCTGCCCGAAGTGAAGGTTGCGGACGTGGTCACGGGTCCCTATGACGTGATCGCTGTGGTGGAGACGGAAGACCCCTCAGTGATGTCGAACCTGATTACTTCCAAGATCCACCAGATAGAGGGCGTAGTGGCCACGATGACCTGCATGGTCATGTAAAGGATAGGCCCTCGCGCTGAGCGTCGATCTCCTGCTGGATGATTTCTTTCCATCTGTCCCAGGAGGTCCACCCGGTTTTGCAGAGCCTGATGCGCTCCTCGTAGTTCTGTGCTACCCAGCCCAGGAGGGCGCGAAACCTTCTGTAAGGATGCTTTGTCCCCTGCATTAAAACTTCGGGAGGAACTCCCAGGCTGTTAAGGTATTGAGCAAAAGATTTTTCCAGAAGCGATTGCAGGGGATCGCCGATGGTGCGCACTGAGAAATTAAAGCCTTCCTCGTAAAGGTAATCCCGGAAAGTGCGGAAAAGGGGGCCAGGGCAGACTATGACCTGTTCGCGGGGCCCTACTTTCAGCCTTCCCATCAGGTCTTTGGTGAGGCTTCGGGCTTTGAGCAGGTATTTTCCCTTTTTGAAGTCCTCCTGGAAGTAAGAGACGGGGATGACGCCTGTGATGTACTCCTCGGTTTCCCTGCGAAGCACCCCGATCAAAACACCTCCCACGGGACAGCCCCACCCGGAGTCGTCAATTTCTAACATCCCTGAGCTCCCTTATGATTCCTAAAGCTCGCTTGAGGGCATTTTTGTTTTTCTCCTCATTCAACCACCTGCTCGCTCCTGAAGGGTGCGGCAGGGGCACCCATATCCTGCCCTCTTTTTCCAAATATGCACCTACCGCACCTTCCAGCTTTTTAATTTTCAGGAAAACTTCCAGCGCCAGCTTGCCTACAAGAATTACCACCCGAGGGGAGATCAGGCTCACCTCCCTTTCCAGAAAGGGAAGACAAAGCGCCACTTCCCTGGCGGAGGGAGCACGATCGCCACTTGTGGAAGACCCCTTCCCCGGCCAGCAACGGGTAACCGAGGTCATGTAAACCGACTTACGGAACTCCGTCTCCTCCCACCCCGCCTCGGCGAGCCAGCGGAAGAGATTTCGGCCCGCCCTGCCCATAAAGGGGAGCCCCATTTCCAGCTCTATAATTCCCGGGGCCTGCCCTACGAGCATCCAGGAGGTAGGGTAAATCGGAGAGAAGACCGGCTTTGCCTCCTTAATGAAGTCCATCTCCTGACAGGCCCGGCAGGAGCGAATCCTTTTCCAGAGCTCCCCTATTGAGCTTTCACGATCAATCACGGGCTTCCTCCAGAAGGAGATTGTAAATAAGGGATGACCTCGGAGAGACGAACCAGCTTGAAGCCCTCCTCTTCCCAGCTTGCTATTCCCTCCTGGATTAAGGGAAGGAGGTTCCTGGTATACACGTGGGCGATCCCGATGGCCATCCCCTTGTGGCGGGCGATCTCCTTGAGCCTTTTCATCTTCTCCCTGATCGCTTTGGGGTCCGGTTCGTGGTCCAAAGAAAGATCATTTTTAAGCACCAGGGTTCCCAGCTCCATCCCGACCTCCTCGGCTTTAGAGGCAGAAGTGACCCTGGAATCGAGGAAAAAGAGTTTTCTGTCCTGGAGATAAGAGAGGAGCGCGCGCATCACCCGGGAGTCCTCGGTGGCCTTTGTGCCCATGTGGTTGTTTACCCCGCTTGCTCCCGGGACATCGTATAGGTCAGCCTCTATCTGCGCACGGATTTCCTCGTCGCTCATGCTGGTTAAAACTGCTCCCGGACCCAGCCACTCGTTTCCTTGGTAGGATTCCATGGGGCAATGGAGGATAACCTCTTTTCCTCCTTTCAGGGCTTCCTGCGCTACCTTTCGGGAATATTCCAGGGAAGGCAGGACGGAGAGGGTTAAAGGGAAAGGAAGGGATATAAAGGCGCGGGACTGCTCGAGGCTGTATCCGTTATCGTCTATTACCAGGGCGATAAGCGGGGCGCCGGGCCGGGGAAGGTAAGAAGGAGGTTGGCCGGGAGAGCTTGAAGGAATTTGAGGCGAATTTCCCCGGTACCCGCCACCAATTATTCCACTGAGGTCAAAGCCTGTGAACCTGGAATGAGAAGGAGCAAAAGAAAAATACAGCACCAGGGAAATTCCCACGAGAGCCCCGGCGAATATCAGGTAAAAGTATTTTTTAAGCTTTCTCCTCTCCAATTTTTAAACTCTTTTCTTTTAAGGAACTTTACCCTTTTTCCCATCGTCAAAATAAAAACCTGCTAAAGCATTTATAACACTTAACCCACACCTGTGGGTGTTGAAAAAAATAATGGAAGTGGGGCCAAGATGGAAAAAATAAAAATCGTGATTGATTCTACTGCTTATCTGTCTCAGGAGATTCTGAAAGAATATCCTGAAATCATCACCGTGCCGCTTTACGTGAGCTTCGGTGAGAAAAGCTATCGGGAGGGGGTAGATCTCTCGCAAGAAGAGTTCTTCAGGATGCTGAAAAAATCCAGCGCCTTTCCGACGTCCTCCCAGCCTTCAGTGGGGGACTTCCTCGAGGTCTATCGCCCGCTGGTGGAGGGAGGGTACTCAATAATTTCCGTCCACATTTCCTCCAGGCTTTCCGGCACGGTGGACTCGGCCCAGCAGGCAGCGAAAATTGTAGGGGGAGACATTGAGGTTGTGGACTCCCTATACACGGGTGCGGGCCTTGCTTTTATAGCGCTGGAGGCCGCGCGGGCCGTGCGGCGGGGAGCGAGCAAGGAGGAAGTGCTTTCCCGGCTAAAAGCAGTCCGGGATGGGGTGACCGTGGTCTTCGCGGTGGACACCCTGGAGTACCTTCATAAAGGGGGCAGGATCGGGGGGGCCCAGGCTCTCCTGGGGTCCCTCCTGAAGATCAAACCCATTCTTTTTCTCGCCAATGGGAGAATTGAGGTCCTGGAGAAGGTCCGCTCTACCGCGGCCGCAAGGGCGAGGACGATCCAGATACTTGAGGAAATCAGGGAGGAACATCCTCAAGCCAGGATGAAGGTGGCGATCCACGAGGCCGAGACGCTGAAGGAAGCCCAGGAAATCCTTGAGGATGTCAAAAAAAGGTTCTCACCCGAGGAGATTTTTATCTCCAGTCTGGGACCCGTGCTGGGCACTCACACCGGTCCAGGCCTGATCGGTTTTGCATGTTTTCTGGAAGACGAAACGGGAGTGTTTCCCTCGTGGGCGAGGAAACACCTTCCTAAGGAACCCTGATCAGCCAGTAGGCGCTCCGATCAATGTTTTCCCAATACCTGCTGGACATGCTCAGGAGGAACGCCTGAGGTTTCTTCATAGGCAGGAAGATGTAAATCATCTTCCCTTTCCTTTGAATTTCCCCTCCCATCCCCTTGAGGGAGCGGAAGGCATCAGTGATAAACAGCGTTTCCCGGATACCCCCGCTTGTAGAGATTATGTGGATATCCAGCCGGAAGCTTTTGGGGAATGACCCGGCGGTCTCCACAGAGAGCCTGAGCCCCTCGTCCCAGAAAAAAGAAATCGAGGAAAAGTCCGCCCCCCGGAGGAGGTTTCGCCAGAAAGTATCCCCAACAGGCTCAAAGACCTTTACTTCGTTTGAAAGCACCATTTCCTTATCGAGAGTGAAAAGCTCGTTGGGTCTCAGGAAGGAAAAAAGGTACCCAGAAAGTATTTTAAGCTGACTTTTATATTCCCTGACAGCCTTTTCCTTCAGGGCCTGAATTTCTGGAGAAAGGGGAAAGCTCACCCAGCGATCCCCGTTCCACCAGAGAGGGACCGGAGGAGCGAGAGGGCCCTTCTCTTTACCTCTTTGACCGGGCCATGATCCCCGATGGACTAAGTAGGAAACTAAAACTGGCGAAAAGCCTTTCTCAACCCTGAGCTCTTCCAGCGCCAAACGGGTAAAAGCCGCTGCTGCCCAGTGGTCGGGGTGAGAATCGTAAGGGGAAGGAAGAAAGACGAGGTCCCAATTTTCCTTCAAGATCGCGCTTTTCAGGTCCTCGAGGAGGCTTAGGCCGCAAAAAGTGGCCTGGGGATTGAAAGAGTTGGAGTAGGGGGTTGAGGAGGAGTTCAGCTGCCTGCAAAACAGGGGATTTTGATAGGACCAGTTTTCCCTCAAAAGGGAGCTGAGCTTTCCGTCCGGATATCCTAAAAATATTACCCGGGGCTCTGCAACTCCTAAGATTTTCAGGGCACTTTCGGTTTCCTTTTGCCTCTCGTAACCGAATTTGATGTATTCCTGGGGAGAGAGCAGGAGGTCCTGCGATTCCTCCTCCGCCGCCCACTCGAAGTTTTCCCCGTTGGTCAAATATACAAATGTTAACTGGCACTTTCTCTGGACAAGCTCCGAGATGACTCCCCCTGCGGAGAGAATTTCGTCGTCAGGATGTGGCAGCAAAAATAGGACTCTCGCTCCCGGGGGAAGTTCAATGGATGGAGGCGGCGTCCATTCTGACAGGGGGGTGAGAATTAGGGCACAAACAATGGCCCCCAGGACGAGCGCTAAAAGGAATATTACCGGAACCCCTCGCCGATTCATGTGTATATTTTAACTTTTTTTGGCATTGGTTATCATTAGAGAAAAGGGAGGGATGAGTGCATGCCCTGGAAAGGAAAGCTGGAGAGATTAGACCAATTTAAATATCGCATTCCGCAAGACTATAAACCCGGGATGCGCGTGGAAGGAATTATTTACGCTTCTGAGGCCTTGCTTCCCGACATCGTGTCTGAGGATGCGCCGGAGCAGGTGGCCAACGTGGCCTGCCTCCCGGGCATCGTGAAAGCCTCGCTGGCCATGCCCGACATTCACTGGGGCTACGGTTTCCCCATCGGCGGCGTGGCCGCTTTCGAAGTGAAGGAAGGAGTGATTTCTCCTGGAGGGGTGGGGTACGACATCAACTGCGGCGTGCGTCTGCTTACCACTACCCTGCACAAATTGGACCTCAAGGATAAGCTGGAGAAGCTGGTGCGCAGGATGGCCTCCAACGTTCCATCCGGGGTGGGCTCTGAGGGAAAGATAAGGGTTTCCCGGGCCGAGATGGACGCGCTCCTTTGCTATGGCGCTCGCTGGGCAGTGGAGAAGGGTTACGGCCACAAAGAGGACCTGGAAGCTATTGAATCCTACGGAGAGATGCCCGGTGCTGATCCTGGAAAGGTCTCTCACCGGGCCAAAGAGAGGGGATACTCTCAGGTGGGCAGCCTGGGAGCCGGAAATCACTTTCTCGAGGTGCAGGAGGTAGTGGAAATATACGACAAAGCGTTGGCGGAAGCTTTTGGCATAAAGGATGTTGGGCAAATTACCATTCTCATCCACACGGGCTCGCGCGGATTAGGCCACCAGGTCTGCTCTGATTACATCGAGGTGATGCAGCAGGCGGTGCGGAAGTATGGCATTTCGCTCCCGGATAGGCAGCTGGCCTGCGCTCCCGTCAAATCTGATGAGGGCCAGGCTTATCTTCAAGCGATGAGGTCGGCCACGAATTTCGCCTGGGCCAACCGGCAGCTGATAACTCACTGGGTGAGGGAAGCGGTGGTGTCCGTCTTTAATTTGAGCGAGCGCGAGCTGGGCCTTCAGGTGGTTTACGATGTGGCGCACAACGTAGCCAAAATTGAGGAACACGAAGTAGACGGAAAGAAAATGACCCTGTGCGTTCACCGCAAGGGGGCCACGAGGGCCTTCCCGGCAGGAAACCCCGAGCTTCCTGAGCGCTACAGAAAGGTGGGGCAACCGGTGTTGATACCGGGGGACATGGGCCGCTGCTCCTACGTCCTTGTGGGGACAGAACTGGCCATGAAGGAAACCTTTGGCTCCACCTGTCACGGAGCAGGAAGGGTAAAGAGCCGCAGCCAGGCCAAAAGGGAAATCAGACCTCAGGAGCTTTTAGCTGAGCTCCAGAAAAAGGGCATCCTGGTTCAGGCGGCAAGCAGGGAGACCCTTGTCGAGGAGGCCCCTGACGCCTATAAGGACGTTACCCAGGTTGTGGAAGCCGTTGCGGGTGCCGGCATTTCCCGTAAAGTCGCCAAGATGCAACCCTTAGGAGTGATAAAAGGATAAATGATCACCAGCTTCTGGCACTGGCTGACAATTATTTTAGTGGGCGGGCTGGTGGGAATAATCACCGGTTTCCTGACTACAAGGAGAGTTACCGGCGGCGTCTGGCTCTTCGCCTTCGTGGGGATCATGGGTGCCTTTTTGGTGGACTTCGTTTGCTCGGTGATTTTTAAGCTCTACATCGACCTACCGGTCCTCTACAACCTCAGCCTGCTTTTCTGGATGGTTGTAGGGGCAGTGGTCTTCACCCAGATCCTGAACCTTCTGGGGCAGAGGCCGGATTAGTAGGACTTAGCAAAATAGGCCAGGTGTCTGGCCTTCTGGCCGCACACCAGGCACTTTTTGTCCCCAGGCTCTTCCTCGCTCAGACAACGAATCGTGGCGGTGGTCTGGGCTTTAATTTCGTCCTCGCAGGACGTGCTTCCACACCACGGGGAAAGGATGAACCCCCTCTTTTCCTCGATGATGTTCTTGAACTCCTCAAAGCTCTCGCTTGTACGAGTGTTCGCCTCCCGGTAATTCTTCGCCCTTTCAAAAAGCGAACGCTGCACGCTCTCCAGAAGCTCAGAGGTTCGCTGGGGAAGAGCATTCCAGGAGGTTTTAACCTTTTCCCTCGAGTCCCGGCGCACAAGCACGGCCTCTCCGGAGGCCAGGTCTCTGGGTCCGATTTCCAGGCGCAGAGGAACTCCCCGAAGCTCCCACTCCGAGAACTTCCAGCCTGGGGTGTACTCGTCCCGATCATCGACTTTGACCCTGATCCCGGATTTTTGGAGCATCTCCTTGAGCTCATGGGCTTTGGCGATCACCGCCCTCTGCTCCTCCCCGTAAAAGATGGGCACGATCACCACCTGATGAGGGGCAATCTTGGGAGGGATGATCAGTCCGGAATCGTCCCCGTGGACCATGATCAGACCACCAATTAAGCGCGTGGATACTCCCCAGGAGGTTGACCAGGCGTATTTTTGCTCACCGTCTGAGTCCAGGAAAGAAATTTCAAAAGCCCGGGAAAAATTCTGACCGAGGTCGTGAGAAGTGCCGCACTGCAGGGCTTTGCCGTCGGGCATCAAAGCTTCCAGGGCGTAGGTGTCCAGGGCGCCGGCGAACTTTTCGGAAGGGGATTTTTTTCCCGTGATCACGGGGATGGCCAGGTCGTTTTCCACGAGGTCCCGGTAAATTTCCAAAATCCGAAGCACCTCCTCCAGAGCCTCTTCGTGGACGCGGTGAAGCGTATGCCCCTCCTGCCAGAGAAATTCCGTGGTGCGCAGAAAAAGCCTGGTGACCTTTTCCCAGCGGACGATGTTGCACCATTGATTTATCAGGATCGGCAGGTCCCTCCAGGAACGCACCCATTTGGCGTACATATAGCCAATGATGGCTTCAGAGGTCGGCCTCACAGCCCAGCGCTCTTCCAGGATCTCGTCCCCTCCCTGGGTTACCCAGGCCACCTGAGGGGCAAAGCCCTTCACGTGCTCGGCCTCACGGGCCAGGAAACTTTCCGGGATGAACAGGGGGAAATAGGCATTGACGTGCCCGGTCTCCTTTAAGCGCCTGTTCAGGGCATCCTGGATGTTTTCCCAGATGGTGAAGCCGTAAGGGCGGATGACCATGCATCCCTTTAAGGGACTGTAATC
>Ga0315282_10016898_pt1 | contig 10605 bp, 10 predicted proteins | sample YL17G07_20_MG_FD_203693 | JGI IMG/M metagenome (GOLD analysis project Ga0315282, IMG submission 203693) | Sediment microbial communities from Yellowstone Lake, YNP, Wyoming, USA - YL17G07_20 | ecosystem: Environmental > Aquatic > Freshwater > Lake > Sediment | place: USA: Wyoming | collected... | reverse complement strand
ACCGCCAATCTGGTTACCCTGGGGAAAGATATCGAGGGTGATATGACCGATGACGAGATAGTCGACAGCGCTGAGTGTATCCAGTGGAAACATCATCTCCGAATTATACTCGATGAAATCGCCCGGGGATGAATCCCTGGGTTAGCAATCAGGTTTCCCCGCCGCCCGGGGATGAATCCCTGGGCTAGGTAGTTACGCCCCATGAATGGGGCTTGAGAGCCGGATTTATCCGGTGTGACTTTATAGCCCGCTGATTTATCGGCGGGCTGATTTATCGGTGAGCGATTTGGGCGGGCGCTATGGGCAATGGGCCGAGATCATTCCATTTCTAGCATCTCGCGCCACCAATCTACATCCGTTTCGCTGTAAATGGATGGTGGTTCACGGATAATTTCACCAACCAGATCTCGTTCCAAAACCGGAATAAGATTATTCTGCGCATGATGAGCCTTTTGCCTTTGCACGTAAGCCACGAAATTTGGCAGCCGTTTGCGATCGAAACTGAATACGCCAAATTCCTCTTGCCAGTAAAATGGCTCTATGTGGGGATTAGCCTGATTGTACCGCACCCAAGCCACCGCCTTCACCTGCTCGACGAATTTGGACACCGCAATCTTATGCGGAATGGAAGCAACCATATGAACATGATCCAGGTAACCATCCAGCGCGCGCACGGTTGCATCCAGGTCTAAAGCTTTGTTTTGCAGAAAACCGTGGATAACCGCTTCGACCTGTGGGGTTATAACCAGCTCGCGATTTTTTGTAGATCAAACGATGTAATAGAAAAGTTGCCAATAAGGCATGTTTCATCTGTAGAAATTGTTAACCCGAAGATTTATCTACGGGCGAAGTGCTTGATATAAACCTGGCTTACCGGATGGGTATGATAGTCACTTTCCGGTGTGGTTCTTCACCGATGCTTTCGGTTTTAACCTCTGTGCTCGGGCGAAGCTCCATGTGAATGATGCGCCGTTCGTTGGCTGGCATTGGTTCTAAGATCTGACGGCGACCGGTTTTGATTGCCTGGTCTGCCATGCGATGGGCGATCTGGCGGAGCTGTTGTTCGCGGCGTTGGCGATATCCTTCGACATCGATAATCAACGATACCGATTGATTCAATTCCTTGCTCACGATTAATGTTGTAATAAATTGCATAGCGTTTAAAGTCTCGGATTGTCTTCCAATAAGAATGCTGAGGTCTGCGCCGCTAATATTAATTAGAATCGGTTTTCTTCCCCGGCTATCTTTATTTTCTGCAATTGAGGCGCTCACTTCTGCTTTTATTCCCATTTTCTCCAATAATTCCTGGACAGTAGCTTTTGCGAGTGCCAGAGTATTGGTCAGGTTTATTGGGATATCTTCTCTAATTGTCTCTATCTCAAATTCAGGCTCTTCTTCGAGCTCGGTGGTTAATGGCGGGTACCTTTTTTCAATTTGCGGGAGTGGCGTTATAACCTCGATTATTCGATCCGGCGATTCGGATTGTGGAGGGGGAAGGATAGAGAGTCGGATTCGGGCTTGACGGAAACCAATCCCGAATAAACCCCGGCTGCCTTCATCGAGCACATCAATTTCAACTCTATCACGCGATAAACCAAGCTCAATTAACCCTTTGTTGATCGCTTCTTCGACCGTGGGCGCAATGATCTCTAAACTGGTGCGATTTTCGTTCATTTCTTTCTCCCGGAAGATTTTTCAGGTTGAGCCGACCTTATAGGAAGCAAGTTTCTCCAGTTGATCTTACCGAGGGCGCTATATTGGATTATACCGACGATATTGCTGGTTACAAAATAAATTGATAACCCCGATGCAAAGGTTAATGCCAGATAACCCATGAAAAACGGCATATACAGGTTCATAGCCTGGGTCATTTGAGCGCCTTGTTCACCGGGTTGAGCCGTGGGCGTCATTAGTTTGGATTGCACGTAGGTAGTAACCACAACGATGATCGCAAGGATTGGGATTCCATAACCAAAAATCTTCAATCGTTCAGGTTGGCTTAAATCCATCCATAGAAAGTGATTATTTATGGGGATAAGCGTTGACCCATTTACAAATGGGTAGATATGAGTCGATAGATCCAGCAATTGCGCTGGTGTCACCGCTAAAGCGCGGATGATTGCCTGATACAATCCGATAATGATCGGAAATTGGATCAGAGTTGGTAAGCAGGAACCGAGGGGGTTGATGCCTTTATCCTTATAAAGTTTCATCTGCTCACGAGAAAGTTTCTCGCGATCGTCTTTGTACTTCTTTTGAATATCCTGAAAATCCTTTGACTTCTGCAGCTCTTGCATTGCTTGAGCACTCTTCATTTGAGAGGCTGTAAGAGGATGGGTGATAAGGCGAATCAGGATAGTGAATATTATGATTGCGATTCCGAAATCGCCGATTACGCTGTATATCCATAACAGCGTGTTTACCATTGGATTGATTATGATCGTATCCCACATGTGCGATTATCCATTCTTATTGGGTAGCTATTTCTTTTCTGGTTGTAAAGACCATTTGATCGTGCCTTGATTATCCAGGGCTACGAGAAGTTTATCTGACTTGAATAATGAGACCAGGATCGTGCTGTTGGATACCTGAGGGGTTGTGAAAATACTACCATCAAACTTCGGGTTTGGATTCCAGGTTGGTTTACCATTGGTATCCAATCCATAAAGGAAGCCGCTCTCTGTGCCGAAATAGATATGATCATTATCGACAAAAGGACTTCCGATAATTGCGCCATCAGCCTGGATTTTCCAGATCACATCACCAGTATTGATATCGACGGCGTAAAAAGAGCCTTTGAGATCACCAAAATATAGACGGTTATCTTGGAGAACCGGGCCTCCCCATACCCATCCGTCAGTCGCTATTAGTTGTTTCGATTGATGCGTTTGGGTATTTAATTGGATAATCTCGCTGCTAAAAGTGCCAAAGTATAGGTTTCCATCGGGGCTTAAGGCGGGCGTTCCCACGATTGATCCATTGAATTTTTCTGATTTCCAGATTAGAGCGCCATTCTCGGCATTTATGGCATATAAATAATGGTCCATCGAAGGAAGGTAAAGACAATTGCATTCCAGCGAGAAAAGCGGTTGGGCCCATAAGGCTCCTTCGGTCTCATATTCCCATTTCAGTTTACCTTGTAGATCCAGCGCATATAGAAATTTACCTCCGGTTGGGGCAAAGATTGCATTATCTGTAGCTAGAGGATTGGCGATATAGCGATTGTTTGCTCCGGTGAAAGACCATTTTTCCTGGCCGGTAATTGCATCAATACTGTGCAGGATATTGTTATAACTTCCAATTAATAGCTGTCCATCTGGAGTTTTTTCAGGAGGCGCAAAGAAGGTGCTACGATTGTTGCCCTCGGTTGGAAAACGCCACTTCTCGCTTCCGTTTCCCAAATCAACCGCGTACACAAACTGGTTATAAGCGAGGTATGCAGTCTCTCCATCGGTTGATAGACCCGGCCAACTGGATGCTATGGCAGCTGATCCGGAACATGAACTGCTTGCCAGGGCAATGAGGATTAATACGAGCGTAATAAGGATGAATTTGATATTTTTCATAGAATTCTTGTTTCTTCTTGGATTATTAATTTATTATGGAACCGGATCTATCCCGCCTGGGTTGAAAGGATTGCACCGAATGATCCGCCAGGCGGCTAGAAAACCGCCTTTAAGAACCCCGTACTTGTAGATCGCCTGGTAGCCATAATGGGAACAACTTGGATAAAACCGGCAAGTATCAGGCGGTAAAGCTTTGGATACCGACATCTGGTATAACCGAATGATCATCAACACTGGTAATCGGGGCAAAATTGCCAGGGTGAAGGGCAATTCTCTAATCCCAGGCTCGCTGTTCGTTTCGGGGTTATGGTTTGTGTTCAGGTCCATCGATCAGTCGTGCTTCATCCAATAATAAACCCAATGCTGTTTTCACGTCTTGATAATTTGCGGTTTTAATCGTCCGCCTGGTTAAAATAACCACATCCCATCCAGGTTTGGTCTGTTCGATATAACTTGCCATTGCTGCCCGAGTAACTCGTTTTGCCCGATTACGTTGAACAGCGTTACCCACCGATCGACCGGCCGAGACGGTGAACCGCGAGAATTCTAATCCATTGGGTAAGGTTAATAACACAATTAGCGGGTGAGCATAAGACCTTCCCAAATGTCTCACCCGCTTGAAATCGGCTGTACCTTTCAGTCGAAATCGGCGTTTCACAGAAAAAAGATTGGCAGGTCATCAATCATAAAAGCAAAACCCTAAACCTACAGCCTAGTAGAGGGTTTAGCTTTTCCAATTAACGTTTTTGACGTGGTTATTTTTACTTACAGTAAGCCGATAGCGACCACGTAATCGGCGGTTTTTTAACACTTTCCGCCCGCCGGATGAACTCATCCGGGCTCGGAAACCATGAACTCTTGCTCTCCGGCGAATTTTTGGTTGGTATGTACGTTTTGGCATACTTCTTTCCTAAAATGATCTGAGATGAAAAATTGCAACTAAATATCGAGTCATTCTCATTATATAGACGAGAGCGGATTATACCCTAAGGGGATAGCTTAGTCAAATCAATTTCCGTTGTGGCGAATAATTTTGCCAGTTGTTCGACACCCGGGCGGTCGGTTATGGCGAGGATTTCATCTCCGGCTTCGACAATTGTAATGCCCCGCGGCAGAACAACCTTACCATGTCTAATGATAGCTGCGATCACACAGCTCTCCGGTAATGCCAAGTCTCGAATCGCTTTACCCACCACATGGGCGCCGGCAGGCACTTTTTCTTCAACCAACGAGTAATCTCCACGCCTTAATTTCATTAATGTCATCATATCCCCCAGAGACATTTCTTCTTCAATCAACCGCGCCATTACCTCAGCTTGATTTAATGCCACATCTACGTGGAACATTTTATCGAACAGCCAGGCGTTACGGGGATCATTGATGCGAGCAATAGTCCTTGGTACATTGTACCTTTTTCGGGCCAGGTAGCATATTGTGAGATTATCTGCATCGCTGTTGGTACATGCCGCTAAAACGTTAGCAGATTTTATTCCAGCCTGCTCCAATACATGTGTGTCGACCGCATAACCCTCGAAAATAAATTCGGTGGGTATTTCTTTGTGAATTCGGGTCAGGATGTCCGGTCGATATTCTATGACGTGAACAGTATGTTTTTGAGTAATGAGCATCGAAGCCAGTTGGGTGCCGGTTCGTCCTCCACCTGCAATAATTACGAACATGGTTATGACCCCCTCTTATTATCAAGAAGCTTCTTCATTTCTTCGATTCCTTCCACCGTAGTGCTGATCAGCAAAACATCCCCGGTTTGAACGATGGCGTTTCCCTCTGTCAACATGGCTCGGCCGGCACGCGTAATTGCGACTGGGCAGGTCTCCGTGTGTGACACAAGATCGGAGAGTTTTTGTCCCGCTAACTCTGGTGGTATCGAGAATTCATAAATCCCAATTTCGCCATTGCCGGCTGAGAAAACTGTTCTGACCTCAGTGTGATAGAGTAATTCTTCGATTCGCTTTGCACCCCAGCTCGAAGAGCTGACTGTTTGGAAGCCAAACGTTTCATAGAGCGGGATCCATTGAGGATTGTAGTTTCTTACGATGACATTACTTAAACCGTAGTTGTCGCGAGCGATGTTAGCAACCACCAAATTGTAAGTATCTGAGTTCGTAACCGCTGCTAAGCCATCCGCGGTTTCGATACCGCTCCGGCGGAGTACATCTTCATTGAGAGCATCCCCTTCGATTGTGCGACCACGAAAGTTAGGATCCAGGTTCTGGAAATTTGAAATACGTAAATCGACAATCGAAACCTTATGCCCTTTGACAAACAGATGATAAGCTAACTCTGCGCCTATTCGCCCGCATCCTACAATGATTACATTCATATTATTTTCCTATTCGATTTGATAAGGTACATCGGTTATCACAATGCCTTTCTTGAAAAGGAGCGCCATTCGGAGCCAAAAAGCCGCTTGAGTGTGCAAGAGATTGTGATACCAACGCTTAGGTACAAATTGAGGCACGACGATCGTAATGACCTCATTGGGTTGGCGTTCGCTGGCGATATCCTCGATATATTCGATTAATGGCTCAAGAAATAACCGATAGGGAGAATCCAAAACAACCATCCGAACTCCATCGCCCCAATATTCCCATTTCTGCTTAACCTTATCGGTTTCTTCAGGATCGATGGAGACATGGACTGCTGTAATATCGTCCGACAGGTTGCGGGCATAGCGGAGCGCGGCTAGTGTGCCGCGGTGCACCCCGCTGATTGGCAAGATAACCCGGTGGCGGCTGACATTTGCAGGAACTCCATAATCGCTCAATGATAAATGGGCTGCCAGGTGTTGGTAATGTTTATGAATGGTATAGAAGATATAAACGATGATGGGGATAACGATCAGGACAATATAGGCGCCATCCCTGAATTTTGTGATTGCAAATACCAACATTACAATCGCAGTACAGATAGCTCCAAAGCCATTGATTACCATTTTCACCCGCCAGCCTGGGTCATAGTGAAGCGTTGAACCTCTTTCTTTTACTTCAAGCCCGGGTTTCAAATGACCGATTTTCCACCAGCGATGAGCCATACCAGCCTGCGAAAGCGTGAAAGAAAGAAATACACCAATTGCATATAAAGGGATTAGAGCCGATACGCTGGCTTTGAAGACAATGATTAATAAAGATGCCACTAATGCTAAGGCGGCGATACCTCTCGAAAATACCAGCCGGCTACCGCGGAAAGAAAATTGGCGTGGTAGGAAGCGATCTCCCGCAAGCAACGCGCTCAATCTAGGAAAATCGGCGAAGGAGGTGTTAGCCGCCATGATCAGGATTACCGTGGTAGCCGTAATTGTAGCCAGGTAAATCAAACCCCGCCCGCCAAATACTGTCCTGGTAAGCTGGGAAATAATGGTTTCCATTTCGGAAGGGATACCTTGCACCTTACCTGTCAAGAAGGTGATGCCTAAAAATAGTGACCCAAGGATGATCGACATCCAGATCAAGGTTATCCCCGCATTTCGACTGCGGGGCTCTTTGAAAGCGGTTATTCCGTTTGATATTGCTTCAACACCGGTTAAAGCCGCCGTCCCACTCGAAAAAGCATGCAGGATCAGAAATGGAGTGACATTTTTTAGCATCTGGACAGTTGTTAATTCAGGGGGATTGGTAACCGAGCCAAGAGTGCCGGAGAAATATTTATATAATCCAACACCAAGGGTGAGGTACATCGTGGAGATAAAGAAATAAGTGGGTATAGCAAAGATACTACCCGACTCCTTTACACCTCTGAGATTGACGATCATGATAAATACAACCAGTCCAATGGCAATCGGGACCCGATTTGGATATGTTTGTGGGAATGCTGAGTTGATTTGGGCTACCCCAGAAGAAATCGAAACTGCAACCGTCAAGATATAGTCGGTCAATAATGCTGAGCCAGCGATTTGAGCGGCAATATCATTGATATTATCCCGGGCGACGATATACGCGCCTCCCCCGCCAGGATAGGCATGAATAGTTTGTTGGTATGAAAGGGTCACTATTGATAGGAGCAGAACGATGGCAATCGATATCGGGAATGCGTATCCAAGTGCGGCTGCGCCGGCTGCAGCCAGGATGAGAAGAATTTCTTGGGTGGCATAGGCTGTAGAGGAAAGAGCATCGGAAGCAAACACCGCCAGACCGATGGCTTTTCCAATAGTCTGATGGGGCGCATCTGCAGTTTGAAGTGGGCGACCTATCAACCAGGTCATCCATGTGCGCCGCGGTTTGAAATCGGCTGTTCGATGAACAACCGATATTTTCGATTGATTATCAATCATCACTTTACTCTCAATTTTCGAAGATATATTATATTATGAACAGTCGGTTTATTCCTTACTTTGATCAACCACTTTTATATTTTGATTTACCCCCGCGTTGAGAAAACGGAAGGCGAAGAATCCGATTAATAGAGACAGCCAGAAGGTAACACCGCGATAAGCCAGGGTAATGACTGCCGCGGCCCCAAGAGGGATATAAAACGAATTCAAAATCAACGTGAGCACACCTTCGACGATGCCGATGCCAGAAGGGGTGGGCGAGACGATTACAAATAGATAACCAATGCTAAATGCCGCAATTACCGTTCCAAGAGAAGCGGGTACATCGAATGCTAAGAACATCAGAAATAAAATTAAGATCAGCAACGCTTTGTTCCCTAAAGCCAATAAAACGGGTAGCAATAAATTTCGATGTGAGGCTCGAATCTCAGCTAAACCATCGGCTGCTTCTTGAGCGAATTCATGGGCGCGTGATTCCTGTAAATAGTCTCGATGAATGATCAGCTTAAAGCTACGGTTGACCAGGCGCGCTATCCAGGCCAGGGTGTTGCCTAATTTTTGCGCTGATCGCGTCCCAAGGTAAAGCAAAGACGCCAGCGCAACCGCGATGGCGATTAGAATCAAGGCTGCGGTTATCTCTGTCGCGGTGATATTATTGCGCCGGAAAAGAACAATGAAACCCAAGGTCAGAATAATCAGAAAAGCTGTATAGTCGTAGAGGACATATAGAACGCTGGCTACTGTAACCCGTCCGGAGGAGTTGCCCGATTGGCGCGATTCTGAGATAAAAATCGCCATTCCGCCGAAACCAGCCGCTGGCGCAACGGTATTGATGAAATTCGCAGCAGCTGCCATTGCCACCAATTTATCCAGGTGCTCCGATAAACCGATTGAGGTGAAAATGGTCCGGTAGGTAGCGGCAACCGTAACCAGCCACAACAATTCAATAATACATGCCAGAAATATAAAACGCCAATCACCTTTTTGGATTGTCTCGACAATGGATTGGACTTCAGCTAAACGTCCTATAATAAAAATTACCCCGAGTAGAAGGATGACCGCAAAAATAAATTTCCGCATGGGGGTATTATACAGGATAGAATCACTAAATAGATTAACTCTTCATTTCACCAAAAGTCACCTGAATCTCAATCCTTTTATTGCCGCGATACACTTCCAGGGTAACCTTATCCCCGGGCGAATAATTAAAGATCGTATTGATGTAGGAATGGTTTTCATCCAGGTTGACTTCGCCAATCCGCACAATGATATCCCCACGTTCTAACCCGGCTCGAGCAGCAGGGCTGTCGGCGAAAACATCAGCCACGTACACACCCCATTCTACAGGCAGGTTATAAGCCTGGGCGATGGCTGGTGTAATTGACTGCCAGCGAATGCCGAGATATGGGCGGGAGACATAACCTTTTTGGATGATCTGTTCGGCGACTGCCCAGGCGGTGTTTACCGGAATCGCGAACCCCAAACCCTCGGCCACATCACTGGTAAAACCGGAACCGCGTACGACCAGGGTATTTATTCCGATCACTTCTCCAGCCAGGTTTACCAATGGACCGCCTGAATTACCATGGTTAATCGCGGCGTCAGTTTGGATCAGGTCTTCGAGCTGGTAACCTTTACCGGTGTCGATCGAACGTCCCGTGGCACTGATCACGCCAACCGTCACGGAGTTTTTAAAATCTCCCAAAGGAGAGCCGATGGCAATAACAGTCTCTCCAGGTTTCAATGTGTCCGAGTTTCCCAAGCCAGCCACACCCGGAATGGCCGCGTTGACTTTCAATACCGCCAGATCTGCATAAATATCAGTCCCCACAATCGTGACATCTACCTGGCTGCCATCAGCGAAAATCACAGATACGGATGAGGTGCCTTCGATCACATGATTGTTTGTCAGGATGTAACCATCCGAAGAAATGATTACCCCGCTACCGCTAACATATTGATCCTGAGTTGGTCCAAAGATCGTAAGTTGCCCTGGAATGGTGCCCACGACAGTCACCACGGTAGGGCTGATCTTTTCAACTGCCTGGGTTATGGTTGTGTTGATTTGGGTGGTAGACAGGTTAATAGTTTTTGATTCATCAGGTGTCGCTTGCAGAACGGTTATGGGTTGGGAAGGTTGTTTTTGAAATGCAGAATAGACCGCAACCCCTCCCGCGATCGCACCGCTGAGAGCCGAGATTCCAGCTACCAGGATGACAAACAGTACATATAGCAATCTTTTCCAAGACATGCTTGTTTTTTTCCTGTCTCGATGGTTTGTTCTTTACGGTTAATTCCGTCGCCGACCACCCATTCCAAGCACCAGAGTTGCGTAGTAAAGTAATTGCAGGATGGCAGTAACCAGGGCGGCAACATACGTAAGGGCGGCGGCATTTAATACCTGGTTGACTCCCTGAACCTCCTCTTGACTATAAATTAGACCTGATTCGACCAACAATTTTCTAGCACGGGCAGACGCGTTCAGCTCCACCGGCAAAGTCGCCAGAGCGAAAATCGCCCCACCCGAAAAGACCAATACGCCCAACCAGGCGACCTCAGGAAATCTAAGGAAAAAACCAATCATGAGTAGGATCCAACCCAGGTATGAGCCAATGTTCACAGCTGGAACCAGCGCAGATCTAAATTTGAGCGGAAGGTAATCCTCGCGATCCTGTAGGGCGTGTCCTAATTCGTGGGCTGTGACCGCCAGGGCTGCAACTGAGCTTCCCTGATACACCCCCTGGGAAAGGC
>Ga0315282_10016895_pt1 | contig 10608 bp, 8 predicted proteins | sample YL17G07_20_MG_FD_203693 | JGI IMG/M metagenome (GOLD analysis project Ga0315282, IMG submission 203693) | Sediment microbial communities from Yellowstone Lake, YNP, Wyoming, USA - YL17G07_20 | ecosystem: Environmental > Aquatic > Freshwater > Lake > Sediment | place: USA: Wyoming | collected... | reverse complement strand
CAGAGATAGCCAATACCGGCGAAAGGATCCTCTTAGAGAAAGAAAGTCCTTTAATGATTGCACGCCATTTTTGTGCTTACCGATTTGCTAAAGATTATGTATTTAATAAAGACATCTTGGATATCGGATGCGGAGAGGGTTACGGTAGTTATTTTCTGGCTGGATTCGCTAAAAAAGCGGTAGGCATAGATTACGATAAAGAAATAATCAGTTATGCAAAAAATAAATATCAAAAAGATAACTTAGACTTTTACGCAATAGATGTAAAAGATTTAAGTTCATTTAGCAATAAGTTTGATGTCATATGTTCATTTCAATTCATAGAGCACATCCTAAATACAAAAGCTTTCTTGGAACAGATAAAAAATTTATTGGCCGAAAAGGGTATATTTATATGCTCAACACCGAACAGATTAGATGCCTCCCCAAACAGCGATACCCCGCTTAATAGATTTCACCTCAAAGAATACCTTATAAACGAATTTAAAGAATTGCTTGGAACGCATTTTAGTAAAGTAGAAGTCTTTGGTTTAAAAAGAGGTAAGAGACTTAACTTCTACCGCAGGCTTAAAAAGATAGGTTTATTTAATTTTTCCCCACCCTCTATAAATCCTGTAAAGAGATTTTATGACCGGGTAGATTGTGATGATTTTATTATCGTCAAAGATAAACTTAATACAGCATTAGATTTCATCGCAGTATGCAACAAATAAAATGATCACCTTCTTATTAATGAATCTTATTGTTGGCGCATCCGCGTTTTTGCTGAATTATAGAATTTTGAGATTCCGCAACTTCATTGATTCGCTGTTATCGTTATTTATTCTTTATTTTTCCCAGATCGTATTGACAGAGCTTTTCTTGGGAATAAGAGGGAGGCTTTTTATAGAGAATGCCGTCTTACTTAATCTGGTAATATTTTTGGCTATTTGGTCTTTAACCAGAAATAAAGAATCTTCCTTTTGTTTTGGTGTAGGAAAGTATAAAACTTTCCTAACCACTGAAACTTCGCAGGGAAGAGTCCTGAGTTCGCCAACTTCGTTGGCGAACGAAGTTTCTTGTAAGATTACAAAAGAACAACTGTCACAGCTTCTTGGTAATAAGATTATACTATTTGCCGCAGCTATAATTTTAGCATTTGCATCAGTCAAAATTATTATAAACCTGGTTAATCCGCCGTTTGGCTGGGATAATCTTAATTATCATTTTACTTTCCCAGTGGAATGGTTAAAACACGGCAATTTAGACAATCCTATCACTATATCCGATGATTTCTCTCCCACCTATTATCCCATTAATGGAAGCTTGTTTTTCTTATGGCTTATTTTCCCCTTTAAGAACGTATTTTTAGCAGACCTGGGTCAGATACCATTTTTTGTTTTGGCATTCCTATCTACTTATAACATATCTAAAAAGGTCGGCCTCAATAAAGATTTCTCTTTGTATGCAGCAATTCTTTTTTTGCTCATTCCTAATTTTTTTAAACAATTACAGATCGCCTATGTGGATGTGATGGTGGTATCTCTATTTTTGGTGTGCCTAAATTATCTAATTTCCTTATATCAGGAATTCTCCAGTAAGAATCTTTTACTTTATAGTATGAGCCTGGGATTATTCTTAGGTACAAAGACGGTTGCCTTACCTTATAGCACGTTATTATTTTTACCCTTTATTTTATTATTTCTTAAGCACAGCAACAAATATTCTTTATTCATATTTTCCATACTGATTATAATTGCCTTAGGGGGATTCTCTTACCTAAGGAATTTTATAGAAACAAAAAATCCTTTCTATCCTCTGGATTTTAAATTATTTGGCCACTCCATTTTTAAAGGGGTCATTGATATTGATACTTACAGGGCGCACTTCAAGATCAAGGATTATAGTTTAGCTAAGTTGTTATTTCATGAAGGGTTAGGCGTTCAGGCTATACTATTTGTATTACCATCTATATTCTTAGCATTGCCGGTTACTTTGATAAAGAAAAGGAAGATGCCCGGTTTTATTTTAACATATTTTTTGATATTACCGGTTTTGATTTATCTTGTTTACCGACACATCATTCCTTTAGCAAATACAAGGTATTTGTATCCTATTTTAGGCACAGGTATGATTATTGGTTTTTATACCATGGGGATTTTAGGCATACCGCGGCGCCTTATAAATATATTAGTGGTTATATGCGTATTGGCTTCGATGCCGGAATTGGCCAAGCGCCAAGAACTAATCGCTTCGGCTATATTAGCATTTTTGTTATTCTTTTTATTACCGCCTTTCATAAAATACATTGAGCAAAAATGGCTCATAAAAAAACGTCTATTTATTTATTTACCTTTACTTTTTATTGTTTCTGTTTTAGCGTTATTAGAGAAAGATTATGTAAATAATGAATACTCCCGATATACAAGTATGGTAAAATATTCGGGTTTTTGGCCAGATGCTACGCGTGCCTGGGATTGGTTGAATAGAAACACGCAGGGAAACAATATTGCTTATATAGGCAGGCCTGTGCCGTTTCCTTTATACGGCACTAATTTTAAAAATAATGTTTATTATGTGTCTGTAAATAAAACAGAACCGGCGAAATTGCATTATTTCCCTAACAGTCATTATCACTGGGGTTACGATTTTTTAAGTATGCATAGAAATTTAGAGGAAGAAGGAAATTATCGCGCGGATGCGGACTATTCTGTCTGGTTAGATAATCTTAACCGCAGGAATACCGATTATTTATTCGTATATTCTCTCCATCAGACAAAAGAGATTGAATTTCCCGTCGAAGAAGAATGGGCGAAAAATAAACCGGGAGAATTCAAACAGGTATTTAATAATCAGACAATAAGAATTTATAAATTAAATTAATGAAAATCTCCATTGTTATACCCGTACATAATGAAGAGGAGATTATTTCCGAAACTATTAAGAATATAGAGAATAAATTAAATTTAGATTATGAGATAATTATAGTAAATGACCACTCTACAGACAATACCGGTGTTGTAGTAAAAAACTTAACGAAACAATATTCAAATTTAATGCTGGTTGAAAACGATACAGGCCGAGGATTTGCCGATGCCTTAAGGAAAGGCTTCCTTGTTTCTAAGTCGGATTTAGTTGTTCCGGTAATGGCAGATTCATGTGATGACCCACAGACAATTGCAGTTATGCATGATAAGGTTTTAGATGGCTTTGATGTAGTCTGCGGTTCTAGGTATATGAAAAAAGGGAAGAAAATAGGAGGCCCAAAATTACAATCATTTTTTTCAAGATTTGTAGGCCTTTCGCTTAAGCATATTATACGCATACCGACTTCCGATGTATCAAATTCTTTTAAATGTTATAGAAAGAATGTCTTAGGATGTATTCAGACGCAAAGCAGAGGTTTTGAACTATCTATGGAGATAACCCTAAAAGCTTATTTCGCTGGTTATAAAATTACGGAAGTTCCTACTGTTTGGCAAGGTAGATATATCGGAAAATCAAAATTTTATTTGTTGAGAGTCGCTCCTAGTTATATAAAACTATATCTTTGGGCTATTCTTAAAAAAAATTTCAAAAATGGCTGATGTGGTGTTAGTACAACCAAGAGTTGGGGATTGGGATGATTTTCGTTCTCATCCTTCTTTGGCCTTGGCGTTGCTATCTGCTTCAAGATATGTGGCTGGAGAATTCAATACTGTTTTCATTGATACCCGTGTTGATAAAAATTGGAAGGGAAGGCTTAAGAGGGAGCTTGGAAAGAATCCTTTTTGCGTGGGAGTGACTTCTATGACCGGTCGCCAGATAGGTTACGCCCTGGAAATATCAAGTTATGTTAAAAAAATATCAAATGTGCCTGTTGTCTGGGGCGGCATACATGGTAGTTTGTTGCCCGAATCTACCCTTGAGAATAAAAATATAGATATCCTAGTTATCGGCGAAGGAGAAATATCTTTCTTAGAGCTAGTTAAGGCATTAGCAGCTAAAGCAAGTTTAAAGGGTATACATGGCGTTTGGTATAAAGAGAGAGGCCAGATAATCAAAAATCCAAATAGGGGATTTGTGCATTTGGATGATTTACCGGATTTGCCTTTATCTCTCATAGACATAAAAAAATTTTTGCCAATTTTTAAAGGGCGCCAGACGTTTTATATCGAAACATCGCGTGGGTGTCCTAACCAATGCGGATTCTGTATTAACGCAGTTTACAATAAAAATACATGGAGGGCATTTTCTGCTGAAAGGGTTATTAGAGAATTAAAATATTTATCTAATCATTTTAATATAGGCAGTTTCTATATAGTTGATGATAATTTCTTTGTGGATTTAAAACGTGTGCGTGCTATCGCTCAGGGTGTGATAGATGAAAAATTAAATATTATCTGGGAAACTCAAGGCATCACGATTAATTCCGCACTCAGGATGGATGATGGCTATCTAGGCCTGTTAGTGAAATCAGGGATGAAAAAAGTTCATTTTGGGGTCGAGTCTGGATCTCAAGAAGTACTTAATCTGGTAAATAAAAATCTTAAAATAACTGATGCCATCGAAATTAATAGAAAATGGAGTCGTTATAACATTATTACCCAATATAATTTTATGTGTGGGTTCCCTGGAGAGTCAATGGAGGATATTCGCAAAACCAGAAATTTAGCCTTCCAATTAATAAGGGAGAATTCCCATGCGTTGATTTCTCCGCTTTGTCCATACACCCCATATCCGGGAACCGCTCTTTACCAGAAAAGTCTCGATAATGGTTTTATTTGGAAGAAAAGATTGGAAGATTGGCAGGAAACAAATTATGGAGATAATCTTTGGGAATCGCAAGAAAGAAAAAAATTTATCTCTTCTTTGTTTTTTGCTTCAATGTTCTTAGATAAACATCGTTTAAAAGATATGGTCCAATCAAAAATTCTGAAAATCTTAATTGCACTGTATCGACCAATAGCTAAATTCAGGGTTAAACACCTCTTTTTTAGGCTTATGCCAGAAATTAAGATAAGCGGTTTATTATTTAAATAATATTATGCCACAATTATCTGTTATCATTCCTGTTTATAATGAAGCTAAAACCATAAGACAGATTTTAGAAAAGATAAATTCTGTAGATATTGATAAGGAGATAATCGTTGTAGATGACGGTTCTTGCGACGGCACAGAAAAGATTTTGAGAGATATTAAATATAATAATTTAAAAATTATACACCATAGCAGTAACAGAGGTAAAGGAGCGGCATTCTTAACAGGCCTATTTCATGCTCAGGGAGATTTTGTAATAATTCAGGATGCAGATTTAGAATATGAACCGAATGACTATTTAAAATTAATCAAGGCTTTAAAAGAAAATAATGCAGATATTGTACTGGGAGCCAGATTTAAAAAGGGTTACCATGGTTTATTTATACACAGATTTGGTAATAGATTTTTAACAGGCTTATTAAATCTTTTATTCAATGTAAAACTGAATGATTGTTTTACTTGTTATAAATTATTCCGTAGAGACACGATTAATTTATTAAATCTTAAGGAGAAAAGTTTTACCATAGAGACAGAAATAGTTGCTAAGGCCGCCAAGAAAGGATTGCGCATAGTAGAAGTGCCTATATCATATTATCCTCGGCCTTATTCTGAAGGAAAAAAAATAAGATGCAAAGACGGCATCCGGGCAATAAGAAGTATAATTAAATATCGTTTTTCTGATTAATATATGTACAAAATCATTAAGTCATTAGATTATATAATTTACGGGTCGATTATCCTTATTCCTTTTTTTGTATCCATTGCCCCGGCCCCCGTTAATATATTAATGGGATTCCTCATCATCAGTTTTCTGACGAAGAAAGTATTAAAAAAGGAACGGTTATTTACGCGTACCCCCTTAAACATTCCATTATTGCTTTTATTTTTGATAACTTGTTTATCTCTTCTTAATTCTATAAATTATTTTGATACTCTCAAAGGAGGCGCGTTCAGGTTAATTGAGTACATATTAATATTTTTTGTTATGGTTGAAGAAATCAAGGATCCCCGGCATATAAGAATGATAGTTTTTGCAATCAGCACAGGGCTAATTTTAGCATCTTTTGACAGCATATGGCAGGTATTGACAGGCAGAGATTTTATCCGGGGTTATGCACCAGTTATTAATATAGGTTTAGTCCGGGCGACCGCTGCATTTAAGGACTCAAATATTTTGGGTATTTATTTAAGCGCATTTGCGCCTCTTATATTGGGACTGGGTCTTTATACTCCGCGGCCTATAAACCTGCGCCCTAAAGGGCTGCGGATGAGTTGTGGCCGCTTGAGTATCCAGCTTTTAGGGCCCTTAAGGTACCTTATGGCTTATAGTCTGGACGGGCTCCATTATTTTAAGAATAAACAAAAATTGGCATTTATTTTTGTAAGCCTTATTGCCTTAATAGGCATAATCCTTACTTATTCCCGGCCGACATTGCTTGCTATTTATGTAGTTCTTTTTTTCTTAGGGGTCGCTCGTAAAGACAAAATTTTAATTAGCCTTCTTATTATATTTACATTATTATCTCCCTTTCTTTTGCCAAAATCGGTTAAAAACTGGGCAACGGAAGTAGGATATAACCCGGTTAGATTTATGTGTAATGACGACAGGATAGCAGTTTATCGTAATTCCCTCAATATGATAAAAGACCACCCCTTTATAGGGTTGGGCGCAAATACCTATATGAAAAATTATAAGAAATACAGAGAACCTATAGAATATCGCAATGTTGTTACTAAAGATTATATGTATGCGCATAATAATTTTCTGCATATGGCAGCAGAGATAGGTTTGATAGGCTTAGGGTTCTTCATATGGTTGCTTTATAAATTATTTATGGAATGCAATAATATTTATAGAAAGTTGGACGATGATTATCTGAAGACAGTATCGCTTTCTTTATCAGCTTGTTTGATTGCCTTTTTGGTGAACGGCCTTACGGAAAGTAGCCTTTATTACTCAAGGGTAGCCATAATATTTTGGTATATAATGGGGCTGGCATTAGCGCTTAATAAGTTTACTCCATCCTATTATAGCGGGAAAAAGGAATTTAATAGGGTTAGCGGTGCAGATACAGGCTAAAACGATCAAGAATATACTTGTAGTACGTAATGATAGATTTGGCGAATTCTTGCTAAATATACCTGCGCTACGGGCATTAAAAGAGACTTTTTCGGATGCCATGTTGATTATGGTAATAGACCCTTACACAAGAGAATTGGCAGAAAGTATACCTTTTATCGATGAGATAATTGAATGGGGTAGGCAGGGGCACTCATTATCAGAAAAGTTACAGCTTATTAACCTATTAAGAAAAAAAAGCATTGATATGGCGATAATGTTTAATCCTGCCAAAGATTTTAACATTATGACTAGATTTGCGGGTATCCCTATAAGGGTTGGCTATGACAGAAAGTGGGGCTTCTTGCTTACGCATAAAATAAAAGACAGGAAGCATCTCGGAGAAAAACACGAAATAGAATATAATTTAGAATTGGCCTCTTTAGTCGACGCAAAAACTAAAGACCTAACATTATCTATATCCATCGAAGATAGTATAATTGATGATTTATTAAAAGATGCAGGTATAGAAAATAATGATAATCTGGTAGCGTTACATCCTTGGACTAGCGACCCTATAAAGCAATGGCCCCTCCAGAATTTCTCTGAATTAGCCAAGAGATTAATTAGAGAACAGGATATGAGAGTAATTATAATTGGCGGTAAAGACGAGTTAACTAAAAGTATAGAGTTTTCCAGGAATATAGATAGCAATCTAATTAACTTAACCGCAAGAACAACCTTAACACAGCTTGCAGCACTTTTAGAGAAATGTAAGTTGCTCATTTCCGGCGATAGCGGGCCTGTGCATCTTGCCTGTGCTGTAGGTACGAAAGTTTTGGCGATTTTTAGAAACGATATCCCCGGAAAGAGCGCAAGAAGGTGGGGTCCCTGGGGTAAAGGGCATATTATCATAGAGAAAGATAAACTTTGCGATATAACTGTAGTTGAAGTATTTGGCAAAGTGAAGGAGGTATTAAATAAATAGATGAATTATGCGATTATTTTAGCCGGCGGCACAGGAACGCGTTTTTGGCCTTTAAGCAGGGAGTTAGAACCAAAACAGTTTCTTAATGTTTGTTCAACTAAATCCATGTTAGCGGAGACTATAGACAGGATAACGCCGTTAATTAAAAAAGAAAACATTTATATAGCTACTAGCAGGATACACAATCAAAAAATAAAAAAATGCCCAAAAAAATTAAATATACCTTCCAGCAATATCTTATTAGAACCGCAGAGTAAAAATACGTTTGCGCCTATAGCTGTATTATCTAAGAATATTAATAACTTAGATTCAGACGCTGTTATAGTAGTATTACCCAGCGATCACTTTATTGAACATAAAGATAGATTCTTGAAATTATTAAGCAAAGGAATAGAAATCGCAAGATGCGGCTATATTGTTTCATTAGGAATTCCTCCCAGGAGGCCGGAAACAGGTTACGGCTATATTAAAACAGAATCAAGAGTCAATGATTTCTATCTCATAGAAAAATTTATCGAGAAGCCGAATTTAATCCGGGCAAGAAAGTTTATCAGAGATAGAAGATATTATTGGAATAGCGGGATTTTTATTTTTAAGCCGCAAGTAATATTAGAAGAGACTAAAAAGTTTTTGCCTGGTATTTATAATACCGTAATGCAGTTTAAAAATAAAAAATATTTCAGCCGATTATGGCATAAATTGCCTTCTATATCTATAGATTATGCGATAATGGAAAAAACTAAGAGAATGGCATTGTTACCTGCAGATTGTGGTTGGATAGATTTAGGCAGTTGGGAAGCAATTGGTGAGATTGCAAAAAAGGATAAAAATGGCAACATTTTTCGGGGAAAATCCATAGATATAGGAAGCAAAAATACCTTGGTCTGGTCGGATAAACGATTAATAACTACGCTGGGGTTAAATAATATTATTATAGTAGATACAAAAGATGCGCTCTTGGTTTGCCGAAAAGATATGAGCCAGGATGTTAAAAAGGCAGTCGGACTGCTAAAAAAGAAGAATTTTAAAGGACAGGTTTGAAAAGGTTTCTTATCGTTAATCCGTTCGGTATCGGCGATGTATTGTTTACTACCCCTGTAATCAGAGCTATAAAAGATAGCGAGCCGGATAGTATTATTGGCTATTGGTGCAATGAGCGGGTAAAAGAAATTCTTGAAAATAATCCCAATATATATAAGATATTTGTTTTGTCCAGAGGCGACCTCAAGAAGATTTATCGTAAATCAAGATGGCAGGGCATATCTAAATTTATAAACTTAGTACATGAGATAAAAAAAGAAAAATTCGATACTATGCTTGATTTTTCCTTAGACCACCGCTATAGTTTAATAACCAAAATCATCGGGGTTAAAAGACGCATCGGTTTTAATTATAAAAATCGGGGAAGATTTCTTACAGATAAAATAGATTTAGATGGCTATAGCAATAAACATGTAGTTGAATATTATTTAGATTTATTGAAACCGATTGGTATAAAACCAAAAAACTATAATTTAGAATTAATTATATCGCAAACTTGTAAAAGAAAAAGCGAGAATATCCTTGCAGAACGCGGTATCAATGATAAAGATTTAATTATCGGGATAGCTCCCGGTGCAGGTGCAAGCTGGGGCCAGGATGCATCCCTAAAACACTGGCCTGCGATAAGATTTGGACAACTGGCAGATAGAATAATTAATGATTTTGGAGCAAAGATAATCATTTTAGGCGATGAATTAGAAAAACCCATTGCTGATATAATAATAAATAGTATGCATAACGGGGCAATAGACTTGGTAGGAAGGACTAATTTAGAAGAATTAAGTGCGGTTATAAATAATTTGCATATCTTGGTCACTAATGACGGAGGGCCTTTGCATATCGCAGTTACATTGGGCAAGAAGACCATTTCTTTCTTTGGTCCTGTTGACCCAAAAGTATACGGCCCTTACCCTTTTGATGAAAAACGCCATATTGTTTTGAGAAAGAATTTGGAATGCAGCCCCTGTTATATTAAATTTCATCTTTCTGATTGTAAGAGAAATAGAGAGTGTTTAGAAACAATTGATGTTGATTCCGCTTTTAATGCAGTTAAGAAATTATTATAAAGGAAGAAAGGCATTTATTATGAATAAGATACCCATACTTGACTTGAAAAAACAAATTGCACCGATACGCCAGGAACTTGATGCAGTTATTAAACGCGTAATTGATAATACAAATTTCATTTTGGGTGAGGAGGTAGGGGATTTCGAAAATGAAGTTCAAAAATACTGTAATATAAAATATGCTGTGGGAGTTTCTAATGGCACCGATGCGATAAAGTTATCATTGGCGGCGTTAGGTATTAAATGCGGAGAGGGGGTGTTGTGCCCTGCCTTTACATATTATGCGACTGCCGGCGCAATAACCAGTATGGGTGCGATACCCGTATTCGTCGATATTGACCCCCAAACTTATAATATATCCATTCAGAATTTAGAAGAGGTTATTAAAGGAAAACGTAATGTAAAAATCAAAGCAATTGTACCCGTGCATCTTTATGGCCAGTGCGTTGATATGG
>Ga0315282_10016894_pt1 | contig 10608 bp, 7 predicted proteins | sample YL17G07_20_MG_FD_203693 | JGI IMG/M metagenome (GOLD analysis project Ga0315282, IMG submission 203693) | Sediment microbial communities from Yellowstone Lake, YNP, Wyoming, USA - YL17G07_20 | ecosystem: Environmental > Aquatic > Freshwater > Lake > Sediment | place: USA: Wyoming | collected... | reverse complement strand
CCGCTGTCAGACCGCGCACAAGGAGTCCGGGGACCGCGCTGCGACCCAACGCGTTCCTTCGGCGCAGCGGAGGGGCAATCCTGCCCGGCGGCGAAGGGGACAGGAACCGTTGGTGATGGATGGTTGCCGACCCTGCTGCGAGCCGGGTTCCGGTCCCTGTGCGGGACGGTGGGGACAGGAACTCTTTGTGACGGATGGTTGCCGACCCTGCTGCGAGCGGGGTTCCTGTCCCTATGCAGGACGAAGGGGACAGGAACCATCGGTGATGGACGGTCAAGACTTCAGCTGGAGTCAGGTTCCTGTCCCATGCCTGCCACCTTGCCCTACCCGCTCACCTTCCTCGCCAGCTCCACCAGCTTGCTCTGTGTGAGATCGCCGAACTTGGGGCCGAAGAGCGATATCGTCCGCTCGTACCCGCCCTTGCTTTGGCCGGGGCCGAAGTCGTAGTTGTACTCGGCTTCGGTCAGGATGTAGCCAAGCTGGTCATTCGCGAGCCCGATAAAGAACGGCGTCTTTCCCGACTTGCGCAGCTCCGCCTTCACCGCGCGCCCGATCTCCGAGATGCACTCCCCCGGCACCGCGGCGAGCAGCGCATTGTCGAACGCCATGCTCATATACGGCGCGCTCGGCTTCGGCATCAGCGGCATCGTCGGCGCGGGCAGGGCGACGTCCTCGTAGGCCGTCTTCACCGTGACCTCGGGAACCGGCTTAATTCCGTCGCGAATCTCCATCGCCTTCGCGGCGAGCGCCTCGCCCAGCGCCTTGGCGCGCGCGTATTGATCGCCCGTCGCGTTGGTCGGGTTGCCGGGCGATTGGTCGCCCTGAGCGCCGTTCAGGAAGATCGCCGGCACGCCGAGCTTGCTCTCGATGGCGTCATAGACGCCGCGCGGATAGTCCGCCGTGATATACACGGGTTCGCCGCTGACGACGGTTGCATGTGCCGCGAAGTTGACGACTACCGCCAGCGGCTTCCCCGCCGCGGTGTCCACGCGCATCACGCTCATCATCTCGTCAACCATTCCGCCATCATGGCGCCGGTTGTGGCTCGCGTTCTTGATCGTGCCTTCCGCGGCGCCGATGGCCGCGGGCTGCAGCCTGGAGTCCGCCGTCACGATCGCCTCGGTGATCGCCGAGGTTACAGCATCGAGCACGTCCTGGCGGAACTTGCCGAAGAACATCTCCAGCGCCGGCACGCGGTAGAGATGGCCGGGCCCGGAGTGGGTGTGAGTCGCAGCGACGAGCAGGTGGTCCGACGCAATGCCGGTCTTCGCGATTCCCGTGACCACGGCCGCGCGGACCTCGGGCCCGATGCCGAGGATGTCCACGCCGACGATGGCGGTCTTCGCTGCGCCGTCGTCGAGCACCAGCGCGTGCGCGCCGACCGGATCATGGACGCCGACATGGGGCGAGTGGGCGCGATCGCCGTAGCCGCAGGTGATCGCTCCTGCGGGCACTTTGATGTCGACCGCCGCCGCCCCGGCGCGGAGCGGGCCGGCATTGGCGAAGGCCGCAAAGAGCAGGGTGACGACGAGTGCGACGAGCATGATGCGGATGACTCGTTTCATCTGTGAAGCTCCTTTCACAATGGCGAGATCGGGATGCGCAGTTGAGGTGCGTCGGCCTGACGCGCGACCCCCGCGCGACTCCACGGCACGCGAGCGGACAATGCACCAATCCCAGTCTATCAAGTTTCGGACGGGATGACCAGTGTAGCCCCCACTGTAGCCGCGCACCGGGCAGGGTCGTGACGACCAACAGAGCTCGCCGGCCTCACGGCGTCGCAATGCGATTTTGCGGAAGGAATCCGTCCGCCGTGACGGAAACCATACCGCGGACTGCGCCACAGCCCATGCCGCAGGCGGTGGCGCGTCATGCGCTGGAGCGCGTTCCGCGCTGGGGGATTCGCGATGTCCGGCGGTTGCTGGTCGATCATCTCGCCTCGTGCGCTGTCATGTGCAGCGCGCCGCAGTTGGCCGCACCTCCCCCCAGCAGCGCTGCCCCCAATCAAGTCCCCGGGTGCTGCCATTCTCTGGCCGGTTCGCGCCCGATGCCTCTCGCACCCCCATGGCTCTCGTGGCCCTCCGGCGGCGGCACGCCGACGGCTCCAAACACACAGTGCAGCGACGGATCTCACAGGAGGGGTTACATGAGGAAAGCTCTGATTCTACTGGTGTTCGTATGTGTCGCGCTCGCTGGCGCGGGCGCAGCGCAGGCGACGTTGATTCAGGAGGATTTTGAGGGTTTGTCGGTGGGGCCAGGCGTGCCCCCGGGTTGGTTCCAGGGCTATAAGGGGCCGGGCACAACGTGGGAAACGATTCGGGTGGACGGCAACACCGTCCTCAAGGGCGCTGCTGGTGCGGTTGGCCCGCCGGAATGGCAGGCCGACGCGATCAGTGGCCCGGACAGTCCGACAGGCTGGTTTGTCGAGAACTCCGAGATGCAAGTGTCGTTCAATATTCTGTCGGGAGACGGCGGCGGCATCGGCATCGGACAGTTCGACGGCATTTCATACGTGGGCAACTCGTACTATGTCTGGGTTGAGGTTCCGGAGTCCCGGATCGCCCTGCATGAGGCCAAGACGACGTGGGGCGAACCGATCTTAGAACAGGTCGTTTTCCCGGCGGGCGCGATCACCTATGGCGCATGGTACGACCTGCGGATGGTCTCCAACGGCACCACCTTCCAGGTCTGGTTTCGCCCCCACTCGGCCGAGTCGTGGCAGGATACTCAACGGATCATGGAAGTGCCGCAGGATCTCTTGCACTCAGGACACAAAGCCTATGTCGACGGGCTTGCGGGCTTATGGGTCTCCGATGATGACGGAGGTCCGGCTGGCCCGTCCACGATGCTCTTCGACGACTTCCGGCTCGAAGCACTGCCGTTCCCGGCCGCCGAGGACCTCAGCGATGACTTCGAGAACGCGGCCTTGAGCCTCGCCAACTGGTCGCAGCACTGGTGCGTGCTGGACTTCCCCGCCGTAGGCGGCAGCCAGGCAGCGCGCGTTAGCGCTGGTTACGGTCACCCTGCCGGCGGCATCGGTCTTCGACAGGCCAGACAGTACTACACCCACGGCTTCATCCTTCGCACGTCTCTCTGTCTGGACAGTTCGTTCGACGGAGGGATTGCGTGGGGCTGGGAAGGCACCGCCACTACAGACACGGACTTCTTCATCTCACCGTGGCGCATCCCCGGTCAGGTTGGCCTCGAGATGGTCGAGGAGCTCAACGACTCTGGTGGCAGTCACCATACTGTGCTCGCCACGTATGCCGAGCCGGAGCAGGCGGGCGTCGAATGGTACACCATCGAGGTGGCGGCTGACTACAACTTCTACCGCGTGTGGTGGTGGAAGCGCGGCGATCCAAAGCCCGCCAGTCCGGTGATAGTGATTCCGCAGGATCTTGCTCACCCCGGGTATCGCCTTGTGAATCTCGGGGCTGTGGCGCTGTGGCAGAATCCATACCACGTTGCCTGCTTCGACGACTTCTTCTTCCACGGCACGCCGGCGCCGTCGTTCAACACACCCGAAGGAAGCAACGTCGCGGTGCAGCCCGATCCAAACCTCGATATGACGTTCGGCACCGTCTCCGAGGGCGGAACCACTTCGGTTGAGACCAGCACCACCGCCCCCGGCGGCGGGCCGGGCGGGCTCGCTTTCCAGGGCCTCTACTACGACATTGATACGACCTGCGTGTACAGCGGGCCGATCACGATCTCGCTGACCTACGACGACTCGGGCATGACGCCTGAGCAGGAAGCCAACCTGCGGCTGATGCACTGGGTTACGGCGAACCAGACCTGGGTGGACATCACCGTGCTGCCGGTGGACACGGTCAACAATGTCATCACCGGAGTCACCGATTCGCTGTCGGTGTTCGCGATTGCCGCGCTGCCGGTGTTCCAGGGCTTCTTGCAGCCGATCAACATGCCGCCGGCGGCGATGAGCGTGTTCAAGCAGAAGAGCACGATACCGGTGAAGTTCAAGCTGCTCGATGCAGCGACGGGCGCGCCGGTCGCGGACGCGGTGGCAACGATCTGGGGCGAGAAGGTCGCCCAAGGCGTGCCGAGCGGCGTCAACGAGCCAATCTACTCGACCCAGCCCGACGGCGGAAATACCTTCCGCTATGACGCCGCGGCGGGCCAGTACATCTACAACTTGAGCACGAAGAGCTTGACCTCAGGCACGATCTACCGCATCCACGCCAACATCATGGGCGGACTGACGGATATGTGGGTAGACGTCGCGGTGAAGTAGGCGGCCGCAAAGGGCAGCAGCACGGGGTAGGGGCACGGCATATAGCTCGCCCGCGACGGGGACGGCGAAGCGCCGCTGAAGCGGTAATGGATGGAGTAGGGGCACGGCATGCCGTGCCCCTGCGCTTGATCATTCGTGCGGGCGTGGGGGGCGTGTGCCCCGACATGGGATGGAATACAGGCACGGCATGCCGTGCCCCTACATATCAACGCGGACGCTGACGCCGTCCGGCAGGTTCTCGTACCGGAGCAGCAAGGTCTGACTGCGCGCATGCCACTCGCGGGCGAACGGGTGCGCGGCGCCGGCAGGGTCCGCAATCGTGACGCTCTTTGGCGCCCCCGGCAGCGCGATGCGCGTGGCGGCGGTGGTGGCGGCCGGGCCCTGGGAGCGGAAGCTGATCTCTTGCCGACCCGCGCGAACTTCGGTAATGCGCGAGGCGGACGCAAGCACCGCCGGCCTTTCGCCGGGCGTGAAGGCGCGCAGCAGTGCCACCTGACCCGGCGCGAGCGTCTTGCGCGCCCCGACGTGCAGCTTCGGGTCGAGCAAGTCCACCGTCCATTCGCGTATCATCAAGCGCTCGGATGTCGTCTCGTCGAAGACCGCCGCGATGACGTACGGCCCGCGCGACAGCTTGACGCAGTTCTGTTCGCGCCAGTCGCGCAAGCCGGCCGCCGCCCAGGCGCGCTTGGCAATGTCGAGCAGACGCTGAGGGCCGCCCGTCGAATCCGCGAAGGACGTCGGATGCGCGACCACGATCTCCACCACGCCCTTGCCGCAGTGATGCGTGCCCGCGTCCGGCGACGGCCCGAGGCCAAGCAGCTCGAAGAGATGCTGCTCGGGCCGGGCGAATCCCATCGGCTTCGTGTTCCACCACTCGGGCACGGACGCGTAGGGGTCGCTGCCGTCGCCGACATAGACGAGCGCGCCGCCGCGGCGCACCCAATCCGCGATCGCCCGGTGCGCCTGCTCCGACGGCGGCTTCATGAATTCGTAGCTCAGCAGCAGCAGCCGGTACGGCGCGAGATACCCGCGCAGGTGCGCGTTCTCCATCTGCACCGGATGCACCGGTACGCCGCGCTTCAACAGCGGCAGCGCAAGGCCGAAGAATGAGTTCGGATCGCTCGGCGCCGGCTCGCCGCGCTGGAACATCATCGTGTCGGAGACCAGGATTCCGACGCCTTGCGTCCCGCTGTCCCACGCGATTCTGTCCTGCTTCATATCGTTGAGCGCGTTGATGACGGTGAGCACCTCGGTCGCGTAGTCCGCGGGGATGCCCTCGGTCTCCTGCGCGGGATGGCTGCCGCGTTCCTTGATATCCACACTGGGGTAGCGCCCGCTGAAGATGCGACTCGGCCACGGCATGACCTCGAACCGCCACACATCGGGGAAGAACAGGGACGCGATCACCGTCCGCTCGTAGTTGCCGCGATAGTCCGCCCAACTGTGCTCCGGGCTGTCCTCGACCGGATCGGCGAGGTACCACATGCGCTTGCCGGTCGCGCGCACCAGGTTGTGCAGCACGCCGTATTCCAGGAAAGCGGTCTCGAACGTGCGCTCGCGCGTGACCCCGGCGTAGGCATTCGGGGTGCGCGCGGTGCCCGTCCATACCTGTCCGATGTACCCATCGCAGGAATCGAGTGCGGCGAGGCTCGACTCGGGGCTCACGATGCCCCATGTGGCATAGTTGAGCATGCTGTGGGTCGGGACGTAGCACCGGAACTCGCGGCCCTTCTCGCGCGCGTACGACTTCGCATCGGCGAACACCGAGTCGAGGCAGCGCCGGTAGAGGTAGTACTTGAGCTTGCTCGCCAGGTATTGCGCGTCCGGGCTGGTATGCGGCGCCTGCCAGGGCGTGCCGTAGTAGGCCTGCCATTCGCGCTGGAACGACGGGCTGTACCCGCCGGCGACCCAGAACTCCGGCTCCTCGGTATGCAGCGCCAGCGCGCCGACGTCAACCACTTGCCGGGCGCGCGCCTTCAGCATCTCCGCATACGGGATCGTCGGCACCATGTAATAGACGTCACCGCCGTGCGAGATCTTGACGCCGTCGCGGTTGGTCTGCGCGTCATCGAGGTGCTGCTGCCCGTCGAACTTACCGTAGAGGTAATCCTGGTATGAGCCCCACGCGATGCCGGTCATGACGTGAACGATATAGCCGCGATCGCACCAGCCCGCCAGTCGCTGGGGCAGCGACTGGTCGATGCCATAGACGATCGCGACGTCCGACTTGATGTCTATCTGCGGCGTGTACGCGTCGTAGCTCTGGAAGCAGGTGCGCTCATCAGGGGATGCGAACATCGGGATCTCCGCGGCGCCGGCGACCGTGCCAACCAGCGCCAGCGCAATCGTGATCAGTATCCGAAGTATCAATGGGAATCTCCGTGCAGCAGCATGATGAAACGCGACATGGCGAGCGTGAAGGCAGCCCCACGCGGGACACCGTACGGGCACGGCATGTCGTGCCCCTACCGGACACCTCTGCCACGTCCGCCGCCTAGATCGTCCACCGGCCACTGCGCAACTGCTCCAGCACCCGCGCTCTAAGCTCCTGCACCGGCGGCAACTCGCGCACGACCTTCCCCGGCTCCGACAACGGCAGCAGGAGATTCGACATCTCCCCGCCGCACGCGCAGCGCGCGCCCGACGCCTTCGCGGCAGGCGCCACCCGCCGCTCGCCACACGCGGCGCACGCCAGCAGCGCCTTGCGCCCCGACGGCTTGCCGCGCTTGGTGAACGGCTGCCCCTCGACCTCGACGATATCGAGCGCGAAGTTGAGAACCGGCGCGTTGCTGATGGAGGTGCCTACGCCAAACCCGTCTGCGATCGGCGCAAGCTCCGCGATCTTCGCCTCGTCGAGTCCGCCGCTGACGAAGATGCCGACGTGCTCGTAGCCGCGCAGGTCGAGCTCCCAGCGCACCTCGCGGATGATCTGCGCCATGTTGCCGCGCCGCGACTCCGGCGTATCCAGCCGCACCGCGCTCAAGCGGTCGCCGAGCACTCGCGCCGCCGTCAACGCCTCGAACTTCTCGTCGCACAGCGTGTCCACCAGCGCCACGCGCTTGACCTGCGGCGGCGTGATCTCGTCGAACATCCTAAACGCCCGCTCCGCGTTGCCCACGACCAGCACCAACGCGTGGGGCATCGTCCCTGACGGCTCCTCGCCGATGAGTTCGCCGCTCTTCACCACGGCGACGCCGTCACACCCGCCGAGGAATGCGTTGCGCTCGATCATCGGCGCCAGCGCCGGGTGCATCCTGCGCGCGCCGAAGCTGATGACGGTCTTATCGCCCGCGGCGGCCTTGCACCGCGCCGCCTTGGTCGCGATACCCGAGGCCTGGCACAGCAAGCCGAGCAGCGGCGTCTCGTACACGCAGAATTCGGTGTACTCGCCCTCGATGGTGAGCACCGGTTCGCCTGCGCGGAAGAACTCGCCCTCGGCCAGGCAGTCCACCTTCGCGTTCAACCCGCCGACGAGCGTCGCCACCTCCTCGACCCCTGCGAACACCGCCCACTCATAGCCGGCGGGGAGGCTCGTCGCGCGCACCTCGGCCAGGACGTGCTTGTGGATGCCCTCGCGCCGCAGCACCTCCACCGTGCGCTGGAAATAGACGTCGGTGACCTTGCCGGCCTTGATCTCCTCTGCACTGGCGATATGAAAGCCTGGTTTCGCGGCCATGGGGTCCTCCGTGGCGGGCAGACTCGCGGTGTCGCGGTATCATCGGGGGCGGTGAGCGTGGGAGCGCTCAGGAGCGGTAGACCTCTCTGCGATGACCAATGGCATAGACTGTAACCACGCGCGCTTCGTCGTCAATCACGAACAGCACGCGGTAATCGCCCACGCGCAGCCGCCAGCCGCTGCCATGCGAAAGCTTGCGAGCGCCACGCGAGATATCGAGGTTCTTGCATTACCGGAAGGTCGCGTAGGCTTTGCTGCGCGCCCAAACGAACCTCGTCCGGAAGAGTGTTTGGCGTTAGCGGAGGGCCGCCAATGCCAAACACTCCATAGGTTGCTCCGCCAATCGCAGAAGGGCCGCCGCCACTCGCCTTCGCACATCCGCCGACAGCGCGTGAAACTCACGCTCTGCGCTTCGCGCGAGGTCGACGCGGTAGGTCATTTCGCTCGCGCCGGCCTTCCGCGCCGCTGTCCTGCGAGCACTTCATCGAGCGGCCGCGTGGGCTCATGCCTGCGCTCCTCGATTATCGCGGCGTCGACCAAGTCCTCGCGCAGGCGAGGGTCAGCAATGAGACGCTCCAGAAAGGCCCGTCTTTCGTTACGGGTCATAGCCATGAATGCGGTCCAGAACACTTCCGCCGTTGCTTCGGTTGTGGTCATCGTTTTCTCCTATGGAGTGTTTTGCATTAGCGGAGGACCGCTAATGCCGCAAGGCGCCAAGGGCGCCTTGCCGGAGCGCGGCGCAGCCGCGCCACACTCTTCCGGACGTTTGTCGCGCGCAGCGCGACTCCGGAGTGACGCCGGAGCGTCACCAGGTTCGTTTGGGCGCGCAGCAAAGCCTACGCGACCTTCCGGTAATGCAAGAACCTCGATAGACCGGGACCATCCGTGGAGAGTGCGTGCTTTCGCATGGCCAGCCGGGACTCGTTCGACCCATTCGGCCCGTTCGACAAGCTCAGAGCCTGCCCTGAGTAGAGCGAAGGGGCAGGCAAGCTCCCCTCGACTGCGCTGCCGTTCGACAAGCTCAGGGTAAACGGGGCAGGCAGGGCAAGCAAGCTCCCTTCGGCTCTCCTCAGGGCGAGCAGGGTGAACGCCTGGGCCACCAACGGCACCCCTGCTCATCAGCCGACCTCGCCCTTGCCTCTTCCGGTGACGCTGCCCACCGCTAGAACGCCCCCAACTCGCGCAATATCGCGCGCCGCTGGTCGAGCGAGTCGCGACCCCAGAGGATGAACCCGCGCAGCCCGAGATCGCCTACCACCGCCATCTGCGGCGTCGCCGGCAGCGCCTCGCTGCGCCGGATCAGCGCTACCACCGGCGGGCGGTCGGCGCCGCTCGCGGCCCGCAGTTGCGCTCGCACGCTCTCTTGGTCGGGATATGCGAGCCCCCGCGGAACCGCCGCGTAGAGCCACTCCTGCGATAGCCAGCCGCGCCAGTCCTGGCGCACGGGATTCGTGGTGCGGTTCGCGTAGTAACCCGGCTCAACGACCGCAAGCACGATCGCCTTCGGCTCGGCCCGCTTGAACGCCTGCCCCGCCGCCTGCACAACGGCCGTGATCTGCTGCTCCTGCCACCGGATCAGCGTAGAGATGAGGTTATCGGGCGTCGCGTAGCCGAGCAGGTCTATGTCGAGCGGGTCAATCTGCTGCGCTTCGAGGTAGAGCTTGCGATCGGCGTCAGCGTAGCCGAGGAAATCGAGCCGAGACCACCGCCCATAGTCCAGCACGACGCCATCGAAGTCGTAGCGCTTCGCCAGCTCCGACATCAGGTCGGCCAGCAGCGACTTCACGCGCGGTTCGCACGGCATGACGAAGCCGCCCGGCGCGCCCGCCTCGTCACCGATGACGCGCCCCTCGGCGGTGCGTTCGAGCCACTGCGGGTGATTGGCGATGGCGGGGGAGGGGTTATCCGATGACTGCCAGTAGAGGAGATCCACCGCCGCGAAGACTTTCATCTGGCGAGCATGGGCCTCGTTGATGGTGACTGCGGCCGGATCGGAGCCCATGTAGGGCTCGTGCTGCGGGAAGATGCGGCTGGGATAGATGACGCGCCCGTCATAGAACACGGGCAGAACGATGGTGTCCAGAGGCGCGCCGCTGATGATGCGCACGACGGACGGTATGGCGGCGGTGGAGCTTGGCGGCGAAATCCAGATGCCGCGGACCGGCGTGACCGGCTGCGCGGCGGCCAGTGAGACCGCGCTCACCGCGACCGCCACTACCGCCGCCCACATATAGCCGCGTATTCGCATCATCTCACCAATACCAGAACCTCTTCCAGGCGCGCCAGATCCACGCTGGGCTGCACCAGGGCGCACTTCATCGAGGCGGTGTCGTCATGTGTCACGCCGACAACGGCGCCGATGAGAATCCCCTTCGGGAAGATGTCGCCCATGCCCGACGATACCACCACATCGCCTGGCTTGACGTCTGCCTCGAGCGGCAAGTATCTGAGCCGGCACGCCTCGCCGTCGCCGGTGAGGATGCCGGTGTGCCGCGAGCGCTGAACCGTCGCTCCCATTGAGCTGTTACAGTCGGTTATGGGGACGACCAGGGCCGTGTGCGCGGTGACCGAGTACACGCGGCCGACCAGCCCCGCCGGAGCGAGCACCGCCTGGCGCGGCCGGACGCCTTCGCCACGACCCCTATCGATCATGATCGCCTCGGGCCAGCGCGACAGGCGG
>Ga0315282_10016893_pt1 | contig 10609 bp, 9 predicted proteins | sample YL17G07_20_MG_FD_203693 | JGI IMG/M metagenome (GOLD analysis project Ga0315282, IMG submission 203693) | Sediment microbial communities from Yellowstone Lake, YNP, Wyoming, USA - YL17G07_20 | ecosystem: Environmental > Aquatic > Freshwater > Lake > Sediment | place: USA: Wyoming | collected... | reverse complement strand
GCTTAGCGCCATTTTCGCCAACCCGTGGGGGGGCAGACAGTTCTGGCACGTGCTGGTTATTTGCCTGCTTGGGCTGCGTGGCGCCGCTCTATCCACAGCGGTGGTCGACCAGCCTCGTGTGCTCGCCAGCCTGCAGCTTGGCATGCTGATGTTTCTGCTGTATGGACTGGGTAAAAGCATTACTGATCCAATCGGGACGACCCTGATATTTTTCATATTCCTGGCTTTTGGAATGATCAGCCTGAGCGCGGCCAGCATCGCCGGTATCAGCGACCTGCGCGGAGGGCGCCTGCCGCGCCTGAGTTGGACCTGGACAGCCGGTATCCTGGCCTCTTCTTTGCTTGTAGTCGGGATGGCAGTGTTGTCTGGCTGGTTATTCAGCATTAAGGTGGTCTCTGCCTTTCTGGGGCAAATTGTGCTGGGGATTATCACCATTTTGTTCGCCCTGATCGCGTTAGTGCTTATCCCTGTGCTCCTCTTACTTTATGGGATTATTACTTTTGTTGCTCATATTATGTCCTGGATAATTGATCGAAAAGTGTTGGACGCTTTTGCGCAAAGCCTGAGCACGTTGAATCAGATGGGCCAAGGCCAGGTGGAAAGGCTGACCAATACCAATGACCTCCGTAACATCATCCTGGGAAGCGCCATCGCTGCAGTCATCCTGATTACGCTGGTTATCCTCAGGCGACAACCCAAGAAACGCCGCCTGGTAGCTGAAGAAAACAACCTTAGCACTATTACCAAACGGGATGGCTACAACCTCGGAAAAACTGGAGATGAAAGGCCAGGGTGGTTCCACCCGAGACGCCTGCTGGCTGCCGCCCAAGTGCGCCGTATCTATGCTCAATTAATGGACTTATGTGAAAAGCTGGGCCATCCGCGCCCGGCCGCGCTTACCCCATTGGAATTCCTCCCCACCCTAAAACAGATTTTTCCGGAAGGGGAGGTCCAGGTGAGCCTGATCACCAACACTTACTTGAAAGTGCGCTATGGCGAGCTGCCTGAGACGACCGCGGAGGTTGAAGATATCCGGCGGGCCTGGAACTGGCTCGCCAACCAGCGGACACGCTTCCGAAAATTATTGCTTGAAAATAAATCCAGGCACAAAAAGCCCTAATCCATGTTGTATTCGTCGAAAACCTGGGGGATGATCACCCGCGTGGAGCTAAAGCTCATTTCGATCACGCGCTTGAACTCTCCCAGCGTATTCCGCTTGATGGAAGGAAAAATCCAGGCGGGAAAGTTCAACATTGGGCGGATTGGCCGGTTCAAGGGTGAAAAGAAATTATCCCAATGGATGGGGACTATCACGCTCGGCTGTACCTTTTTGATAAATGGCGGGTAAAAACCCGCCCGGTCGTTGGGATTGATGAACAGGATATCCGCCCGGACCGGGTAATTCCCATACAAAATGCGCGTCTTCCCGCTGGACACCAACAGGCTAAAACAGGTATCCATTTTATAATCGACCAGGCGCAGGGGCGTAGACAGGTTTTTGCCCATAGCGCCATTGATCCACCGGTCCAATGGTGTGCGGATATGCCGGGCTGGCAGCACCTCAACGCTGAAATTCCCCAGGTGCTCCAGGGCGCCAATCTCGATCTGGCGGATGTGTCTGGGCGGAATTCCGTCTGCTGCTAAAACCTTGCAGGTGTTAGCCGAACCATATGCCACCGCTCCCGTGTTGCGCACCACCTCGGCCACGTCCATCAGGTGATCCCAATGGGAATGAGTCACCAGGATGAAATTGCAAAGGCGCAGCTTCTCGGACACCAGGCGATGATTGGAGGGTACCCGGCGTCCCAAGAGCAATTTACGCAAAGGCGGGCGCGTAAAAAAAGGGTCGATAACCAGAATTTGCTCGCCAGTTTTGATTTCAACCCCGGCGACGCCCAGCCAGCGGAAGGAAAGCGAACCGCCTAGTGAACAATCAGGTGGAATTATTGCTCTCCGAAAGTCTTCAAGATGCGGGCAATATGCCTGGCGCCCCTCAAGTACAGGTCCAGGCGCAGATTCTCATTGGGGGCATGAATTTGCGCGCCCGGATATCCAACCCCAGCCGACACGATGGGCAGGTGCAGGTATTGTGTAAACACGTGGTTAGGCCCTGAACCGCCGATGGATGGAGAGACTTGCACCGGACGATTGTAAACCTCACCGGCTGTTTCCACCACCAGCTCCACGAAAGGGTCGTCTGGGTTAGTGCGGTCAGGTGATTCTCCACCCAGATATTCTGACTTCACATCGCTGAAACCCTGGGCAACCAGGTGAGCTCGCAGCAACTTGAAAACCTCTTCCGGGGTTTGGTTCGGCACCAGCCGGAAATCCACCTTGGCGCTGGCTCGGGCAGGCAATACCGTTTTGGAACCGGGTCCCTGGTAACCGGAAGTCAGCCCGCAGATTGTGCAGGTAGGCTCAAGCACGGCGGCGGCGCGCAGGTCAGCCCCGCCTTGCAAGCCTTTGAGGAACTGCTTGACCCCGTAACGCTGGCGATATTCGCCGGCCGGGTCCGGTAAAGCCTTTAATAGATCCATATCGTGCGGACTGGGGGGAAGCACGTGATCGTAGAACCCTGGAATGTGCACGCGTTCATCCAGCCCTTTGAGGGTATTCAAGGCCCACACCAACCGCCAGGCTGCGTTGGGGAAAATGGAGCCGCCCAACCCGGAATGGACATCCTGGTTGGCAGTCTCCACGCTCAACTGCACATAGCAGATACCCCGGAAACCCAGGTTCTGGGTAGGGTTTTCATGTTCGTCCACCCCGCCAGATTCCCAGATACACACATCGGCAGCCAACAGGTCCTGGTGGTCGCGGACGAAATCGTACATATGCCGGCTGCTGGTTTCTTCTTCCCCCTCTAAAACGAACTTAATATTACAGGGGAGGATTTTATCCTGGGCCAGCAGGGCATCCAGCACGAGCATGCGGTTGGCAAAATCACCTTTATCATCTGCCACACCCCGACCAAATAATTTTCCTTCCCTTTGGGTCGGCTCAAAAGGCGGTGTTTCCCACAGCTCAATTGGTTCAGGCGGCTGCACATCATAATGGTTGTAGAACAGGATTGTTTTTTTGGACCGTCCTTTGATTTCTCCAAACACCACCGGGGCTCCGCCGGTAGGAATAATTTTTACATCGAAGCCACGTTTCTTCAGCATCTTTCCAACCAGCTCTGCGCAGTCCTCCAATCCCCAGTTCTGGGCCGAAATGCTGGGTTGGGCGCAGTAGACTGACAATTCCGCAATGCTTTCCTGCAAATGTGCATCCAGGTATTGGTCGATGAGAGTGAAATTTGACATAGGTTATCCTCTTTTGTATTGAAAATGATCCACCGCGTATTATTTCTCAACTCCGCCGCGCAGCAGCTCCTCGATCCGTGCAATCACCATATTCATCGCCACCGCGTTCATCCCTCCCTCGGGGATAATCACATCCGCGTAACGCTTGGAGGGCTCGACAAATTCCATGTGCATCGGTCGTACCGTGTTCAGATACTGCTGGATGACCGATTCCGTCGTCCGCCCTCGCTCGAAAATATCCCGCTGCAGCCGGCGGATGAAGCGGATGTCTGCGTCCGTATCCACGTAGATTTTTACGTCTAGCAGGCCACGCAGCTCAGGTTCGGCGAAGATCAAAATGCCTTCGACCACCACTACTCCTTTTGGCTCAATACGGCTGCTCCTGGACGTGCGAGTGTGTGTAGTGAAATCGTACACCGGCATATCGATCGCCTGCCAGGCCCTGAGCTGGTGGATATGGCGGATCATCAGTTCAGTTTCTAGCGAGTCGGGATGGTCAAAATTGACTTTAACGCGCTGTTCGAGGGGCTTGTCGCTCTGATCGCGATAATAAGCGTCGTGGGGTAGGTAAACAATGCGGTCAGCCCCCACGCTTTGTAAAATGGCATTCGCCACAGTGGTTTTCCCTGAACCGGTGCCCCCGGCAATCCCGATCACCAGTGGAGATTTTCGGCTGCCCATACCAGGAATTATAACTTGGAAATTGCCGTGCTAGATCACCAGATTTCTTCCCTCTTCGTATAGATGGATCCCTGCTGCTGGCCAGGTTGGTTCTGAATTTATTCGTGCACTGAAATCGCCGACAATTCCATCCAGACCGGCTCGGGATTATTCAGGGAGCCAAACCTGACCTTGCCGTTCGGAGGGAATGCAGCAAACTGATTGTCGATCCACAACACCAGCCCCATACGACCGCACGGCGCTACGGGAGTGTTGAATTTAATATTCCCATCAACCAGGAAACGGATATCCCCGTCATTCCATTCCAACTGGTAGGTATGCCAGGTGGTAACCTCCACATCCAGCCTGCCGGCGCTTTCCTTTATAAAAGAACGCAGAAAACGGCGAAATAATCGGGCCGACGGCGGCAGCGCTAGCAAAGGCAACCCAGGCAGCCCAGCCGCCAGTAGAACCGGAGGGATCAAGGGGGAAGAAAATGTGGCCGCCAGGAATCCCTGGGCCGGATGGGTGTCGTGCAGCGCCAGGTAACTGTCTGTGGAAGCGTGGAAAAACCAGGCGCAGTTCGGTAAGGCCGGCAGGCGGCGACGTGTCCCGCCAATTCCGGCGCTGGCATTGAAAGGATCGTTCCAGAAACCGAAACCCCACGTTCCAGGGACTTGCACGGTCGAAACCCGCGCCGACACTGCCAGCTTAACCGGTGGACGCCACAGAAAAGCTGAGCGGTCCAGGTGCAGGTAATCGTCCAACTGCGCCCAGCGATACTCACCAGCTTTCCCTTCAGGGAGGCTGAGCCGCCAGCTTTCAGGAGATAGTTCAGTTACCGCAGCACCTGCCGTGACGCGCACCCTAAAATTATTCATAGAATTAATATCCTATCACATGCTTGCCAGGTAGACCCACAGGCCCCACAGCAAGATCATCACCACGCCCATACCCATGCGCGCAAAAACCGCCGTCCCACATCCGAGCGCCATGCCCCGCGTCGATTCCCAAGCTTTTCGCAGGTCGCGCATGCGGATGATCTCTACCACAAATATCCCCAGCAATGCCAGCAGGATTCCACCCAGCGGAGGCCAGATGATGCTCCCGATCAGGCCGGCGGCCATAGCCACCACAATGGCCACCCAGCCTGCCCCGGTTTTCTTCGCCCCGGCGCCCATGAACATCTGATCGACAAAACCACCCGCTGCCATCAAGATAGTGATAATGGCGAACAGCATGCCGGTCCCCCAGTTAAGGCCAGTGACAATCGCATAAACCAGTACCGCCACCCAGATGATGGTCAGGCCAGGCATGATCGGGATGATCAGGCTGACCAATCCAAACAGCATAACTGCCAGCAAAATTAGATCAAGCGCGATTTGACTTGTTGCGTTTAGCATCGGGTCATTCGGGTTTGATCAAGTCGATACCACCCATCCATGGGCGCAGGACTTCTGGCACGACCACTGAGCCATCCGGTCGCTGGAAAGATTCGAGCACAGCGATCAGGGTGCGAGGCAGCGCCAGCCCGGAGCCATTCAGAGTATGCACCAGGCGCACCTTCCCGCCATCCTCCGGGCGGTACTTGATATTGGCCCGCCGCGCCTGGAAATCTTCAACGTTCGATACCGATGAGACCTCCAGCCATTCCGCACAGCCTGGCGCCCAAACTTCGATATCAAAGGTGATGCGCGAGTTGAAGCTCAGGTCGCCGGTACATAGTTGCACGGTGCGGTAGGCCAGCCCAAGGTCTACGCATACCTGGCAGGCGTCCTTCAGCATTTTAGCCAGCTCGGCCGCCGAACCTTCGGGTTTGGTAAAGGCATACATTTCTACCTTATCGAACTGGTGGCCGCGTTTGATCCCGCGCACATCCCGCCCGGCGCTCATCTTTTCACGGCGAAAGCAGGGTGTATAAGCCGTATAGCGCAGCGGCAGGCTGGCCTCCTCCAGGATTTCATCCCGGTGCAGGCCGGTCAGCGGGACTTCAGCAGTCGGCACCATCCAGTAATCTTCCTCTACATCGTGATAGAGGTTATCTTCGAACTTGGGCAGTTGGCCCGAGGCAAACAACGTATCGCTCTTAACCATAAAGGGTGTGTATTTTTCAAGGTAGCCCTGGCGGATGTGCAGGTCGAGCATATACGCGATCAATGCCCGCTGCAGGCGCGCCCCGGCGCCGCTCAAAACGTAGAAGCGTGAACCGGTCAGCTTGACCCCCTGATCGAAGTTGATGATGCCCAACTTAGGCCCGAGATCCCAGTGGGGGATGGGGGTGAAATCGTATTTGCGCGGCTCGACAAAGGTCTGCAACACCACATTGTCATGTTCGTCTTTGCCGACCGGCACGCTAGGGTCAGGCATATTGGGGATACTGGATAATAGAATGTGCATGCTCGCCACCGCCTGGCCGGCCTGGTTATCCAATTCGGCGATCTGGTCGCCAAGCTGGCGCATCGCCTCAATTTTCGCCTGTCGTTCGGCAGCCTCTTTCGTCTGGCTGATTTCTTTAGACACCCGGTTACGCTCTGCTTTGAGCGATTCCACCTCAGTCAGCAAAGTGCGCCGTTTTACGTCTACTTCCAGGACCTCGTCCACAACTTTGGGATCCTTCTGGAGGTTGACCAACGCCTGGCGCACCTGGTCAGGTTGTTCCCGAATGAGATTGATATCGAACATTGCTTTCTCCTAACTCAACCGCAGGATATAAAAATCCCCTCTCCCATGCAGGACGAGGGGGCGGCTCGTGGTGCCACCTGCGTTTGCCACTGGAATAAATATGTTCCAGCAGCCTCTTTGCGGCGATAACGGCGCCTCCGGCCCTTTTATGATCGGAAAATACCAATCCCTGCAAGGGCGATCCGCCATAGACATTTTGCTCCATAGCGACCAGGGGGGATTTGGCCGGGCTGCCTGCCAGCTTTCACCTTCCGCTGTCTCTCTGAAAAGCATACCGATTACTTGTCCCTGGGTTAGTCGTTACCTAGGATTATAACCAACCTGGAGCGTATGTCAAGCACCCGTTACAAATTTGTAAATTTATATTTTTCCTTTTTGATGTACAATTAACCCATGGACGAGCAAACCCTTCGCTCAGGGTTGGCAGGCCTGCCGTTACCAGCCATCCAGTACTTTGACAGTCTACCCTCGACCAACGATCTAGCCCTGACTTGGGCAGATATAGGCGCGCCAGATTTCAGCCTGGTGACCGCTGATAGCCAGAGCGCCGGGCGTGGGCGCCTGGGCCGCCGCTGGGTGACGACAGCCGGCGCAGCCCTGGCTTTCAGCCTGGTGCTGCGTCTCAGCCCGCAGGAAACTGACCACCTGGCCTTGTTCTCTCCGCTAGCGGGATTAGCAGTCAGCCAGGCTCTGGAAAAGTTATCCAACCTGCAACCCATCATCAAATGGCCGAATGATGTCCTTTTGAACCGGAAAAAGGTAGCCGGCATCCTGGCTGAAGCAGTCTGGGAGGGGCAAAAAGTGGGCGGGGTAATCCTGGGGATTGGTATCAATGTTGCACCATCATCGGTACCACCCGCGCATGAGTTGTTGTTTCCAGCCACCAGCGTCGAGCAGGAAGTGGGCCAACCAGTTGACCGCATCCGCCTGCTGCGGTCGGTACTGGAAGAGCTGCTGGCCTGGCGCCCCAATCTGATCTCGCCGGAATTTTTTCAGGCATGGGAAAATCGTCTGGCATTTCGCGGCGAATGGGTTGAAGCCAGCCAGATTGGGAAAGCAGCGCTGCAAGGTAAAGTGGTGCGGATTAACCAGGATGGAAATTTAATATTGTTAGACGCCAGCGGTAAAGAAATCAGCATCACAGCCGGCGACATCCACCTTCGTCCGGTGGATCAATAAATACCAAGCATCTGGGAGGAAGCTCATGTTAGATGATTTACGAAATACAGCCGTATCCGGACCAGAAGAACCCGTTCCGCCCGAACTCGTCCCCAGCGGGATTCCCCCTGCCCGGCAGGGAACCCGCGCATCTTTCCTTGGAATGACCGCCGCTCAACGGTTTGTGATAGTGCTGATGCTGTTGATCATGACCTGTATTTTGGGCACGTTCTGCCTGATCATTACTGAAAAGATCGTCCCGCCGTTCTTCTAGTCCCCAGCCGGTCTTTCTTTCCCATCAGATTTTTCATCCACTACGAAACTTAGATCGGCTGCGGACATGCGGGCCAGAGAGGCGACCACATCGCCCTCCACCAGGTCCATTAACCGCATCCCGCGCGCCGTTCGTCCCTTGGGGTGGATGTCTTTTTTAACCTTCAAGCGCAGAATCCTGCCCATCGCCGAAATAAAAGTTACCTCATCAGCTTCCTGCACGACCCGGGCAGCTCCTACCCCGCCCGTATCGAGGAGATGCTTTAGATCCAAAGTAGCTACTCCTTTGGTAGCGCGGCCCTTCACCGGGTATTCTTCCAGCATGACGCGTTTACCAAATCCGTGCTCGGTAATCACCAGCAGACTTCCCCCCTTCTCGATCACATCCATTGAGGCCATCCGGTCGCCTGTCTTGAGATTGATACCGGTTACCCCACCTGCCTGGCGTCCCATCAGGCGGATTTCTTTCTCGGAAAAGCGCAAAGCCTGCCCACCATGCGTAATCAGGATAATATCGTCCTCTCCTTTGGTAAGGCGCGCCCAGCCTAATTGGTCGCCCTCATCTAGAGAAATAGTGATCAATCCAGATGGGCGTACACTGGCAAATTCGGATAAGGCCATCCTTTTTACCCTACCTTTAAGCGTGGCCATGGTGCAATAACCAGAAAAGCTGAAATTCGGTACCGCTACAGCCGCGGTAATGCGTTCTCCGCCATCCAACGCCAGGACATTAACGATCGGAATACCACGGTCAGTGCGGCTGGCGTCTGGAATTTGATAGGCTTTCTCTGAATAAACTTTGCCACGGTCAGAGAAGAACAGGATTGTATCCCGGGTGTGGGCAGGAATCAGCAGAAGTACTTCGTCTTCTTCGCGCATCGTCCCTTGACCGGCTACCCCTCGGCTGCCGCGACCTTGAGCGTGGTAAACTCCAAGCGCCATCCGTTTTACATAGCCAAGTTGGGTAAAACTGATCAGGACGGCTTCATCCTGGACCAGTTCTTCTTCGCCGAGCTCTTCCTTGCCTTCCAGGTCGATCTTTGTCCGCCGTTCATCCCCAAATTTCTCGCTCAGTTCCAACAAATCGGTCTTAATCACATCCAGGATTTTCGTCGGGTTGGCCAGCAAATCTTCCAGGGAAGCGATGCGCGCCAGGGTCTCGCGCTGCTCATCTTCGATTTTCTGTCTTTCCAGGGCTGCCAATCGGCGCAACTGCAGGTCAAGAATGGCCTGGGCCTGGATTTCGGTCAGCTTGAAACGCGTGACCAGGCGCGTTTTTGCCGTCTCCACATCCGGCGACTGGCGGATGGTCAGGATTACATCGTCCAGGTTAGCCAAGGCAATCAACAATCCTTCCAGGATGTGGGCACGGGCGCGGGCTTTATCCAACTCAAACTGCGACCGGCGGGTAATTACACCTTCGCGGTGGTCGATATAAATTTGCAGGGCCCGTTTGAGAGAAAGTACGCGCGGCTCTCCGCTTACCAGGGCCAGCAGGTGTACGCCAAAAGTCGATTGCAAGGGTGTATGCTTATAAAGCTGGTTGAGTACCTGGCGCGGGGCTGCTCCACGCTTTAATTCGATCACAATGCTCATGCCGCGCCGGTCAGATTCATCGCGCAGATCGGTGATTGCATCAATCCTGCCGTTCCGCACTAGCTCGGCAATGCGCTCGATCAGGCCAGATTTGTTCACCTGGAAGGGGATTTCAGTAATGACAATGGAGTTACGCCCCCCGCGCAGGTCCTCGATCTGGGCCTTGCCGCGCACTACCAGGCGCCCGCGACCCTTGCTGTAGGCATCCACGATACCGCTTTTTCCGACGATAATTCCGCCGGTTGGAAAATCGGGGCCAGGCAGGTATTTCATCAGGTCTTCGGTCATGATTTCGTCGATCTCGTGGTAATGATCGATGACGTAGACCAGCGCCGCGGTTAGTTCACGCAGGTTGTGGGGAGGGATGTTGGTCGCCATGCCGACGGCAATGCCGGAAGAACCATTCAACAGCAGATTAGGTAGGCGCGCTGGCAGCACGGTTGGCTCCTGCAAGCTGCCATCAAAATTATCCACAAAATCAACCGTTTTCTTTTCAATATCGAGCAAGAGTTCTTCAGCCAGGGCCGTCAGCCGCGCCTCTGTATAACGCATGGCGGCCGGGGCATCGCCATCCACCGAGCCGAAATTACCTTGTCCATCCACCAACAAGTAACGCATGGAAAAATCCTGCGCCATACGCGCCATGGAATCATAAACAGCCATATCGCCATGGGGGTGATATTTACCCAATACCTCTCCTACAATGCGGGCAGATTTCTTGAAAGGGGTATTCGAGCGCATACCCATATCGTGCATCCCATACAGGATGCGCCGGTGGACAGGTTTCAAACCGTCCCGAGCATCCGGCAGGGCGCGCGCCACGATCACGCTCATGGCGTAATCCATGTAAGCAGTGCGCATCTGGTGATCTATATCAACTGATTCAATCGAGCCAATATCCATGTTTTTCTTTTCCTCAAAAAGTCAGGCATGAA
>Ga0315282_10016892_pt1 | contig 10609 bp, 5 predicted proteins | sample YL17G07_20_MG_FD_203693 | JGI IMG/M metagenome (GOLD analysis project Ga0315282, IMG submission 203693) | Sediment microbial communities from Yellowstone Lake, YNP, Wyoming, USA - YL17G07_20 | ecosystem: Environmental > Aquatic > Freshwater > Lake > Sediment | place: USA: Wyoming | collected... | reverse complement strand
CTTTGTCTGGCTTCCTGCACAAAAGCTTGGAACGTCGGCCGGCGTACAAGGTACATTAAACAACAACTCATTTTGTTAAGCCAAAGCTCCACAACTCTCAGACAGGTAATACTAGCAGTGCACGACTAGTGAATTATGTCCTTTACTAGGTATCCGAAAGGAGTTTAAGCTGGTTTGGTTTATTGATTTTGGTGACACCCTGAACCTAAGTCAGGGTGTCGACTCTTAGCGAGTGTAGTCAATTATGTCAGCAGGCATCTGTGTTCAGTTATGGTTGAAGGAGTGTTATAATTCAGATAAGGTTACATACAACTCGGAGTAATGAGCATGACACCGCGTCTAGACTACAAAAAATTAATAAAAAGCAGCCTACGGACTAAGTCTGTCACTATTAAACTGCCGACGAACGTAATTGGGACTAAGATTTTCCCGCTGGACCCATCAGATTTCACTAACGTAGCCAAACTGCTGATAGCCTGCTTTTGCCGTCATCCCAGGCGAATTTTGGAGAGAATTCAGCGTTCTGGAGATAAGGGGATCGAGGAAGTAGTTGCGAATCTTTTTGCACAAACACTATCTGTTAGGCATGATAAAGAAGGCTCTCTCGATGGAGTGAAAGTCTGGCGAGGAACTACTGGAGAGGTACTGGCGACAGCCTATGTTATAGGGTTCACGCAATACATCGTTCCTGTATTCAAACTTCGCCTTGCTCCCAATCGTCGTGTCGCAATGCATGGCGATGACCTCCTTGGTTTTCAGTTCACATCGGCGGGTGAACCGCTGTCTTTGCTAGTTGCAGAGGCTAAAAACTGGCATGACATTAGGGGTGCCATAAAGGCAGCAAATGCGACTTTGCTCAAGGTTAAGCAAAGCTCACCTACTTTGCTTGATTTTATAATAAATCAATTAGACATGCAGGGGCGCAGTGATGAGGCAAAAATGGTTGAGAGGTTCTTGGACGAATATGACTATAAGTATAAAACCGATTACCTTGCGTTTGTCGTAGCAGACGAGAGAAACTGGAAAGACGAACTCTGCCTCTTAGTCACCCGTAATCCCGCAACCCCATTAGAGATAGCTGGTATCCTTATAAAAAACGTAGAAGATTTTCACGATTCTCTAATATTAACCAAGGGAGATGAGCCACGCTGCCCTGAAATTCATCCTGCCACGATAGACGATATTGCTGACACTCAAAGACTCCTTGATAACTCGACCTTCAAAGACCATCACAGTAAGCTAGCGTCAGCTGCTTTGGCAGCTGATCTTCAGATTGAAGGCAGAGAAAAAATTCAATATGGTTTGGATGCGAAACATATAGTTCAGATAGAGAAAGCAGCCCATTTCTTGGGTATTGTTGGCGCAAGGTTGTCGCCGTCTAGGCGGGAGCAGAGCGAGAATCTACTTCGGTATGCTGCTAGAATTCTCGAGAGACTTGCAATCTGGCAGTCAGAACGTGGAGATAGAAGTGTGGCGGCGGGTACTTTAGCTAGTTCAGCTCTTGCCTACAATGTAGCAGGGTATGATGCAAACGCTAGAGTATTGATGGACGTGGTAAGCAAAATGCAAGATAGTGGGGTTTCATTAATGACGCCTGGACATAAATTCTCTGCCTTTTTACTGGCAGGAAAAATACCGGATGTTGAGGATGAGGTGGCGCAGCTGGTTTTTGATGTTAAAAAGTATGGTATAGAAAAAGCTACGACTGAAGAAGAATGGGCTGTTTTAGTTGGAGAAGCTCTGGCACAAGTAGCTGATTTGTTAGTCGCAAAATCTTTTTGCCTGGTACTCCACTATCTCAGAGTAGGCAAACGTGAATTAGTAGAAACTGCCATCGATAGTCTTCAACGCTCTATTGAGGTGTATTCTTTAATCGGAGAATACGCTTCTTCTCAATTATCATCTTTTATGACCGCCTACTGCAGACGTTTATTGGAAGACTCTCCGCATGCACTACTTCCTAAATACGCAGGCCATGGTGAAATGGATGATTCCTGGCGAAAATACGTGCGCAGATTGCGTCTTGGCAAATTTCCTATGATTTTCCTTTGGAATTCGCAGAAGGAAGCACTTAAAGCTGGGCTACTTGGTACCGACTCTCTGCTAATTTCAATGCCAACAAGTGCGGGAAAGACTAGAACTGTTGAGCTCGCCATATATAATGCACTCAAAGACAATCCTGACGGGGTCTGTGTTTACATCGTCCCGTCGAGGGCGCTAGCGGTGGAAGTAGAAGAGAACCTCGCCTCTAGGCTAGGACCAATGGGTCTAGCAGTATCTGTTCTATACGGAGGATATGATTTTAGTCCGCTCGACGAACAATTACTAGCTGAAAACCGAATTTTTGTTTTGACCCCAGAAAAGCTTGACTTAGTAGTACGACAGAGTGACGACTTCAAGAAGAAGATATGTCTAGTGGTCATTGATGAGGCGCAAGATGTTGGTTCACCTACTCCTTCGTCGCGAACTCTGCAAATGGAATTCATTTTCTCTCGTATTCTTGACTTAGCTGTAAAAAACAACGCTCGTGTCCTCTGTCTTTCAGCGATGATTAGTAACCGCGAAGACTTTGCCCGGTGGATCTCAGGGAAACCAGAGAACGTAATCCATACCGAGTGGCAACCCACTTTTAAGCGATATGGCCTATTTGAATGGGCAGACAACTATTATGGTCGCATTCTGTATCCGCCTATTCCTAACGAATTTCCAACTGAAAGCTTTTATGTTCCACTTTTATTCAATAAGCAGAACCTATTGGATAAGGATCGAGGACGATTTGAAATTGCTGCTCGCATATCGATTTTTTATTCAAGAACTGGTCCGACGCTGGTTTTCACTACAACAAAAACATTTGTCGAGCAGATAGTAGATCGGCTCATGAATCTCTTTAAAGCTAACCCGCCCAACATTACGCCCGCCAGGCAGGATGTGGCCAGCCGATGCGCAAGAATTCTTGGCGAAGATCATGACCTAGTAAAGGCGATTAAGCTAGGTTTTTGCTACCATCACGCAGATGTACCTCGAAGCATTAGGAGGATTCTTGAAAAAGCAATCAGAGACGGTTCGCTTAACTTGATTGTGTCGACTACAACGTTAGCTCAAGGAGTTAATTTGCCAATTAAGAATGTTGTCGTTCACACGCTCTCTTTTGGCAATTGGGTTTCTGCTACGCAGTTTTGGAATGCTGCTGGGCGAGCTGGTAGAGCCGGTTATGAGACGGAGGGCCATGTCGTGTTCTGTTCTCCTCAAGATCTAGTAAGAATAGCTGAATCGGAGCTAGAAAAATCAGAGAGTTTTGTTGCTTCAGGCATTCGTCTGTTAATAGAGTCCAGGCTGCCATCGGCGCAGACAGCTGAGGAGCTTCTTGAACAGTGGGCATTGGCCTCAACGCCTCAATTTAGAGGTGATGGTAGAAATTACGACTCTTGGGGAAGTCGTAAGCGTCTTAATGCAGAGATTAAAAAACAGCAAATACTTACCATTCTGGATTCCCAGTTGTTAGCGTGGTCTCTCGAAGAATCAGTGGATGAGGTAGACGAAAACATAGTAGGTAGGTGGATTAGTAGAACTCTATTTTCTGTTCAAACCCTAGACATCCCAGAACTGATAACGAAGTTCCGAGCCGGGCTGACAAAGCGTGCGGTTGCTGTTAAACAACAAGTGCCAGATGGAAATACGAGGAAGCTATACAATCGAACAGGTCTAAGTATATCAAGCAATAGGAAAGTGGCAGAAATCGCACAAGAACTCAAGCCCATGCTTGATGAGTTGCAGACCACAGACCGCCTGCCAAGAGATTTTTGGGCGAGAATACATAGGTATTTTTGTGATATCCCCGAGACCTCAAGCCTTAGAAGGATACAAGCAGAAGCTCTTGCTGACTGGGTCGGAGGTGCTGGATATGGGCAGTTAGCTGTTGATTATTTCAATGGAGACATAGAGGCAACTGTTAGAAATCTTGAAGAAGCGACTTTTTCATTTCCTTGGGGAGTTCATTCACTCATACAGCACATTAGTGCGATGCCTGATATAGAGTCTGTTCCGAAGTTGGTCGCTTATTTGCCGTCCTTAGTCAGTCACGGTGTCCCAACCCTAGCTGCAGCCTACGCGATTAATTTAGGTATTACTGACAGGCAATTAGCAATCAAGATAGGTGATGTCTATCTGAGTAAACATAAATCGTTTACTTTTTTCGAGTTCAAAGAATGGCTGCAGACGATGGAGCAATCTGAATTACAGAAAATACTCGAAAGTGAAGACCCAAAGGTAGTGTATGAGCTGTACCAAAAGATCAGCACTAAGAAGGACCAGAAAAAGCGACCTGAAGCAGTGCTGGAATTCAATCTTTCAGACATGACCGAATTGGATAAAGTCGCAAATGAAGACTTGATTGTGGTCAGATATGCAAACGATTTCTGGCTTTGCACGTTTGATTATCGGCGAATAGCTAAACTGGCAGGTGCAAATCTTACCCGACTTCATGAAATTAACCGTAGGAATATTGATTTAATTATTGAAAATTACTCACGTGTGAAGAAAACGGTAAGTATAAGGGTGATGTAAGTTTGTTGGAGTGAAACTTTGAGGCATACGTTTTACGGCTTGAAGAAAAAGGCATATAGCTATTAGATTTAAAGCACCAAAAACGACCTAGCGGTGTTTAGATGGATAACAACTAGATTCTACTCAATTTATTGGTATACCTGCACCATTGGCATTCAGGCGAATGTTCCGGCGCTGCAGGTAATTCAAGCACATCCAATAATTCGTCTATGAAGTCTAGGAAACCTTGCTCGTCTTTATTAATTTCAACCCAAGAAATTTCAGCTTCATAAGAAAGCCGTTCGATACATTGTTGGTCAATGCTCGAGGGATAGAAATACAACAATCCTAGTCTTGTAATAGGGTACAAGGAAAATGCACTGGGGTCCGGATGTTCTAAGGCATACGCATACGCGTGCAGCTGGCGACTGTAGAGACTCGCAGATTCCATATTTGGATTACTAGTCTTGAAGTCTATTATGCCATATGTCCCATCTTCAAAACTAACAACAATGTCAAATCTCCCACTTATGTAGCAGGTATCATTATGATTTGGTAATTGGATGATCTGAGACCTGACATTCTTCTCACCGTAGCTTACAGTTCCAGGAGGAATGGCAACGTGTAATTCGCTTGTCTGTTTGCCATTGTAATGGTTCTTTAAGAGACTAGCTATTTGGGTAAAAATAGAGGGTAAAGGAATTGAAGGTTGAGCTATATTGTGTACCATTTTTAGGTAGAAGCACCGCTTACAACCTTCATAGAAAAACGTAAGGTCTGACGGACTTAATCTATAATTCATTTGCTACCGCTCTGCATTATTGACAATGTGATTATATCATATGTTGATAATTGAGTTGTTGATATTCTTTTGAAGAAATAATAAAATCAGGGTGTCGGTTGACCTAGTGTTTTGACACCCTGATTCTCTTAAAATTACTTCGGCAGGGTCGGTCTTCTAGCTTTGATAGGCCGTGCAGGTCTCGAACCTGCGACACCCTAATTAAAAGTAAATGGCATACGTATCCAGGCTCAACAATTACCAAGGGCGTTACTTACTGCACGAAAGATTGAATCCTTACCTCATTGCACGATTTAGCGAAAAGTGCAATCACTACGGATAAGAACCAAGATGGCGAGGATTTGCATTGACAAGACTACAACAGAATCATGGTGCGCCGTGGGCTGCCTTCATCTTGAGTCTATTCCGGACTCTGTAGCACCTAGCCCTTTTTGAACAAGTTCGAATTCCAGGGTGCAGTCACCGCAGTAGCTATGAAACGATACGCAAGAAGGCGTAAATAAGTGAGCTAATCCGCTGGATTAGATGCTTGTCCTAGAGCTGCCAAACACTAACCAGCTGCTGGTAATCAATCAGTCCACTTTCGGCTATGTTTTCGATCTCAATTCCAGCCTCAACAGCTGCGGCGAGGGGATTCAGCCCACCGAGTTGCACGATACCAACCCGATTCAGACCCACGGGAATCTGACAAAGTGTCTCACTAGTATTGCCCACGGCATAAACTCCAGCGATGCCAGCCTCTTTCAGCAGGGCAAGCTTCTCTTCCAAGGTTTCTCTCGCTGGTGCTGGTATTGTACGGAAGACGCCGAGTATCTTACCATTGCCCGTCTTCGCAGCCTGGCTAACGCTAGTCATCCTAGCACGAATAAATTGCTCAGAGGGATCGAGGGAAGTACCACCGTACTCGATTATCGCCGCAAAGCGCCTTGGCTTTGAATTCCTAATCTCGAGCAGGCCTCCGAACCTATACTCTGTGGGGACGCCAGCCTTCAGAAGCACCCCATTTATAACCACGCTGCAAACGGTAGCCAAGCCAATTTTCCCACTGGGAATAATCGAGGACCCAAGTTTTTCGCCCTCAGACGCCGTGGTCACCAAGTGACTAACGCAGAGTCCAGCCTTGAATGCGTCCTTCATAGCTGATAGTGCTGCGGTGAACTTCTCCTTGTCAATAAGGGAGGTATTTATGGATAGCTGGCCAGTTCTTTTTTGAGGGTCGAAAGTGGTCTGGAAGGCTAACATCTCGAGCTTCTCGCGTATGAAACCGAGCTGCTCTGGGGCCAGTGCTTCCTTGACCTCATCGAGTCCAGCCCTAGTGATCGTTCTGCCATCCCGACCTTCCGGCTGGGTATAACCACGCTCGTCCGCTATCCTAAGATGATATCTAACTGCTCTTTCACTCAAAAAAATCCCGCGTCGCTCAAGTTCCCGAGCAATTATAATTGACCCCACCGGTTCTGAAGATTCACTCAAGATCTTTAGAATCGATACTATCTTCCTTTCTGTTTCAGAGCCGATACCTTGCTGCATTCGAACCTTTCTAACTCCTTACCATAACCCTAAGCCATTATAGCACCCCAATCTCAAAAACTGAATAGTGCATTGGACTTGTCATCTAAGTGAATTCGCAGAAGCAACGAAACCCCCGAACTTGTATCTTAGCTGATTCAAAATCCTGTTCATTGATGCCGTAATTGCCGATAAGGGGGTACGTGGGAACCAGAATCTGTCCAGCATAGGAGGGGTCGGTTAACATTTCCTGGTGGCCAACCATACTGGTGCAAAATACTACCTCACCAAAGGCGTCAACCTCAGCACCAAAGTAGTAACCCTGATGGATCGAGCCGTCTTCCAAAGCTAGAAATGCCTTTTTACCCATATTATCCCTCGAAGCTCTTATTTCTCGCACAGTCTCATGTACATTGCCTCTAAGTCTTCAAGCCAGAGCTTTGCCTCGGCATCTGACGGCATTCTCCAGTCTCCCCGGGGAGATAGGCTTACTGAGCCAACCTTTGGTCCTTCAGGCAAGCACGTCCTCTTGAACTGGTTAGCGAAAAATCTCTCTATGAAACTCTTCAGCCATCTGCGTAAGTCGTCAAGTGTGTATTGACCTTCAAACAGCCCTTGTTTTCTCACTTCGTTAGCTAGGTAAAGAAGCTTGCTTGGTCTCATGCCAAAGCGGATAAAAGGATACAGGTAGAAATCAGCAAGCTCAACCGGCCCGATAACCTCTTCGCTTTTTTGCGTGATTACGCCCTTCTCTGGTCGTTGTAATTCCGGGGAAATCGGGGTTTCAAGAATATCATATAGAACCTTCTGCGCTGGTGAGTCAGCTAACTCCTCATCGGCAACCCACTGCATAAGAAAACGAACTAGGGTCTTGGGCACCGAGGCATTGACATGATAGTGTGAAAGCTGATCTCCAGAGAATGTACTCCATCCTAAGGCAATTTCGGTAAGGTCGCCCGTTCCCAGAACAATCCCATCAAGCTGGTTTGCCTTATTAAAGAAAAACTCCGTGCGGTAACGAGCCTGGACGTTTTCGAAGACTACGTCTTCCCGGCCATCGTGTTTAAGGTCTCTCAAGTGTGACTTGCTGGTTCTCGAAATGTTCAGTCGGCCAAAACTCACCCCTAATGCTTGACATAGTTTTGTGGCATTAGCTTTGGTTCTCGGCGTCGTCCCGAAACCGGGAAGGGTGAAGGCATGGATGTTTTTACGCGGTAGCTTAAGGAAATCCATTGTTTTTACCGCGACCAAGAGCGCCAGGGTTGAATCAAGTCCTCCGGAAACCCCCAGTACTAATTGGCTCTTTTTGGCACCGATAAGTTTCTGGGCGAGTGCCGCTACTTGCATGGAAAAGATTTCGTGGCACCTGTCTGTCCTTTTAGCCAGGTCTTTTGGCACGAAAGGGTAAGGGTCGAGCATTCGTTCCAACCTCTCAGGATGTGGGTCACTAACCTCCGTTTCAACAACTCGGTAGGTTTTCACTTGTGTAGCCATATCACGAAAACTGGTGATTACGCGGCGGTCATGTGCCAACCGTTCAAGGTCAATATCACAAACCATAAGCTGAGGAGCTGGTGATAGTCGCTCCGATTCCCGTAAAATTGTCCCATTTTCCGCTACGATGGCATGTCCACCATACACCACGTCGTTCGATGACTCTCCGATACCGGATGATACATAATAATAAGCCGCAATACATCTACCCGACTCCGAAGATACCATTATCCGGCGCCAGTCTGCCTTCCCCAGTATCTCGTTGCTCGCTGAAAGGTTAATCAGCACTGTTGCCCCGGCCAGTGCCTGGTATTCATGCGGAGACAGCGGGACCCAGAGGTCTTCACAAATCTCAACCCCAATAATACCTGAGGCAATTCCTCGCAGTCTAAAGAGGATGTCTGTGCCAAAGGGGACTTCTTGTCCCGCCAATTCGATGGTATGAGAGCGGGCATCCTTACTAGGCGAGAACCAACGGTCTTCATAAAACTCTTTATAGGTTGGCAAAAGAGTTTTGGGTATGACCCCTAGAATGCGGCTTGAGCTCAATACCACCGCACAGTTAAAAATCTTCTGCTCGACGACCAAAGGCATGCCCACTATCACGACCATATTGCTCGTAGCGCTTTCCTTTAGCACTTTGTCCAGCCCCCTTTGTGCTTTTAGCAATAGTGCTTGGTGCTGGACTAAGTCGCCGAGGGTATAGCCGGTTATAGCCATTTCCGGGAAAGTTAGTACCTGCATGGCTCGATTCCTGGCTTCTCTCATGGTATTGATAATGGCGCCAACGTTAAAATCAACGTCGGCCACACGAAGTACCGGGAGTGCCGCACCAATGCGGAGAAATCCGAGAGCCTTGCTTAGTTGAATGTTTTCACCCACTGTGGTCTCTTTCCCCCAATTCAACTGGCTACTTGCCTCTGTCTCACTAAAGCTGGATCGTTTAGACTTTACAGTATGGGTAGGTATCTTTCAAGTTCATAGTCAGTGACGTGGACGCGATAGCGATCCCATTCGACCTTCTTGTTTTCAATAAAAGCGTTAAAGACATGGTCGCCGAGGGCTTCTTGCACCAGTTTGCTATTTTCGACGAGTTGGATCGCCTCCAAGAGGCTTCCTGGTAACTGGCCTATGCCCCGCTTCTTTCTTTCCTCACCGGTCATATGATAGACGTTTTCTTCTACCGGCGGCGGTGGTTCCAAGCCCTGCTCAATCCCGGCTAGCCCGGCAGCCAGCATCACGCTGAAGCAAAGGTAAGGGTTGCATGCTGGGTCGGGAGAGCGAAGCTCAAATCTTGTCTCCTTCTCCTTGCCAAGCTTATATACCGGTAGGCGGATAAGGTCAGCACGGTTACGCTGTGCCCAGGAGAGATAAACCGGTGCCTCCCAACCTGGCACCAACCGCTTATAAGAGTTGACCCACTGGCTGGTAACTGCGGTAATTTCAGGGGCATATTTTAGTAGTCCAGCAAGAAAGCTCAAGCCGAGTTTGGAAAGATAGTACTTACTCTTCGGGTCAAAAAAGGCATTGCTGTCACCCTTAAATAGTGACTGGTGGACATGCATCCCGCTACCATTAATACCAAAGACAGGTTTCGGCATGAAAGTAGCATAAACCCCTTTCTGTAGCGCTATTTGCTTGACCACCAAGCGGTAGGTCATTACATTATCAGCCATGGTCAGGGCGTCAGTGTAGCACATATCTATTTCATGCTGACTGGTAGCAACCTCGTGATGGGATTTATCAATGGCGATGCCCATCTCCTCCAGAGCCAGAATCGTGTCTCTCCTCAGGTCAGTAGCAGCATCGTGAGGATCCATGTCAAAATAGCCACCGACATCGAGTGGCTCAGTCCCTTTATTATCCTTGAAATAAAAGTATTCCAGTTCCGGCCCGACATAGTAGGTATAACCCATCTTTGCCACCTTTTCCAGGTTCTTTTTCAGCACGTACCTCGGGTCACCCTCAAAAGGCTCTCGATTTGGGGTAACAATATCACAGAACATCCGCGCTTCCGCGGCATGCTCCTTAGGTCTCCAGGGCAGGAGCTTGAAGGTAGACGGGTCAGGCATGGCTATCATGTCACTCTCATCAATACGGACAAAACCTTCAATTGATGAACCATCAAATCCCACCCCTTCCTCTAGAGCCTCCTCTAACGCTTCTACGGGTATAGCAAAGCTCTTCAGAAAACCCAGTATGTCAGTGAACCACAACCTCACGAACTTTACATCATGTTCCCTTGCCATCTTGATGGCATGT